>Ga0209417_1000886_pt1 | contig 60932 bp, 84 predicted proteins | sample RifGroF2_FD_184002 | JGI IMG/M metagenome (GOLD analysis project Ga0209417, IMG submission 184002) | Groundwater microbial communities from Rifle, Colorado, USA - Groundwater F2 (SPAdes) (version 2) | ecosystem: Environmental > Aquatic > Deep subsurface > Groundwater | place: Rifle, Colorado... | reverse complement strand
AAACTCGGTATCGGGGTGGGCGAAGTAGGGATAGACGCCGCAGTCTTTGAGGTTTACGGGACTGCGTGTTTCAAAATCTATAGTTATTACAGACATTTAGCCGCCATACCCTTTGTAGGATTTACCGAGAGTCGCGCCGCATAGATCACACCAAATTCTACCGGGGGTGAAACCGTAATCCGGCCATTCGTGCCAATAGCTTCCCGGGTCTTCCTTGCGGTGCGACTCTGGGTGAGTACAGCCGTCCTGTATTTTCTTCAGGGCTTTTTGATAACCGAGATCTACCCGCTCCCGCAGCTCACTGCGCTGAGCGTCCAGCTTCTGCTTTGGGGTCACAGCAGCCCCTCCTCATCTAAGTCTTCCAGCGAGTCCATTGCCTCTTGATAGCCGCTCCAGTTGTCAACCCCGAACGTCTCCAAGGCTTCGAGCTTTTCCTTGGCGGCGCACAGGTTGATGTACTCTTCAAATGGGATTTCTATTGTGGCGGGGGTGGTCATCGGGCGCTACTCCTTTTTCGGCTCACAGTATTTGCTGTTTCTAACGACAACCCAATAGCAATGAACATTCTTAGCATGATGGGCTTTTTCCCATCGGCCGCTCTTTAAATTCCCACCGCAGGGGTCGCGTTTTATGATAAGGTCGCAAGGAATAAGCCCTACGGCCCGCACCGCGGAATTGAAAAGTTCCAGATTCCACTGGTACTTGTGGTTATGGATGTAGTCTTTTATCTTTGCAAAAATCAACCCATCTGGTTTTAAAACTCTTCTTGCTTCCATTAAAAATGGGGCGTGCATAGCTCCGATGTTATCGCCCGCCACGCTGCTTTCTAAACCATAATCGCTCTTGTAATGCGCAAGAGACTTTTTACTGGCAGCGGCGAGGGGTAGATGCGGCGGGTCATACACAAGAACGTCTACGCTCTGGTCTCGATCGGGGAGGCTGTCCCACTTGGCGACGACATCGGGCTTCGTTAAAGGGTCTGCATCGTAACCAACCACAACCCCCATGCCACCCCACCAGCTCTTGGCCCACATGCGCTTCTTATTACAGCAAACGTCAATGACACGACGAGCGTTCGGCGCGTAGAACTCGAACATGCTGTCGAGCAGCGGAGCGTCTTTACCGACCCAAACTGATTCTATCCTCATCATTTATCTTTACCACCTAAGCCCAAAAGCGTCAGTTGGCCAAAAGTAATCCATGTAAGGCACTGTGATTACTATCGCAAAAATGACGACCAAGAACCAGAATACCCCAATGAGATACCCCTTCCAAAACCACCACATCACAGCACCTCCAAGTTAAAGAAAAAGCCGCGCCCGCCCTCGGAGCAGACGCGGCTGTGCTACATGCCCCACGTAAAAAATTACATTTTAAGGAAAGGATCTTCTTCCACAGGCGTCGGCGCACCAGCGAAAGGGTCGCCGCCGGCTGTGCCGGCAGCAGGGGGCGCTGCGTCGAACATGCTCTCCAGCGACGGCCGGCCGCCGCCAAAGCGCTCGCCTTCGGACCACTTCTGCACACCGTTGATACCGCAGGTGATGCCTTTGTTCAGCTCCATCTCGTAGGTGTAGACGTTGCAGTTGACCTTGCAAAAGCACCCACCATACACTTCGTCGGCGGTGAGGATTTCCTGGCGATTACGGTCCACGACGAAGGGCTTGACCTTCGAGGACATGCGCAGGATGTAGTGGCCAGCGTATTCGGGGTTCTTCTCCTTGAGTGGTACTCCCTGTTTATCGGTGGTTTTATCTCCATCCTTAAACAGAGAGTTGGTTTCACCGATCAAAGGGATGCGCGGGCGCTTGGCTGGATCGGGCCACTTTTCGGCCAGGGCTTCCTCGGCGTCCTTGTAGAGCTGCTTGAGCCAAGCCATCTGCTCGGGCACCGCCTTGTCGATCATGGCGGTCATGGAGTACGCCGGTTTCTGGCCCTGCTGGAAGGTCTTGGGTGTGAACAGCGACTGCGTGTAGGACACGCGCAGCGGGGGCGAGGTTCTGGCCGGTTTGGATACATTTTCATTTCCCATGGTAATCAGTTTCTCCTATTCAGTAGTTTCGGGGAACATCACTTCGGCGCTCGGCGGCAGGGCCGGGCGCGAGTCGTCAATTTTAGCAAGCGTCGGGGCGCCTTCTTTGCGCTCGGCCAGCAGCGGATCGACAACAAGGCGGATCTCCGCAGGTTTAAGTCCTCCTTTCTTTAGAGCCGCTTCGACCTTTGCCGGGCTCCGGAATTTTTTCTCGTACAGATCGTTCTCTGCAAGGTACAGCTCCAGATCGCCGCCATCAACAATACCTTCTTTCCAGTCACGATTGCCCTGGCGACCCTGGACCAACTTGAATTTTGTGGGAGCGTCAGCGGAGCCTACGCGCAGACGCCGAAACGCTTCTTTGCGCACAGCTTCAATGTAGGCTTCAAAGATGTCCACGAACTCCAAAATGCGGTCCAGCTTTTCACCCGGCAGCCGTGTCGGGTCTGGGACGGTGACAACTGGGCCTTCGATCTCGGCGGGGAACATCTGCTCGACACGGCCGGCTGCCTGCTTTCTGATCTCCGGACAAAGCGTGTTCCCATTGGGCAGGATGTGTGTTGCGCCCGGACACCAATGACACCACTCGCCCGCGCACAGCGGCGCTCCTTTTTTGCTTGCCGCCTGGGCGGCCGGGACGGCGACGTCCTTTGCCCAAGCGTAGAGATCGGCTGCTTCGTAGGTGATAGACTTGATCGCGCCGCCGGCGTAGCGGGTGCGGGGCTGCACGATCGTTGCGGTGATTTGCTTTATGTGGTTGGGGTTGCCTTCGCCCAGCGCGCCGAGGGCATAGATAGACAACTGTGCGTTATCGCCGGCCTTGACGCCGATATCGACGGGCACCCCGGCCCCATGCTTATAGTCGTCAATCCAGGCAAGGCGCAGCGCTCGGTCCACAGCTCCATGATCCACCGTACCGAACATGCCCGGGGCGATCCAGTTCAGATCGAATTTGCGCTCAACATAAGACTCCGAATTTGGACCGAGCGCTGCGCGAATTTGGTTGATGCGATCGACGTAGACTTCAACGGCGTCGATCATTTCCTGGCTGATCATAAACAAGAACTTAGCTTTGATCTCAGCGTTTTCTATGCCGGTCTTGCCTTTATCGTGCCAGCCCCATAGGCCAAGAAAAGACTGCGGAGACTTCTTTTCTTTGATGCACCGCTCGCCCAGGCAATGCGCCACAGAACCCTCGGCCGCCCACTTGCTGGACTCTTCGCGTGGCACATCTTTACAGAGCTGGCCCCAGCCGGGGCAATGGATGGTGCGCTTAAAGCCGGACGGCTGGAGATGTCGGACAGCATGCTCAGCCATTACTCCAGCTCCTTTTGCGCGGCGGCGTAGACGGTGGCGAATTTGTCTTTGGGGATATCCTTGATCAGTGTGGCTCCGCCGTACTCAATGACGACGCGCTTGCACGCCTCCAAGCCCTTGGCGCCTTTGAGCCGGGTGACGATCTCGATCACATCCTCGAGCGTGATCTCTTTGGCCGGCGCGGGCGGGGGCTCTTGGAAGGGATCAGCTTCCACTGGTGTGGGCGGCTGGGCCACAACCACGGGGGGTGGATCTGTGTGAACCACTGGCGCAGCGACAACAGGCGGGGCGGCCGAGGCAGCAGCGGGCGTGGCCTTCGCCAGATCATCTTGCTGCAACCATTTGACCAGCGTCGTGGTCTTGGTACGCGGCGGCACGGCGATTTTGCGGTCCTGGCACAGCCGGCGCAGCGTGTCATAATCGGTGACGCCTTTGTAGTTGGGCACCTCGGCGGGCGCAGCAGCGGTCTGAGCGATCGGCGTCGCCGTGGGAGGCGCGGCTGTCAACTGCTCCACCACCACGCCGCCGTCGGGCAACGTGTTCGAGCGGGCACCGCCGCAGCCGTGCTGCTGCGGGCCGCTCAGCGCCGCGGCGATCTTTTCGAATGCAACAATGAATCGTTCCAGTAGTTGAACCAATTTTCTTTCCTCCTTTTGTGAGTTGGATTGTACTTCCATTACTACAGCCCCGCAGACTCGGCGTCAAGCAGTTTCTTCAACATTTTCTCCAAGTCTTCGCGGTAGAGATATTTGGGCGCGTCCTCTTCAAACGCCCAGCAGGTAACGCGCTCGTAAACAAAGCAGGGAAAGCCGATCGGTGAGTCCGTGGGCAAGCCTGTGCGCAGTTTACGATAGGCGCGAAACTCTTTGTCGTTGCGGAGCAGTCTCACTTGGCACCTCTCGCCGCATCCACCGCTATAGGCTCTCGCGGCGCACCCGGTATGATCCATTCGGCAGCCTTGACGCCGGCGCACATGATGAACCCGATGAAGAAAAACACGGCGGCTTTTATTATTAAATCTATGGCCTTACTTTTCATTTATGCCTCCTTGGAATTTTATCTGTTTCTTTAGTTCATCTGATGGAAACAGGGCGCTGTTAGTGCAAAGAGGGCAGTCGTACCATACGCCGCAATAAAACTGCTCCTTTGTCTGGCGGGCATTTGGCCTGAGATACATTTCTCCATGTATCTGGCATTTAGGCGTTTCCATCTGGGCGTCTCCTTTTAGGGTTGGGCGCGTACGGATGTTTCTTTTTGGCGCACAGCCATGCCCATTGAGATATGTATTTGCTTGATCCCATTCCTATAAACGACATAAACCTTGAATTGGATTTGCCTTCCAATTCCCACCAGGTTTCAAAATCTGCTGTTATGATTTCGGATTCAAGGATGCGAACGTGCAACTGTAAAACCATGTTATTCGCTTGCAGAAACATGCATACGAGGCAGGCGGCAAACGCGAACCAATCACCGAAAATTCCGAACGCGATACTCAATAATAGAAAAACCATAGTGATTATGTACCTGATAACCATAGGTCCGTTCTCCCCTCAACTTCCTACCTTGTTATCCAAAATTTTACCCACATCACCTGCCTTATGCGCCGCAGATCCCAATATCTTCGCATCCAGCGAGCCTTCTACGACCAGAATGTGCGCCAGCACCGATCCTATTTGGCCTATGCGATGGAGCCGATCGATTGCCTGATCGTTTTCCCCAGGCACCCAGCTTGACTCCACAAGCACGATGTCCTGGGCCGCGAACAAATTCCAGCCGACACCGGCGGCAAGGATGTTGCCGATGAACACCCGACACGTCGGATCAGTTTGAAACCGATCGGCGGCGAGCTGGCGCTGCGCCTGCGCTGTGTGGCCAGCGATGACCACGACCCCATACTCTTCGAGCGCCTGCCGCAGCAAGCCAATCACTTCAACGTGATGCGCAAAGACGACGACCTTTTCTACACCGCCGTCGAGCATGTCGAGGAGGTATTCCACCGCCTGCGGGACTTTGGCTATGCCCATCTCGCGGCGATATTCCGGCAATGCGCTCCCAACGGGAGCCCCGTGCTTGATTATCTCATCGGCCGAAAAGGCTGACTCTTTGTGCAGGATCTTTTTGGTTTCGCTGTCGGCCGGGAACACCACCATCTTGTACTGTTTGGGCGGCAAGTCTTTGAGCACGTCCTCTTTGAGCCGGCGGATCATAAACCCCGAGCCGCGCAGCCGGGCGTAGAGTTCGGCCTGGCGTTTGGCGCCGCGGATCAGCACACCGCCCTGGCCGTCGTCTTGCACCAGGCAAAAGCGGTCCACAAAGGTCCAGTACTTTGCGTAGTCGATGATCTCAGGCGCACAGCGGTAGATGATTGGCCACATCTCGCTCGGCCGCCCGTTTGGCACAGGGGTGCCGGTAAGGAAGATGGAGGGGGTTTTGTCAACCAACCCGCGCCACTCCTTACCTGAGCCCAGGATCAACTTGGTGCGCTGGGTGTCGGGGTTTCTGACGTAATGACCTTCGTCACATATCAAAAAATCAAAGGAGAGGTCTTTAACCAAATGCGCCAAGTTGTAAGAAGTGACTACCGACGCCTCCGAGTACAGCTCTGCTTTTCCGTCCAGCACCGCCTGCGCCGGCCCGCCGTGCCACATGGCGATCTCGCGCAGCCAGTTCAGGCGCAGAGACGCGGGGCAGATCACCAGCAGCCGCTTGTGGCCCATCTCTTTTGCGATGGTGAGGGACTGCGCACTTTTCCCCAGTCCCGGGTCATCAGATAAGAGCAACGCCCGCCGACCGCGCCGGTATTGCTCCACGGCATGCTCAACGCCGGCGGCTTGGAAAGGAAACAACCCCGGCGCCCCGGGCAGGAAGGGCTCCAGGGCCTGGCTGGACGCCACGGCTGCGTCAAGCTGCGCCATCCGTGTCGCTGCTTCATCCGTGACGCCGCCGCGGCGTGCCAGCCAAGCAATGTAGGCAGATCGTGTGAACCAGCGCTTAGCGGTCGCGCTCCACTCAAAGCCGCTGCCCACCGGCAGCGGATCATCAGGCGTGCCAGTCCACACGAACACTTTAAAGGTGGGGGTGTAGGAGATCAAGAATACCACTTCTCCATGTCTTCGAACACCGCAACGCTGTCACCGTAGCCAAGGCGGACCAGCAGGGCGCACATCAACTCGTCGGCGGCTCTGTGCCGGTCTTCGAAGGTGAGGTTGGCGTCGTCACAAATGCCACGCATCTTTGCAAGAAATTCTGCTGGGTCCACAGCTACACCTCCACGCCGTTCGGCACCAGCACGCGACAATGCTTCCAGTTCTTCTCTCTGGTTTCAACAATGTAAGGATATTGATTGGGCGGGGTCCACCCAGTAAAGCGCGCAAGCCGCGGCTCTTTGTGGCGCTCGTCATCCCACACCTCAATCAGCGTGCCGGGCTCGATGTGCGGGCGCGCGGCCGCGACGGGGCGGCGGCAACGGATGTAGCCATCTGCCATGCTGTCACGATCGCACCGCGCCACGTACTTGAAGTGGGACTCTTCGTCCATGCACAGAAACGTAGCCTCTTCCCACTCTTCATCCTCGTCGTCGCGCACTTCGACGCGCTCGCCTTTCAGGAATGTCTCGGTCACGGGTGTTTCCTCCTTTTCTCCGTACTCTACAGCGTCGTGAAGCCGCTCCCAGTAGTTGTGTCCCTGCGGCGTGCTGCTCCAGATCATCATGTCATCCAGGTTGCGCCGACCGGCGTCAAAGTTGACCACCTTCGAATGATCCCCAAACTCCAGCCATTCAGCCGCCGCGGGGTCAATGCGGCGCACGCGCTCGAGCAGATCCGGCGCGTTGGGGAAGACGGTGCGGTCGTGAGGCGTGGGGTCGAATCGGGTATTCCAAGAGGTGCTGTCGCTCCCGCTGGTGCTGACCCAACAGGAGTAGACCGGATAATCGCCCCCGCCACCGGTGTTCGCCGCGGTGCACTGATAATACTTTCCCGCCTCAACGCCGGAGCCGGATTCAATGCACTTGTACCATTTGCCTTCGATCATGGTGTTCTCCTTTTCCGGCGCAAAGCGCCCGTCTGCTTTTCGAATGTGCGGCGTGGGGTCGAAGCGAGACTTTTTAAACCATGTGCCGGCTCCGCTCACCGGCCTGAACCAAGGCATGTCCGAGCCATCATCACCCGCGAGCACCCAGAAGTCACCGACACGCAGCTTAACCTCCGACCCGCAGGGGTGGTCTACGGCGTTCGTAGCATCGATCACTTTGTACCATTTGCCTTCGATCATAACTCCTCCTCTCGCCGCGCCCCGAGAAAGCCGCGCAGCAGTCCACCTATTTTGTTGTTTGTTTCTTCACGCAGCCGCGCCGCGGCGTCCTTCTCCCGCTTCTTTGCAGCGGCCAGGAGCTGGGCGTGTTGCTTTTTGCCGTAGCAGTCGCACAACACTGTTTCTTGCAGGGCGGTGAAGGTGAGCGGCGCGGGGTCGGGGCGCTTGAGCCGCAGCACCGGACCCTGCTGGAAACGACTCACAACGCGCTCCATCATCTGCTGGTACTGGCTGCTCCGCTCGTCAGCCCAATTCGGCAAACCTGCGCGGCGCAAAGCCTCGCGTTTGTACCGCTCCTGCTGCTCTTGGGCGCTCTCCAGCAGCCCAGCCCGGCGCAACGAGTCGTGCGACTCACGCGCGTAGCGCATCTGCTCCTCGACTGCCTCCATCTGCGCCCGAATCGCCGTCGCGGTCAACTCTGGCCCGCCTGGGTCAACCCCATAAGTACAAGCATCGACAAACTTTCTATCAAACGTCCGTGCTGCATGTTCGCCCATGCCCCGTATCATGTCTTTCATCTCGTCGGCTGTCATCTTCTCACCTCCGGCGCACATACTGTGCATCCACAAATGTGTTCAACCAAATGCAGCATGACGGCCGTGCCGCCGCGTCTGCGCTGCTGCTGGCGCAACAATTGCCGCGCATCTGCCATGTCGCGGCGGGCGAGCTTTCTGCCCAGCACTGCGTTGCGCTTTATCACCGCCATGCGCTTGCACTTTTTAGGCTGTGTGTGGCCCATGTGCCAGGCGCCGCAGACGCAGCAGATGTAGGGCTTGCCGTGCTCGGCCGGGGCGCTGGTGATCGCTTCACGCCGGCTCGTGTAGGGCACCTTGGTGCAAGCGATTCTCATGTGTCTTCCTTCGTGTCTGGGTTTAATCCTGTTATCTGGCCCCGGCACGAACCTGTCAAGAAGAAAATACATGATTTCCCCCATTCGCGCCTGATTTACATTATTAGCTGGACCGGATATTATTGCGTACACGATGAATACATATTGAGTACACCAACAGGAAGGAGACTTGAGCTTTGCGCAATAACAAAAGACAGCTCGTCGTGTGGTTGACCGACGAGGAACGGGAGATGCTTGGCTCCAACATCGCCGCCACCTCCACCCCAGACGGCCGGCCAATGAGCGTCAGCGCTTACGTCCGCATGCTGATCCGCCAAGATGAACGCAGAACCCCCACCCAGGAGTAACCCAAATTGATACGAGCCATTGAAACCAAGTATAATGGATATCGATTCCGTAGCAGGCTTGAAGCGCGGTGGGCGGTGTTCTTTGATTCACTGCGAATCGAGTACGAGTATGAGAAGGAAGGGTATGAGCTGCCATCGGGCCGGTACCTTCCGGATTTCTGGTTGCCGTACCACCCACAGACCTACCAGGGCACCCATTACCCCGGCTCCGGAGAATGGATAGAGATAAAAGGGTGCGCGCCAACTGAAAGAGAAACTCAGCTCGCCGCTGAGCTGGCGAAGCACACCCTTCACTCTGTCAATTTGATAGTTGGCTCACCAAAAGGGGAGCCTGAATGGCACAAGTTCCACAACAGTGGGCATTACTTCCGCTTCGACACGCGCCCCGACGATAGCCTCGGGTACGACACTCTCTTTTGTTTTCTGCTCGAAATAACAGACATGTATGAGTTGAGTGATCTGGGGTGGCTCGATTACAAGAACGCTCTCGACACCGCCCGGGGTGCGCGCTTTGAGTTTGGGGAGGCGCCGCATGCCAAACGTTAATCTCGAAGCGGCGCTCAGCTTTCTGAGCCGCTGGCCACAGGCGCACCTGTTTCCCGCGTACTGGAACACAGAAACCGGAAATCACAACACCGCGGTGAAGTGGGGTTCTGATGCCTCAAACGACCCTGAGCAAATCAAACGGTGGGCGGTCCAGTACCCCGGCTGGTACTTCTGCGTTGATTTGCGCCCAGACGGAAACACCGGCCTGAGCGTCGTGGACGTGGACAACAAGAAAGGTAAGAACGGCAGCGCCACGTTGTTGGATCACGCTCTGGCCGGCCGCGAGCTGCCACCGACCCTGGAGGCATCCACCCCCTCCAACGGCACACACCTGTTCTTTGCAGGACCAGTCAAAACGAGCGTTGGAAAAAGAGCTGGCTACAAACTTGGCGAAGGACTCGACACGCCGGGCATGGTGCCGGTCCCGGGGTCAATCGCCACAGGAAAAGGCGTCTATAAGATTGTGCACGACCGACCGATCGCCGCCCAGCAAGAGTGGGTGCGCCAGCTGGCCGGCCCAGTCGTGCCAAAAGATCCTGAATGGGAAACACCCCTGTGCGAGCTGGACCAACCCGGAGACGTTGAGCGCGCTATACGCTTCCTTGAAGACCGAGCCCCTGAGTCCATCGAAGGTGACGGCGGCGACCACACGCTTTTCAAAATCGCGGCAAAGCTGAAAAACCTTGGCATCAGCCGTGAAAAGATGGTTGAACTTTTGCTCGACCACTGGAACAGTGAAAAAGCCTATCCTCCGTGGACGCTGGAAGAGATCGAAACCAAAGCCGGCAACGCCTACAAGTACAGCTCAAAGTCGGCGGGCTGTGAATCCTTGTCCGCCATCTTTCCGCCCGAACCACCGCCGCCCCCGCCGCCTCCTGTGCTGTCACTCACCGTCGAAGGTGAGCCGGTGTTCGGCCGCAATGCGCAGGTGTGCCATGTTAAACCGGATGAATGGGTGCTCGGCCGCACTTATCTGCGCGGCGACTTAACCCTCACCGTGGCAACCGGTGGTGTGGGAAAATCGGTGCTCACCATCAACGAAGCACTGGCGGTGGCATCCGGCAAACAGCTCACGTGGGATAAAGTGGAGCGCCCCGGCAACGTGTGGCTGCACAGCACTGAAGACTCTTACAACACCATCGAAAAGCGCGTGCTCGCCGCAAAGATCCACCACGGTGTCGGTGACGAGGGCGTTATCTGGTCGAGTGGTGATCGACTCAAAATGACTTTTGCTGTCCCTGATGCCAACGGCAACAACAGCGTGTGCAAAGACACGGTGGAGTTTACCAAACGCACCATCCTGGAGAACAACATCACTTTGTTTGTGCTCGACCCGCTGCTCGAAACCCATGAGCTGAAAGAAAACGGCAACGAGAGCATGAACTTTGTCTGCAAGATCCTGCGTGGCATCGCTCGTGAAACCAAGTGCGCGATTTCGGTTGTCCACCACATAGCCAAGGGGGGCAAACCTGAATATGGGAATCTGAGCAAGGCCCGCGGCGCGTCTTCCACCGGCGACGCCGTTCGATCCGCACGCACCGTTTATCCCATGGACCGCAAAGAGGCCGGCGGGTATGGGATGACCCCCAACCAGTCGGTGAGGTACATCCGGATCGACGCAGCAAAATGCAATTACGCCCTGCTCGATGCGACGACGCGATGGTATGAAAAGGTGTCGGTCCAAGTCATCCCAGGCTGTGACGAGACTTCGCCTGCACTGCGGCGAGCAGATTTGCGGGTAGTGGCTGCGGTGGACCCCGACGAGCTGATTAGGGACATGGCTGTGGATGCGTTGACGCCGGGGGAAGCGCGGAGCATTTACGACATCGCCGTCGCAATCGAGAAAAATGGGCTCACAAAACTGAAGCGAAAAAGTCTCAGCGACCGTTTAGAGAAGTTGTTTGCCGAGCCGGTCTACGCTGGGGAAGTGGTTTTAAGACCAACGCAACTTCCCGGGCGTAAAGGCAGAGATGTTTTGGCGATAATCTGCGAAGAGTTGCCGCGAGTAGAAGTTAGTTAAGCCTTTAAGTGGGCTAAACTTGCGGGGCGTTAAAGGGCTCAGACCTTAAGTGGGCTAAACTTGCGGGGCGTTAAAGGGCTCAGACATGAGTTAAGCACTTTACGGTGGGATACGCTACATGACCGAAAACAGCCTCATTTGTAATGATTTCGCGGCGATAGGTCGATACGGCGGTGAGAGCGTATCGCGGCGACCGCCGTATCGAATAGAATATGTAATAAAACCAAGGGTATGGATACGCTACAGGCGATACGGCGGTAACGGCTCCCTACGGGAGAGGGAGAGACGAGCGTAAACGCTCTCTCCCTCCCGCGTAGGTCGTATGGGCCGACGAAACTTAAACTCAACTGAACTGAACTTTAAACGAACTTAAACTTAGGGAGGTTTAAGCCAAATGGGAAAGAAGCTGCCCGTCACACCCAACAGTCAGATTCGCGCAGCGCTGCGTCGGTTGTTCCTGCGCAGCAGGGAGAGAGCCAGCGCGATGCGAACTGGGAAATATACTTGCGCCAAATGTGGGGTGAAACAGTCTCGGCGGAAAGGCGTTGAGGTCTTTGTCGAAGTTCATCACAAGGCCGAAGGAGGCATCCTCAACTGGGAGGCGCTGTTCGCGGCGGTGCGGGAGTACCTGCTGTGCAATCCGGATCAGTTGGAGGTGCTTTGTCATGGGTGCCATGCGGCGGAAGGGCTGTCTGAAATTCACGACGAGCCGGCGGCGCCCGCGGCGGTGGATGAGGACGACCCTTTCTATGGGTTATGAACCGATCGTCGATCCTGGGGCCTCTCCGTTCGTTCTGGGCCTAAAAAGTTAGCCCGACGCAGAGGGGGATCTGTCGTCGGGCTCGGGGCGCCTCGGGAGAGGCAGAGAGAAAGGTGATATGGGGAATTAGGCTTCGAGTCGGATTTTAGCGTCCGGCTCCGGCGCTGTCAAGCAGTTTTCCAATCGCCATTGTGAGCGGTGCGCTCCCGATGGGTCGTCGGATCAGGGTGGCTTGTTGCAACTTGTGCTCAAGTTGCCGGATCGTGTCCTGCGCTGCGCGCAGAGCCTGCTCCTTGGCGTCGAGCTGGCGGTGGTGCTCGGCAGCGGCCAGGCGCGCTGCGCTGCCCATACGCTCGATGGTGGCTTTTTGGGCGGTGAGGATTTGTTCGAGCTGCGCGACGAAGTTGATCATGGCGCGGCCTATTTGAACGTCCGTGAGGTCTGTCGTAGGCTCGGGCTTGGCCTCTCGGCGCTCAGCGGCGGCGAGGCGTTCCTTCTTTTGGGTCGGTGACAGCAGCCCGTGGCGGTTTGGGTCTTGGAGCGCGCCGGAGAATGTGGTCAGAGGCGCTACCGTCTCCTGCTGCCATCTTTCTTGGATGTTTACAGGCTTGGCCTTTGTCGTAGGATCGGGCTCGGCTGTCGGTGTCGGCGCAGCGCCGCCTGCGTAGCGCCAGCGATAGACCTTGTTCAGCCCGTCTTTGCGCACGAACACGACGCTGCCCTTTTTCGCCATTTCGTTGAGCATGACACAAGCGTTCTGGGCGTAGCGTTGGTACTCTCCTGGGGCGGCGGTCGAAGTCGCTTTGGCAAGCTCGGTGGCGGTAAACTCTTGTCGTAGGTTCATAGCGGCTCTCAAATCATCTCGAATCATCGGTTCAATCCTCCATTTGCGTAGGGCTGGCGCCCGAGGGCGCGTTCGGTGGCGTCAAAGGCGTACTGGACTTGTTTAAACAGTGCATCCAGCGCGGCTGTGAGCTTGCCCTGGGTGGAACACAGCGGGCAGCCAGCACAGGCGCGCAGGCGGGAGAGGCATTGTTCGGTTGGAGCCGGCGCGGCTTCACGATAGCGCACGCGATGCGGCCAGCTCAGTATCCTGTCGGCCGTCTTTTCGGCCAACATCTGATTTGCGTCGCAGGAACTTTGGTTCAAGAACGTGGCATTGAGGGGGGCGCATTCGAACATTGGGCTTTCCTCCGATAGTTGCGGTTATGATCGACTCTTCGGTTCCGTCTCCACAGGCGCGGCAAAGCGGGGCGTTGACCTCTACGGGCGGATCGCGCAACGTGTGGCGGTGAATCGCCGGCGCGCCGCACAGCAGGCAACGCAAGTTTAGGTGTTCAATGTTGGCTTTCATTTGGTTGGGGCTCCTTGTGCTTTGGCTATGGTTTCTTGTAGGAGGCTTTTGACAGGTAGTAAGGCTTTTACAGGCATGGGCCAGTTGTCGGTTAGTTCGGTGATCACAGCCAAGGCGGTTTCACATGCTTGGAGCAGATCCGGCGCCGCTGCTATGAGGCGGGCATTTGCGCGCCTATGTGGCGTGCTGCATATTTCGCATACCGACTCGGAAATGAACTGGTTGGCATAGTGTACAATTTCCATGTTCGCTAAGTACCTCGTTTCAACTGGTTTCATGCACCAAGGACCGGGCGTGTGTTTCGGTGTCATGGCGTTTTCTCCCTTCAATGTGGCCCGGCTTTGGGCCGGGCTTTGTGTTGGTGGTTTAGAGCGTCGAATCGTCCGGCAAGAAAACCCAAGCGCTGACCCACACGCCGTCGTCCGTTTCGGATACTAAAGCGTCGTCGTCTATTTCGGCGGTTTCGTCGTAGCGCTCCCGGGCTTGCGCTATTTGGTCCGGTGACGCTTCGTCCATATCTTCCAGAACTTCACGCATGTTGTTCACAGCTCCGGCTAAATCCCCTTTTTCCCAGGAGTTGATAACTTGCTGCGCGGCTTCCAGAACTTCACGCATGTTGTTCACAGCTCCGGCTAAATCCCCTTTTTCCCAGGAGTTGATAACTTGCTGCGCGGCTTTCATGAGTTCGGTTTGCATCGTAGTTTCCCCCTTCAATGTGGCCCGGCTTTGGGCCGGGCTTTGTTTGGTTTACTTCCACAAAGTGATGTAAGACCCGCGTGCGTGGCTCCGCTTGCGGTCATAGGTTTCTACTCGGTGTCCGTCGCGTGTGACTCTCAAGCGCTCGGCCGGCGCCGGGTACTTGTAGGAGTTCGGCACAAAGCCGTCGGGGTAGACGAGCGCGACGTTTTTGTTCGGGTTTTGGTACAGGGCTTCGGCGGCGTCTTTTAAAGCTTCGTCAATTTGGCGTTGATTTAGTTTCATCGTAGTTTCCCCTTGTTTGTTCGGTGAAAGTTAAAGGCTCCTGTAAACCAGCGCATAGCCGCCCGACTGGTGCCAATGCGGCGTATAGTCTCGATCCCCGTTCGCATGGTCACAGCTTCGGCAGCGGTCTTTTCCGGGGCATTCGTACCCTTTGGGATAGAGCGAATGGGACAACTCATAGACGGCTGCAAAACACATATCCATCCCACAGCCGCCCATTTGGATTCCCCAATGTTTTTGGTTCCAGGTATGATCGGCCGCAACGGCCGCTTCGTGCGTGATTTCATCAATACCGTTTTCTGACTTAATGTAAAGTCTTATTACCCTCATCATGCCTGAGCGGGAAACGTGCTCCACTTTGGCATATACGGCTGATCCCGGGGGCAGCAGGGCGCGCAGGTTTTCTTGGGCTTGGGCTCGTTCTTGTTCGGCTTGCTGTTTTTTGGTGGTCATCGGTTTAGCTCCTTTTCATTTTATTCGTTCGGGAACGCTTCGGCTAAACGCTGTTCAAATTCGGCGCCACTTATACGCTCGTTTTTGCGGCCGCTGTCTATGGCGTTAAGGTGCTTGCCCGTCGTGGGCCCCCACGAGTTTTCACGCACTACCAAGCCGGTGCCGGGCGTGTAAAAAGCAACTGGCGTTTGGTAGGAGAAGTAGATCTCTTTTTGCCCGATTGAAAACACCAAACAATGGGCGCCGTAGTTGCTGGAACTGTAATTTCCATAGGTCTTAAAAGCGGGTAGTTTTTTCATCGTAGTTTCCTCCTCGGTTTAAAGGTTTACGCCTTCAGAGCGTGCCCAGCGATAAAGCCCCCCATCGTTCAAGATCCACAAGCGGCGTTCGGCGTCATTCAGTCGGCAGCTATCGCATGCGCGGCGTATGGCCGCGTCTATCTCGTCTTTGTTCTCTTTGATGAATTGTCGCATTGATTTTGTTTTCATCGTAGTTTCCCCCTCGCTATAGGTTGAAAGCATATCCGATTAAAAGCCATGCGGCAAAGCATGCGGCCATGATGATAAAACCGGCGATAGTTTTGAGCAGTTCAAGGCGGGTCATTAGTCAATTTCTCCATCTTCGGTGAAGTCATAATCGTTGATTCTGAGTGTTTCGGTTATTGCCTCATCGCTTGTCTGGTATTCGTATTCATCGTGGAGCATGCGGCGGTAGTCTTCGCATAAAGACTTTAGGAACTCCTCTTCTATCTCCTGGATCTTGTCCTCATGTTCTGCGCTTTCGTAATGTTCGGACTTTTCGTCCATGTATTCGTTAAAAATCGGCTGCCAGTCGTGCAGAAAGTCTTTGGCCGTTTTATAAGTCTCACATTGCTCGCCATGCTCATTGAAAATGTTTTGCGCCACTTCGCAAGCGCTTGCGGTAAATGTGCCTTTGACGTAAGACCCACGACCAATGTCAAATTCAGTGATTTTTAAGCCAATGCGCTCAGCGTCTTCATAGGTAGAATCCCACCATTCATAGTCCACGTTTATATCACGGTTTTTCTCGATTGCTTTCTCTTTGCCTTTTTCGCTCAGCTCGTCAAACTTGTACACGGTATAGGTCTTAGTTTCCATCTTCGGTTCCCCCTTTGTCTTATGTTTTTGTTTAACATCCTATGCGGCGCGCCGGATAAACGCCGGCGCGCCTTGTTAAGAGGTTAAACGGGTTTTACGATTTCCCCAGTTTCAACACTGAAAACCGGGTAGGGCGCTTTTCCGTTTTCATACCAGTCATGGCCGAAGCAATAGCCTCTATTGTTTTCGTTCGGTGTTTCCAGCGGGTTTACAAGATAAACAGCACCGGGGGCGCAAGGTGAACAAAATTGCGCGTATGTGAAGTATGGGGATTTTTCAACAAATATATCGCCATCGCCAAATTGAACCGCTTTATATTTGCCGTCATCAATGAAAAAGCCAAGTGGCTCATCGTTAAATGCGTTTTCGCTGCCGAAAATTATTTTGCAGTCTTCGCACACATATTCCGGTGTGTCGGATTTATAAAACTCGTATTCGGCTTCAATTTCAGAGTTTAAAAATCCTTCTGTATAGAGCTTGTCCATAGGTTCGGCGGCATTACCGCACTTCGGGCAATAAGAGGGGCCATAATCGGCTTCACTCGCTTCGTACCATGCCCCACCTACTTCGCTGTGGTGAATAACGCCAAAGCGAATCCCTGTTTCGCTGTCAATGTTACTTTTCCCCACGCCATAGTCTATGCCTTGGTTTTGTGTCATGGTCTTAGTTCCTTTCCAAGTCGTTTAAAATGGTTTCAAGCTCGGTTAAAGAAAAACGTGCTTTTAATTCACATTCGTTCACCACTTCGATAAATTCATACACTTCTGGGAGCGACACAAGTGTATCATAAAGCGCTTGCGCCGCGTCCTCAACGTCACTATCGGTAGCATGGCAGTACTCGGGGTTGATGCGAACATACACTACCCCGGCGGCCGCGTCTCTTCTTTCAATGGTGCAAATTGGTTCTGGCATTGTGTGTACCACTTTCAAGTCGCGCGGAGGCTCGATTGCAAAGCAAGGGCTTGCGAGCATGAGAATAATTGTGGGAGCTATGAGAAAGCGTTTCATTTGGTTCTGGTTCCTTTCTCTTCCGCTTTTTTGCATTTGGCGCACGTTACTTTGCTACGGTCGGTAGTCATAGGCCAGCGGCCCGAATCGGTGTCAAGCAATTCGGCGTGCGCTTTACATTCAGGGATATTCATTCCAGCATTTACTCTCAATCTAAGGTTGGCAAGGTGTAGTTTCATGTTTTCGGTTTCCTTTCTCTATTCGTGAACATAAGTTGGAATACTGGCGTTATGCTTGCAATACGGGCGGCCGCGTTCGGCGGCCAGCTTTGCCTCCGTAAAGTAGTATCGGCGCAATATCCAGATATGATTTTTGACCGTGTTTATCGGTCGCTTGAAAAGTCGGCTTGCCATTGGGTATTGGTTATTGGCTTTGCGTTTCATTCGGTTTTTACTCCTTTCGGTCCAAAGGCGTGAACTACAGCGCCATGCAGATCGAGTACGTTTATCACGCCGTTTTTCAATTCGTGCAAAGTAACGTCGTCTAAATGACACATAACGGTTTTACTATACCCTTGCCCTCTCGGGCCGATATGCGCGCCTTTCGATAGGTCATAATGGCCATAAAGCAAGCGGTCTTTAATGGTGATTTTATCGAAGTCATAACGGGTTTTATAAGCTCTAATTTTTAAGCGGTCGCCTATCATCGTTCGGTTTCCTTTCCTCATGTTATGGGTTTAACTACTCGCCAGGAGCGCCAAAGGTTAGTTGGCGCGCCGGACTTGTGGTTAAATCTTGTCCGCTTTTGATAGCATTTCGGCCAGAACGTGCTCGGCATGTTTTTTGTCCGCTTTTTCGGCGGGTCCGAAGTCTTTTACAGTGCGGCCGCCCCATTTATTTTCCAGTAGGCAAAGTCGGTTTGGTTCATTGTTTATGAACACTTCTGTTAGTCTTAGCGCGGGTTTTTTCATCGTTCGGCGTCCTTTCATTATTCTGGTTTAAGGCGATGCGCGCCCGGTTTTGGTGGCTATGGCCAAATGTTGTTGTTGTAGAAAAAGAGATTATACTCTAAATGCTTCAAGTCGCGTTTCAAGTCAATAGGTTTTTTAAATCCCTTGCGGTATTCTCGCCCGACGTGGTGAAAGCTCATGTGAAAGCTGTTAGGTAGTACGCACAGATTTCTAATGTCATTATTGAGTGGGTTGCCATCGATGTGATGGACGTGTTGATCGGGCCTTATAAAAGGATGTATCTTTTTTACTATCTCACGTGCCATTCGGCGGCTGCGCGTTTCGGCTGCAAGTCGGTTCATTTCTTCTCCTGCTCTTCTTTTTTCTCTTCATTGTTCCATTTGTAGCTCTTGCAATTAGGGCATGACTTGGGGCTTTTGGTGCGGGCTTGCCACTCATAGCCGCACAGTTGGCATTTACAATTCATGTTTCGTCCGTCCTTTCTGTTATTGTATGGCCGATTATTATCATAATAAAACTTCTTGTCAACAACTATTTTCATCATTCGGTGAATAAATTTGTAAGGCATGAAGGTACGCCAATTTGACGTGGTAAGGGTTAACACCTGTTAACGTAGTGGGTCATTTTGACCTATTAAATCTTTTAATAGTTGGGGCAAGTGGCTTCGCCGCTCTACTCACGTACGCAATCCCGTACGTTCTTCTATTCTTCTATTCTTCTAACATCCCGGGCCAGCTCGTCTATTCTAATAGATGAAACCAGGCCGAAAACCATGCAATCGAGCAGCGCCGGATGTGCCGATTCGCAGTATATCCAGCAACATCAAGCACTTGCACACATAAGCACTTGGTAACTTACCAGAGAAGTTGCCGAGTTCTAATAGAAAGGAAGGGCGACAAGGGGTGGGGGTTTCCAAGTCGAATCCCCTAATGGCGTGGGCTCGCGTATACGATGGCATCATCCAGATAATTTGTTAATTTTATTACATTTTCAATGTTAATCGGCTTAAACCCGTATAAACCCCCCTGTAAGTTTCCGTCTCTTTTGGCCACAAACAGGTCATTTCCGCCATAAAAGGGTCATAAACGGGTCATTTTGACCCAATATGACGCAAGAAGCGTCGATACGCCGAAAAGCAGGTTTCACCGCCTTTTACGAGGTGCTGAGAGAAGCCTTTTCTGAGTATATCCAGCATCATCAGGCGGGTTTATAGCCCATTTCGGGGATAATGCTTGACGCCGCACCGCCGGGGCGCTATAAATAGAACATCTCAGGACCGGTTCACCGGGGCTGTGAAAGCCACACAAGTAAGTTGAGCCCGAACCTCTGGCGGCTGCGTCGATCTCACCCGGTTGCGGTGAAAAAGCGTCGGCCGCTATGTTCGGGCCTTCTTGTTTTTGGACGCAAAAAAGGCCCCCGAAAGGGCCTTTCCCAGTTTAATGGTGGGTGTTTTTACTCGATCAGCTTCTGTGCGTACTCTTCGTCTATGCCGCTCTGTGCCGGGTCGGACATACACCCAAGGCTGAAGTAGGGGTTGCGCGGTCCGCTGCTCTCACCCTCAAAGACATTCTTATACGCCACCGTTTCGTCCTTGTAGGTGACGCGCATCACCGGCGTTGCCCATTTGGAGCCGTCTATGCCGGCTATCAGAAGCCCCCCTGCGTCCAGATCTTTGGTGAACTTGCCGTCTTCGTACACGGTTTCCGCGGTCCACCACCAATCCTCCTTCATGCCCAGCTCCGCGCTCAGGATTTTGTCTGAGTTTTCCTGAATCCACTCCTTGATCAGCTTGAAATTGTACTTTTTCATTTTGGGTCACACTCCTTTTTGTGTTTGGTTTATACAGCCCACGCCCAGGCAAATCCCGCCCAATCCTGATGGGCGAACAGCAGCCCCCAGCAGCGATAATACTCAAGTGGCGCGAAGCGCTCGTCTATTGTGGCCATTGGTCTACTCCCACATGTGGCGGAAGAAATCCACGTCGGAAAATCCCCATTGCGGAGTTCCAGTGATAGCAAGGTGTAGCGTGTGGAGTGCGACGAGCTCGTCGCCCAGGCTCCATTCGTATTTATGATATCCAACTGTGTAGGGTGTTCTCATCCGTTCACCCTCCCTATTTCGTTCATGAAAGCATCCCGAATCGCTTTTTGCTGGATGCCAAGGTAAGTCAGCGTGGTTTCATGGTCCCGATGGCCCAGCGCCGCCGAGACAATGTAAAATGGGACGCCGAACTCAATGGCCCAAAACGCCCATGTTTTGCGCAGGCTATGCGAAGCGTAATTGCCGGAGCGCAGGCCGGCGGCCTGGCACCACTCTTTTACGAGCCTGCTCAAAGACGGGACGGTGATAGCGCAGTTGCGCTGGGACAAAAACAGCGGCGCCTCTGGATTTGACCGACCGGGGTGTTCTGCCAGCCAGGCGCGGATCTTTTCCGTGACGAGCTTGTTCACAGCCCGCACCACATAGCGGCTTACCTTCTGGTCGCGGTTGACCAGCGGGTCTCCGGCTCTGAGGTGCTCAACATCTTTGATACGCAGGGCGACCAGATCGGACGCGCGCAGGTTGGTGTTGATGCCGGTGACAAAGATGGCTGTGTTGCGCGGCGACGGCGCCAGCAGGGCGAGGATGCGCTCGATGTCCTCCTGGCGCTTTATGGGGCTCACCCACGTCTTGTTGCCTTTTTTATTCATAAACGCCTTCCACATGAAGTTTTGGTACAAACACGGTTCTGGCGCCTTCTACAGCGATGAAGCGGCCGGAGATCTCTTCGGCAAGGTCGGTGATGGCAAGCTGCGCCGAGGCGCCGTAGCCCGGCTTTGGGCAGTACGGTGAGTAGATGGTTTCTTCTGGCAGATTGAATTTGGCGCTAAAGCCAGCGCGGCCTTCGTTGATGACCAGTTCCAGTTGGTGCATGTCGGCAAAGTCTTCCAGGCTCATGCGCTCGAGTCGATTGATGGTCACTTTCATGGTCGGTCACGCTCCTTTTCAAAATTCGATGGACAGCAACAGGTCGAGTACTTTCTTGGCAGCGGCTTTGCGGGCGGCGGGGTGCTTAGCAAGCCGCCAGTAGTAGAAGGGGCTTTCGTTGGACAAGCAATGCTTGTCGTCTTTGTGGGGGGGCCAGGGGCATAGCACGCATTTAAGACCGTCGCACAAAGGACACCCGCCACAGTAGTCCGTTTTGTAGAGCACACCTTCTCGATGTAGCGCGGCTATCGTTTCATGCTTTGTCTCCCCCGTCTCAGCCAATCGGTCCCACAGGATCAGCGCTTCGGTCATCGCCAAAATCAATTTCTCATCTTCGGTCATCGGTTTGGCCTTTCTCTTTTTTGGTTTCGTCCACAGGTCAGAGTCACTGTAATAATCTGCGATGTCTCCCATCAGTCAGTCTCCTCAAGTTTGTGTCAGTAAGTTATCCACAATCTACCCGCCCGCCAAGTTTCTGTCAACAGGTATTTTACATTAATGTGCCGATTTGGTAACATATGCCAAAATGGAGCAGCTGGTGCGCCATTTTGGCGTAGGAGTCATTCTGGCACAGGAGCTTTGCGGTTGGCTGAAGTTGAAGTTGGATACTACGACCGGGCGACGAACACCTACTCTGCCGTTCCGGTGCCCCCCACTGGCGACGTTCGTGGCCATCGTGGGCGCGGTCGCATTATAGACGACGAAGACCTGGATAAGATGCTGCGCCGCGGCAAGACCCAGGCCGACATCGCCCGGCACTTCGGCGTTTCGCGTGCCGCTGTGTCACAGCGTGTTTCCGACTTGAAACATCGGCTGGTAAAAGAAGCAGCCGGTGTCGCCCCCCAAATCATCGCCCGTGAAATCCGCACGGCTGATCAACTCTGCAAGATAAACCAAACAGCAAACGCCCTGCTCGACTCCCTCTATACAATGGAAGAGGCAGTTGACCCCATCTCCGGCAAAGCCGAGCAGCGCATGGCGCTCAAAGACCCGAACCTGGCTCTGCGCACCATGGGCGAGATCCGCGCGCAACTCAAGTTCCAACTGGAGATCTTCCAGGCGCTCACCGATGTGAAGGCAGTCAAAGAGTTCCAGGACACAGTTTTGGAGACGATCAACAGCGTGGCTCCGGAAGTGCGTGACGCGGTAGTCAAAGCGCTGCAAAGAAAGAACGCTCTACGCTCGGCATTGGAATTTCACTGAAACAGTGAAGGTTCACCAAATGGAAGAGATGCTCGAAGCTCTGTGCGCGGCAAAGCAATTCATTGAAGTTGCGGTTGACTCTGTACTCGATCCGGACGCGACCAACGATCTGTACGACGCTTATCGGCGGTATCTGGGCGCGATGGAAGAACTCCCGAACAGGATTCTGAAACGACTTGGGTAACGGTAGCGCTGGCATAAGTCTTGGTTTTACACCCTCTCCCGGTGCGCGGACGGTGCGTGATCACCTGTTTGCTGAGCTGCTGGGTAAACTCGAACCCGCGGAGAGCCCCCAATCAGAAGCGCTGGTGCAGTATCAGAAAGATCCGGTGGCGTTCGGTAAAGATGTCCTGGGGCATGAGTATCCCGACCGGATAAAAGAACTTTTTGCCGCGGTCATTGAGCATGAAATCGTAATCGCCCAGAGCTGCAATGGCTTTGGCAAGAGCTTTGGTGCGGCCGACATGGCGCTGTTCTTTGCCCGCTGTTTTCCCAAAGCGGAGGTGTACCTCACCGCAGCACCCCCCGAGAAGAACCTAAAGCGCATCCTGTGGGACAAGATCACCGGCGGCATAAAGTCCAACGCTGAAGCATTTGGCGTGTGTCGCACCGCTGGCATGACCGTCTACATGGAAAGCGGGTCGTCGATCGACGGCCTGACGATCCCGGGTCACGGCGATGACCATGACCGTGAAGCAAGATTTGGTGGCAAGCACGCGCCCTTCTTGCTGTTCATCGTGGACGAGGGCGACGCCGTGCCTGATGCGGTCTACACCGGCATTGATTCGTGCATGTCCGGCGGTATGGCGCGACTGCTGGTGATGTTTAACCCCCGGCACAAGCATGGCCGCGTCTACAAAATGATTAAGGACCACGAAGCCGTGGTCGTGCAGCTTTCCGCCTTTGAGCACCCCAATGTGGTGACGGGCGAAGATCTTTACCCCGGCGCTGTGACCCGCGAAAAGGTGGCCTGGCGTATCAACGCCTGGACCCGGCGGCTGCCGCCTGATGACGACTACACCGGCCCCGACGTCTTCACGCTGCCTGAGTTCATGGAAGGCTACGTCGCCCGCAAAAAAGACGGCACGTTCTATCCCCCGCTGCGCTCCGGCCGGTACAGAATCGAAAATCCGCAGTTTGCCTACAAGGTTTTGGGCGAGTACCCGGTCAAAGACGAGAACGTGCTGATCGAAGAAACCTGGATCGACAACGCTGTGGCCCGCTGGAAAGCCTACGTGGACGACTACGGCGACACGCCCCCTGAAGGGGCTGAGTGCATCTCCGGCGTTGACCCCGGCGAGCTTGGCGCTGACAAGACTTCGGTGTGCCATCGGTACGGGGCGTTTGTAAAAGAGTTCAATGGATGGGGCGGCGTCGATATGTCGGTGACAAACGACCGCGCCGAAGAAGAGTGCCGCAGCGCTGGAGCACGGAAAGTCTTTGTGGACGCAAACGGTGTTGGGGCGGGCGTTGCGCCTGCGCTCCGGCGTGTCGGTTTGAACGCTGTGGGCGTCAAAACCCAGGTGCGCGCAAACGAAGTGTGCGAAGACGGAGAGTTTGACCGCATGCGCGACCAGCTCTTGTGGCAGATCCGGCTGTTTCTCAAAAACAACACGGCGGCCATGCTGCCTGACGACGATGAGCTGCGCGAAGAACTGACAGTGTTGCGCTTCTGGGACAAAAACGGGCGCATCAAGATCACTGACAAGGATTCGCTGCGGGACATATTGCGCCGGTCGCCCAACAAGACAGACGCCCTGGCGCTGACCTTTGCGCCGCACAAGGGCTACACCGGTGACACGATGAGCGATGCGCGGCACCGGGCCTTGAAAGAAAAATACTGCGCGCCGATGTGAAGGATGATTGATGGCTGATCTCGATAAAGAAAAAGAGTTTGACGAGGCGTACAACGCTTATTCGGCCGATTGGAGCACGCTCCACTCGGAGATGAAGCGCGATCTCGAGATCATGCTGGGCGACCAGTGGGACAGCCGCATGAAGTCCTACCTCAAAGGTCAGCGACGCGAAGCACTGGTCTTTAATAAGGTGCGGCGCATCGTAAAGGCCATCACTGGCTATCAGCGAAAGAACCGCCTGTCCATGCGTCTGGACCCCGTGGAAGGGTCGGACGAAGCAACGGGTGAGATTTTGTCCGCGGCGCTGATGTGGAACGCCCAATACTGCAACGGGTACAACATCATCTCCGACGCCTTTGAGCACGGTTCGCTGATCACGGGCTTAAACATGCTCGAGGTCGCTGTGGACTACACCGACGATTTGGTGCATGGCGACATCAAGTGGCTGCGCCACGACTACAACTCGGTGCTCTTTGACCTTACCTGCCGCAACCGCGACATGCGCGACTGCGAAGCGGTGCTCAATCGTACTCTTGTTGGTGCTGATCGGTTGCAGCAGTTGCTGCCGAACCTCAATGTAAAGGATCTCGGGGCGCCCAATAACACGACTACCAAGTTCCCCTACATGACCGGCACGCATCGGATGCGCAACAATCAGTCGCCCTACTCCTACGACCGGATGTGGGTGAGGACAGCAAAGCAGCACACGGTGCTGATCGATAAATCCAATGGGCAGGTGGCCAAGTGGACCGGCGATGACGACCGGCTGCGCGAGTATTTCAACATGCTCGGCGTAACCGAAGAACATGTGGCGGTTGTAAAGCGCGCCAAGGTGACGGTTGAGCTGCGCGTCTACGCCAATGGAAAGCACGTCTGGACCGGCCCCGATCCGGTGGGATTGGACGATTTTCCGTGGGTGCCGTTCATCGGTTTCTGGACGCCCGAAGCAGAAAAGCCGGAACTGCGCATCCAGGGGTTGATCCGCTGTGACCGTGACCCGCAGGATGAAGTCAACAAGCGCCGGTCAAAGATGCTCGACATCATCGACAGCCAGATAAACTCCGGCTGGATCGCCAAAAACAGCGCGGTGAAAAACAAAGAGCAGCTTTATCAATCCGGCCAGGGCCAGGTGATCTACACCGAAGACAGCGCCGACCCGATCGACGCCCAGATCAAAAGGATCGCGCCGTCTGACATCCCGCAGGGGTTGTTTACCTTGACTGCTCTGATGGATCAAGATGTGGTTGAGATCCCCGGCATGGCCAAAGAGATGCTGGCGATGCCCGACACCCAGGACGTGGAGGTTTCCGCGATCCTGGCTAAGCTCCGGCAGCAGGCCGGCCTGACCGTTTTGGCGGATTTGTTTGACAACCTGGAGCTGTCCCAAAAGATCCTGGGTGGCAAGACCTTGCGTGCCATGCAAAAGAACTACGGGGCGTCCAAGTTCCAGCGCATCACCGGCAAGCCCCCGACAAAGAATCTGCTCGACCAGTCGTTTGGCAAGTATGACGTAGTTTGCGTGGAAGGACTACTCACCGATACGCAGAAACAGCATTTCTACGCGCAGCTCATGGCCATGCGCAAGATGGGCATGACTGAGATTCCGACTTCGGCCATCATCGCGGCCTGGCCGCTCGAGGGCAAGAGTGAGCTGATCAAACAGATCCAGGCACAAGAGCAGGCTAAAGCGAAAATGGACGAGGAGAACCAGAAACTCAACCAGCAGCAGACGATGATGAATCAGTCCATGATGCAGGCCAATACCGCCAAGGCTCAAGAGCGTATGACCCAGGCGCAGGAGAACCGCACCAGCGCAACGTACGACCGCATCAAAACGCTCAAAGACTTGCAGTCGATTGATCTTTCCAACCTTGAAACACTGGTGCGCGTGCTGGCCGCTTTAAAGACCCAAACTGAGCCGGGCCAAGGCGCTCCGGCCAATCCGATGATGGGGGCAATGCAGTGAATCCAAACATCATGATCAAGCAGATGTACGATGTCTTCGGCCGGCGCAAGCAGTCGCACGTCCTTTATATGGGTGATGTGTGCCAGGACTTTACAATGAGCCTGCTGCGCAGCATGGAAGCAATGCTAGACAAGCACTCGGCCAAAAAGTCCTACTACATGTACATTCATGCCCGCTTTGATGCTGTGGGCAAGCACACGGTGCGCTCGATAATCACGATACTGCCGGGCGACACCAAGATCGAGCAGTTCAAAACGCTCGGGACAATGTGCTTTTTCGTGGACAATCGCATCGGTGAATTTAAGAAGCTCTGGGTGCTGCCCTACGACCGCCTCGTTCTGGGCGGCGTTCTGGACGGCAAACCCAATGAAAGTATAGCCAAGGACTCGATCGGCATGCCGGTCAAAGGTTTGACAATGTAACCGCTGCCGAAAGCAGCCAAACACGCCGCCGCCGGGCATTAACCTGGGGCTGCGACCAACGGGCGTAAAACTCTCCGGCCGAAAGCTGGGGATAAGTCTGCCGCCGGAGACGGTCAAAGCAACAGCACGGGCGAGAAAGGTCAGTTGAAAATGGACGAGATCAATAGCCCCACCCCAGCAGCCCCCGCCGCACCAGCCGCTCCCGCGGTCCCGGTGGCGCCGGCTGCACCCGCGGCTCCCGCAGCATCTGCCGAGCCGGCCGCTCCCGCGCCTGCGCCCGAAACGCGCACGGTGCCGCTGCCGGTAATCGAAAAGATGCGAAGTGAGCTGCAAAGCACCAAGGCCGAACGCGAGCAGATGAGCCAGCAGTTGCAGCTCATGCGCGATCAAATGGCGCTCTACCGGGCCAACGCGCCCCAGGCTCCGGCCCCCCAGCCGCAGGCGCCCGCGCCCACCGCTGCCGCCATCGCGGATCTTCTCGAAGGCGTGCCGGATTCAAACCTGCTCGAAGCAGGCCATGTTCGAAAGGCTTTAAAGCTGCAACAGCAGCAAATGATGGGGATGATCCAAGACGCTGTGAAAAGCCTCCAACCCCAACTGGCCGAGATCAAGTTGACGCAACACGTTCCTCACTACCAACAATTACTCAAAGAACAGCTACCCGCGATTATGCAAGAGAACCCGATGTTTGCGGAGATCATCCGATCACTTCCACAGGAAAAGCAGCTTCCCGCCGCCGTGCAGTTTGCAAAGATGCGCGCTGAACGGATGGCTGCTCCAGCCGCCCCTGCCGCGCCAGCGGCTACAGGCAACATCATGGATGAGATCAACCGCATCATCGAGAACCAGGCCAAACCCGGCAATCCTGGCACCGGCCAGTCTGTCCCGGGAGCAGCCGTCTCTCTTGCCGCCCGTTATGCTTCGATGTCTGCGGAGGATTTCCGCGCCGAAGTTGAGCGGGTTAAGCGCGGCGGAGCTGTCTAAAAAGGAGATAGTTCAAAATGCCCGATAACGTAACCACTACCGCTGATGTCGCTCCCGCGGTAGAAATTTTCTACAATCGCGTCCTGCTGGAAGCTGCCAAAGAGAACATGGTTTACCGGCAGCACGCCCAGCATGCTTCCATGCCGTCCAAGTCCGGCAACACCTACAAGTGGCACCGGTATCCCATGCCGGCTGCCGCCACGACCCCGCTGTCCGAGGGCGCCGATCCTGCGGCTCACAAGGTTACGCAGGAGTCTTTGACCGCCAAGATCTCCTGGTACGGCGGTCTGGAGCACATAACGGAAGAGGTCGATATGACCAATCAAGATCCGGTGCTCACCCAGGCCGCCGAACGCAATGGCTACCAGGCCGACATCACTTTCGAAACATTGATGCGTGATATCCTGTCGGCCTCTGCCAGCGCGACCAACGCGGCCGGTGGGGATAACGGCAACACCCCCACCGAGATCACCCGCGGCGATGTGGACAACGTGGTGCTGGAGCTTTTGTCCGGCAACGCCAAGTTTGTTACCAAGCTGGTTGGCTCCGGCACCGGCGTCGGGTCCAGCCCGCTTCGCCCCGCCTTCCGCGGCATCATCCATCAGGAATTGCTGATGGATCTTGAAGGCTGCACGGGCTTTCTGTCGATTGCTGCTTACGCCTCCCAGACCGGCACGACCGGGTGGGAATGGGGCGCTCTGGGCAACACCCGGTGGGAATGGACGACCAATGCCCACAAGTCTTCCGATGCCACGGCTCAGTACTACCTTCCAATCTTTGGTGCTGATGCTTTTGGTGACGTGTCCCTGGAAGGCATCAAGACCGTCATGAAGGGTTTCGACACCGCCGGTTCTCCCTTGAATCGTTACGCCACCGCCGGCTGGAAAGCCGTGTGGGCTGGCCGCATCCTGAACGATGCGTGGATTCACAACCTGCGCGTGACCAAAGACACCTAATCTGAACCCGGGGCGGGCAGCCGCCCCTGTCTCAAACTCATCTTTTATTAAGGAGTAGAAAGTGAACCAGAATCCCAAAATCTTGATCGGGAAGTTCACGTCCGACGGTGAGGCTTATAACCTGAACCTCGGCGTCACCCCCGACTACATCAAAATCATCAACACCGCCGCCTCCGCTACGGATGTTGCCATTCTCGAGTGGTTCTACGGCATGGGTGACGCGGCCGAAGTGCAGTATGACCGTTTCCTCGCGGGCACCAGTGCGGGCGATTTCTTCCTGAAGATGGCCTCCGGTGGTTTGGTTTCCGCCTGGAACCCCGGCGTCGTTGTGGGCGATCGCAAGAGCGTCACCTTCGATGACACCGGCGGCGCCTCCGAAGATCTGATCACCTGTACCGCCGCGGCCGGTCACGGCCTGAAGAACGGCGAGAAGGTTATGTTCATCGCCTCCGGCGGCCTGCCCACCAACGTGAGCGCCTTGGTGCAGTATTATGTCATCGATGCCACAGCCACCACGTTCCGGATCTCTCTTACCAAAGGTGGAACCGCTGTGGATTTTGGCAGTGACGGCACGGCGCCCAATTACGTGTTCTCGACCGACAACATGAACCTGGGCAGTGATGACTCCGGCAAAGGCGTTACCATCGCCGCTGGTTTCGTGGATGACGGCGATGTGGTCTACTACATCGCTTTCGTGGCTGACAAGTACACCGACCACGGCGACGTGGCTTAGTCTTTAACCTCTACACAACGTCTGGAGGTGGGCGTGAAAACCCCCTCCAGGCTTCACCTGATAAAAGGAGTATTCCAAGATGAGCATGCAAGCTGTTGACAAAGAAAATGCCCTCGTCCAGTTGCAAGTGGAAAAAGAGCGCCGGCAGGTAAAAGAGGCCCGGGCCAAAACAAAAGCGCGGTTGGATGAAGGCCCAAAAATGCGCTGCGAGTTCAACAACAATGAAGATCCCCCCGACGCCGGCCAGCCTACGCCCGTTGTGCGGTTTTTCTACGAGGGCGTCGAGTTTAAGGCCAAGCACGGCGACATCGTGAATTGGCCGGAGGAAGTGGTGTCCCACGTCAACAGCTTGACGACACCTGTGTATCGAGACGAAGCTGACCCTATCACTGGGGCCATCAAAAGCGTACCAGCCGGCCACGTCCGGCGGTTCACATGTTTGCCGATTGTGGAGCCCCGTGGCGGCATCAACCGCATGGCGCCTCCTAAGAAGGAGAAAGTAAATGGCTAAGAAAAAGATCAATCACGAAGCGGTGTCGCGCGAGGAGGAACTTGTAAAACTCCTCAAGAATTTCGACACCGAAGTCGATGCCGTCCGTGCCCTGGTCAACGAGCTGCGCGACGATCATGCGACGCTGCTGACGGCCCTCGGCGCCATGTCAGGCGATTATCTTGTCACCTCCGCTGAGCTGGGCATCGGTTCGACGGCAACGCACGTAGCGAATTTGCAGTTTTCGTTTATTATCAATGGCAAGCTATACACCAAAGCGGCGTCGTTCGCTGGCACCGCCCCAGGTAACGACGTTGTGCCCCAGACCAAGTATGGTGCTGTGGCTCTTGATATCGGGACCGACCTCACCATCGACGCGGTGGAAGCGACGGCCAATGCTACAGGCTATGCTTCCGCGCTTGCGGCTGCGTCCGCGCTGCCCGCCGTTGCAGCGGATCATGTCCGCATTGGCTATGTCACGGCCACCAAGTCGGATGGTGATTTCACATTTGGGACAACCGAGCTGGGCGCCGCCAACACGACCGTCGCTTACAGCAACTTGGCCGGTCTGTTCTATACGGTTGGCGGGTCGCTTCCTGCCACCCTGACCGCTGCTGTTGTGACGGAGCAGGTCGAATCTCCGAAGTAATGTAGAGGGCTTATGGCTTACACGTTTCTCGATTGGCAGACTGACTTCCGGAAGATAACCGGCAAGCGCACGACATCTCAGATGTCACTTGCCGATGTCAAGAAAAAGCTCAACACTTTCTACCGGTTGATGCTGCCACGCTTAATAAGCCCGCCTGAGTTCAAGGGCTGGTACGACTTCAACACGGTGGCGAGCACAGGCGAGTACGCTCTGCCCGCAACCGTGATCGCCGTGTCCGGCCCGGTTTATCTGGACAACGAGCGTATTGATTTCTACACGGACAAAGAGCAGTTTTTTGATGAGTATCCGTTGGATGAAACCGACGAAGACTCGCCCACAGGGGTGCTGCTCTTTGACCGTACGCTCTACATTCGAAAGATCCCCGACGCCATCTACGCAGTAAAAATGCGGATGGTGTCAACGACGCCGGCCGAGTTGGTCAATGACGCCGACACACCCGAGAACGAGTTGTGGGGTCGGCTGGTGGTCTACGGTGCGGCGATTGAGCAGTTGAGCGATGACCAGGACATGGACGCTGTGCAGAATCTGTCGCCGCTTTTTACGCACTACAAGTCGCTGATCAACGTCGATATCACAGAGCAGTACCCCATCGGGATGCGCAGCGTTCCGCTGTTTTAAAGGAGTAATTCATGGCGTGGAATAAAGATGTGCCAGCAGCGGGAATCCAGGCACGCTACATCGATGACGGGGTAAGGACCAACAACGCCGCGCTCGAAGACGCTCTTGGCCGGGATCACGAGTTTCCCGGTACGATGAGTAGCACGGCGGGCATGCACAACGTCGTGCAGCTTATCGACCAGGCAGGAGATGAAGCCGCGCATGCTTCAGCGACCAAGCTGTGGAACAATGCCGGATCGCTAAAGGCCATAGCCCCGGGCGGCGCGGCAAAGACCTTTGGCTACCAGGGAGAACTCAACGCACCCTCTGGCACCATAATGGTGTTCGGCCAGAACAGCGCTCCGACCGGCTGGACAAGAAAAGCCGACTGGCAAGACAACGCTATGCTCTGCTACGCCGCGTCCGGTAACATTGGGTCCGGCGGTGCGGTGAACCCGCAGAGCGCGCACACCCACACCGGGCCGAGTCACACGCATACTGGCCCAAGTCACGCGCACTCCATTGGGGGCCACACTCACACCGGTCCCAGCCACGTTCATACTGGCCCAAACCACGCACATGGGGCCAGTGGGCTGACGGTGAATACCAATCATCGGCATAACTACGGTGTCGCAGTAGGCGGGGCGGGGTTCACCGCCGACGCAGGGTTTGGGTATTACTCCGACTACCAAGGAGGCGCGGGCACCCCTGTTTCGGGTAATACCGCCGCCGAGGGCACGGGCGCCACCAGCGCCGCCGGCACGGGCGCTACCGGCGCTGCGGGGGCGGGGAACACAGGCGCCGAAGGTACGGGCGCGACGGGTGCCGCAGGCACTGGGGCCACTGGAAGCAACTCCACTCCACATTTTCAGGAGATAATTGCCTGTGTCAAAGACTAAGCCCCCCTGTATCCGCGGCCTGGCCGCATTTAAAAAAGGCTGCTGCGAAAAAGAGTGGGATGGGGAATCCGGCTGCCCTGCATGGGTAGAACTTCTGGTCACGCCCCGGGGCGAGCCGCTGAAACCTAAAGATAAAATTGGGCGCTGCATCGACCGCTGGCAGCTTGAGTTTGCGCTCACAACGCTCGGGCTCCTCGAGGGGAATCAAAAAGCAGTGGAGTCTTTCCGGAACAACATGACAACCGAGCATGGTCCGAAACCAGATCCGGCAGTTGCTTATCTGGTGCAACTTCTGGAGGACCGGCAGCGCATCCAGCACGAAGCTGCGAAAATGATAGGCGGCGTATGACTTCTGGCTTTACCCCATTTCTGGTCGGCAACATGCGCTACGGCGTTGAGCTGGGCGTTGAGAGTTGGCTGCTGCCCAGCGAAGCCTATACGCAGATGAAAAATGCGTATCTGCGTCGTGGTGTTTTATCAAAGCGCCGGGGCCGCGAGCCATTTGGCAGGCTCGCGCACGGCGTCGCCGCAGAAGCCGTTGGGGCGCTGGGCGCGGCGCACTATACAGGTACGCTCGCTGAGATCCCGGTGCAGATCGGGACGGTAGAATTTACAGACGCAACGCTTGTTCTCACAGACGATGGCGACGGCACGTTGTCGGGTGATGGCACCGGCACGATTGTCTATGCAACTGGAGTTTTCGACATCACCTTTTCTGGCAACGCCACGGCCGCGGTGACGGTTGATTACTCCTACTACCCCAGCTTGCCTGGCGTTGGGGTTGAGTCCTACCAGGACATAACCGCTGGCACATCGCAACTTCTGATCTTCGACACCAAGCGCGCCGCCTGGTACGATGAAGTAGCTGAAGAGTTCATGGCGATTGGGAGCACGGATGTTTTCACCGGTACGACGGCCAACATTATTTGGGGCGCCAATTACCAGGACCGGCTGTTTGTGACCAACGCCAAGGACCGGGTGCAGAGTTACAACGGGTCGGCGTTCACCCCGTTGCTCATGGACCTGGATGGCGATGCGGACAACGACGTTGATACGTGTCTGCTCATCTTCCAGTATAAAGAGCGCCTGGTGGCGCTGCGCACAACTGAGGGCGGGTTTTTCTATCCCCAGCGCGCGCGCTGGTGTACCATTGGTGATCCGGACGACTGGACAAACGATGGGTATGTTGATTGCCCGACTTCCGAATGGATTGTCGCCGCCGATTTTATAAAGGATGATCTTGTCGTTTTCTTCCAAGCGTCGTCCTGGCGCTTGCGCTACACCGGCGACGCGGACCTACCCTTTAGGTGGGAGCGCATCTCCGGTGTTGACGGCGCTTTTGGCACATATTCTGGTTTTAACTTTGCCGACCGGATGGGAGCTCTTGGTGAGACGAGCATCAACGAGACAGACGGGCTCCAGGTGTACTCGATTGACGAGAAGGTGCCCGACGCTGCTGCCAGCATCGACCACGAGAATTTCGGGCTGGCGTACTCTTTGCCCGACCCTGCGCTGCGGCAGGTAATCATCTCTTACCCACGCATTGGGTCAACCACCAATGACTACTCGCTGGTCTACAACTACGAGGATAAAGCCTGGAGTGAATACGACTTTGGGTTTAACGCCTACGGGTATTTTAAGATCGGCCAATCCGGTCTTGTGCTCGATACGGTAACAACCGTGCTCGACACAATCACCACTTCTTTTGATGATATCGCAGCGCAGGCCGGCTACCCCACCATCATTGGTGTTGACTCCACAGGGTATGTCTGGACGGTAAACGTCGGCAGCAGCGACAACGGCGCGGCTATTGAGTTCGAAGTGATGTCCGGCCGTTGGAACCCATATCTCGCCAAAGGTCTTCGCGCCCGCTTGGGGTGGGTGGATCTGCTGCTGACGCGCAGCCCGAGCACGCAACTTCAGATTGATTTTTACACGGATTATGACGCTACGGCGTATGCCAGCGCAACCGAAGCGTGTGGGGAAGCCGCGCCGGAAATAAGTGACTCCAAAGTGTGGGTGCGCTTTTACGCTGGCGGCGTGGGCGATTTTCATCGCATGCGGATGTACCAGAACGCCGCTGATCAGACGGTTCAAGTCCACGCGGTTGTCCCATACTTTAAGCCGGCTGGGCCAATAAGAGGGTAGTATGCCTACACTTTCTCCGACCACCAACGTGCCCTGGAAACCAGAGTCAGTGGTTCAGGCGCTGAGCAAAGTAAAAGGCGCCGACCCCGAGGCGCTGAAAGAGTACATCCGGCTGCTGGTGCTTCATATTGACACCATGTACAGCGACATCGCCAGCACAGTGAACCAGTTGAACACGCAGTTGCAGGCGCTCAAAACGCGCTACGACGCGCATGACTCACATCCACCTCCCGCATAGGATTTTTTATGAAGAAGATCAAGGGATCGGGATTACGCTACACACCAATCAACGACTTTTCTCTTTTGCCGCGTCCACTGGTCGAGCAGATAAAACCGAAGCTGCCCGACGTGGACCGGTTCTACAATGTGCTGCGCATGGTCAGCGCCGGGCAAACCTTCTGGGCGGTGAACTATCTTGGCGTGTTTGCAGACCATGAGCACGTCATCAAAGGTTTCATGTGGCTTACATTAAACCCTATAACGTATGTGCTACATATCAATATGCTGTCGGTGGATAAAGCGTACCAGAACAAAGGCATCTTGGGTGAGGCGAAAAATCTTGCCCAGAAATTAATGAAAGAGATTCATGCTGAAAAGCTGACGATAGACACCCGGGCGCCTCGCGCGTTCGCAAAACATGGTTTAAAGCCGGCTGGTGTTGTCACCATGGAACTCGGAGGAGAATAGAAAATGGGTGGTGTAAAGGACTTCTTCCTAGGCAGCAGCGAGGACGCCAAGCAAACCGGGACTGCTGAACTTCTGACCCCCAGTCAGAAAAAGTTGCTCGATGAGTTGTCAGGCATGTTCGTCGGTACGGAAGACACCCCGGGCATGCTTGGCCAGGGCGTCGAAGCCTACCCCGGCGCAACCGCCGCTGGCGCATCGCCGCTTCAGAGCGACGTGTACGCTAAACTCCAGCAGATGATGGGCCAGAACCCGCAGCAAAATGCTACGTCGCTTTCCGCCATCGACAAGGTGATGCAGGGCAGCAGCGCAACGCCGCAGCAAAATGTCCAGGGCTACGATGTGGGTCAATACGACCCCGCCGCCCTTCAGACTTGGTACAAGAGTGCGCTGGTTGATCCGGCCATGAAGAACTGGGAAGAGTCGATCGTTCCGTCTTTGCAAGAAAAGTTTGTCTCCCAGAACGCAGGGTCCAGCGGCGCGGCCAATCGGGCGATTGCTGGCAGCGCCTCTGACATGATGACCAATCTGAACTCTCAGCTTGCCACCGCCCTGTACGGTGAAAAGGGCGCATTCGATGAGCGCAAGTTCACTGCCGGCATGGACACGACCAATAAGAACTACCAGGCCGGCTCGGATTATCTGAGTCGCATGTTCGAAGGAAATCAGGCCGACCTCACCCGGGCCACCCAAGTGCCCGGCCTTGCCAACGCCACGGCGGAACAACCCTTCCAGCAGTTGATGGCGATGCTCACGCAAGGCCAGGCCGTGGGCGGCACACAGCAGTCAACTGAGCAGAACGCGCTGACCGCAGAGTATAACAAGTGGCTGTCGCAGCAGGGCTACAGCAACCCGTACCTCAACTTGCTGCCCTCGACGCTCGGCACCTCGGCGCTCAGCCCGATTGTGCAAGGGCCAACGCAAAGCCAGGGGCTGTTGCAATCGCTCCTCGGCGCGGCTGGCGGAACGGATTTTAGCGCCATGTTCAGCGGCAAGGGGGGAGGGACTACCTAATGATGCAGTACGACTGGCAGCAATTACTTGAGCAGATGTTGCAGGCCCAGAACGTAGACCGCCCGGTCTACCGTATGGACCAGCAGCAAGCAGCTCAGCAGGAGAAAGAAGATCAGGGCATGGGGATGAACCCCAAGATGATCGAAAAGATGATGGACAAATTCAGGACTCCCCAGACGCCTCAGACGCCGAGCACGCCATCTACCCCAGCGTCGGCGCCACCTCCGTCTACGCCGCCTCCGCCACAGGCTGCACCTCCGCCGGCCATGCCGCCTCCTGCCGCGCCTCCGCCCGCAGCTCCTCCCCCCGCGACCCCGGCCGGCGCGCCTGCGGGCGGCGGTGGCATGGCCGCGCTGTTGCCGGTTGCCTACATCGCAGCCGCTATTGGCGGCCAGCTCGTTGCTTCCAACAACACCGACACGGTAGTTGACGGCCAGAAGACGGGCAACGTCTTTACTGGCATTGGTGATGGCGGCTGGAATCCCTCTTTTGCAACCGAGCCCTGGCTTGCCTGGGGTCATGATAAACTGGGGTGGGAGCCAACGGAGGGGGAGAATTTCGACGCTGCGGTGAACAACAGTGACTGGAGCACAGCGTTAAAGCGCTTGCCCGCTGCGGCCGACTATTGGGCCGATCCTCTGAGGAATTGGGCTGGAGAAGGAGTCGGTGGTTTTGCTGAAGATATTACTGGTAGCGAGGACGTAGGAAAAGCTCTCGGGTTTGTGTTTGATCCAATCAGTGGACTTTTAAGCCAAATAGAGGACTGGTTCTAATGATCCATCGTGGTGCTATCATCGATCTGACCGGACAGCGGTTTGGGCGTTTGGTGATTGTTGGGCAAGCTTCGCGCGAGAAGTATCAGAAGCCGCGGTGGCAGGGGCTGTGTGATTGTGGAAATTATCACGTTGCTTCGTCGGGGGATATCCGCAGTGGTGCCGTTCGTAGCTGTGGTTGTCTAAACAATGAAGCGCGGTCTGAAAGAAAATCAGCAAAACTAGAAGGTGAAAAGTTCGGCCGGTTGACGGTAGTTAAGCGGGTGGGGTCTACTAAAGACGGAGTTTTGTGGGAGTGCGTTTGTACGTGCGGTGTGGTCAAGATAATAACGACGCACATGCTGCGCTCGGGGCACGTCAATAGCTGTGGATGCTTGTCAAGAGAGTTGAACTCAGGAAGATTTAGGGCGCCGCGATACGTAAGAGACGAATGTAAACTGGAAGACCACATGGTGTGGCGTCAGTATATATTCGAGCGGGATAACTATACTTGCGTGGATTGTGGCAAGAGAGGGCGGCATCTGCAAGCGCACCACATCATTATGCGGTCAGAATGCGACGAACTGAAATTCGATTATAACAACGGCGTTACTTTGTGTGTCCCTTGCCACGTTAAGATCCGCAGGCACGAAGCAGACCACGCGGAGAGATTTTTCCGATACGTCTTTCGGGATGAAATTATTACGAGAGGTTTTTAAATGCCAGTAATTCAATTCCCCGGCTACACCAAAGACCCTTTCGGCGGCCCTGCTGGTGGTACGCAGCAGATGTTTGCGTCGATGCTGTCCTCCTACATGAAGACCCAGGAGGAGATGAAAAAGCGCGAGCAGGAGAAGCTGCTGGCGGAGCTTGTCTCCGGTGGCGGCCGGCCCGACCAGCCGCCCGGCGCCGACCCCACTGGCCCGGCGATGAACATGCCAATGCCACAAGGTGGTTACGAGATGGGGTCGGAAGACTATCCCTCCGTAGCCAGGAGTATCTTATCCAATCCTGCGCTGGATTTGAAGCACAAGATCGCCGGAGTTGGGGCGGTTACGTCTATGAAGGAGCTGGAGCCCGATCCTGTCAAGACCAAGTACGTCACCATCAACTGGCGGGATAAGAACGGCGTGGCGCAGGCGCCCTACGTGGTGCCCGAAGATCAGGCGAACAAGGTGTATGCTCAGCTCAGTGAGGCAGGTGCGACGTTTGAAAAGCCTGACAAGCCAAGTACCCCGAGCGACGGTATAACCCAGATCGAGATTTACCAGCAGCAATACGAAGAAGGCTCGCCGCAGTGGAATAGCCTCGAGAAACGTAAGGCCGAGATGCGTGCTATGGAAGCTGCTGATAAACAGCAGAAATTAAAAGCGGGTAGCACGGCGGACAAGTATACCCGGGCGCAGTTGATAGACGACACGTTCAAGTTTTACGACAGTAAGCTCATCGGCCTGACCGACGAGTTCAAGCGCCCGCTTAAAGGCATGGAAGAAGAACACGCCAACATCATGTCCCAGTTGCAGCAGGATCTGATGCTCATCCATGAAGACAAAGACCCCAACTATCTGACCAAGAAGGGGGAGATACCGAAGTTTGAAAAGAAAGTTCTCACTGACGCTGCTCGGGATACGTTTATCCAAGAAGTGATCAAAGAAAATCCGAAGCTGTCCAGAGAAGACGCTATTAAAGCGGCGATGATTAAAGCCAAGCGGGCGGGGTACTAAATGGTTGACGCGTGGGGAAGTGCATACGATCGGGTTTCTTCGCGGGCGCAGACGCCCCCTCCTCCTGATGAGGAAGAGTTCAAGAAGTGGTATGCGGGGCAGGCGGCAAAACAGGGGCTTAACCCCGATCCAGACGATCCCCAACACTTCTATGACTATCGTGCTGCGTTCGCTGCCGGCGCTGCGCCGGACGATACCGGTCACTGGCCCTCTCAGTTTAAAACTGAAGGCCACCCCCGCATGGTGCTTGATGGGGTGAACACAAAGACCGGCGAGCCTGTTCAGGAAAAACGAACAGCGCCGGAAACTGAACAGCCCGATCCGTGGGGTGCTGCGTTTGACCGCGTAGCGCCTCCGCCGGAGAAAGCATGGTACGAATCCGACGCTGTGAAAAAAGCGCAGGGTCTTGTTGAGACGGCGAATAAGTATAGCCCGGTGCCGATTATTGACCCGATAAAAGCGGCTACAGAAATCCCGAAAGCTATTTCCGCGATCGATGTCAAGGACATGACCAAGCGGGCGACGGAGAAGTTCACCTCCACTTGGGATGATGTCGGCAGATTTACCGCCAATCCCGCGGCCTGGGCCGAGGGTGTGACTGAATTTATCACCGCCGGCGTCCCGCAATTTTTCACCGGTGCGCTCGGCTATGCGCAGAGTCTTGCCAAAGAGGTGATGGATCAGGCTATCCTGGGCGGCGAGATCGATCCAGAAAAGCTGCACCAGGCGGCAACGAAAGGCTTTGAGGAAAACAGCAAGTGGACGGCGCAGAATGTGCCGAGCTATCGCCCCTACTACAAAGAGAGCAAGGTGCTTGGCGAAGCTCTGATGGCGCCAGGCACGGCGGCAAAATCCATATTCGAATCGCTCGCTGATTCAGATTATGTAAAGAGCCTGCCTGAAGAAAAGCAAAAGGAGATCAAAGGTCTGTTTGGTTTTGCGGGCGACATCTCCGAGTTGGTCGTCGCCGCTAAATCTGTTCACGGCGCCAAAGAGGTGATGGGCAAAGCAGCGCCCAAGTCCGGCGTTCCGGAAAAAATGAGCCCCGCGGAGAATGTGAAGCTCGACAATACATTCGCCAAAGATGAGATCTTAACGCGCATCGCGCAAGAGCGTGCCAACACCCCACAGCGCCCACTCGATCGGCTCTCCCGTGTAGAGGAGACGCTTGCTTATGATGAGCGCCCCGAAACGAAACGCGCGCAGCAGGCGGCCGAGACTTTTGAGAATGCCGAGAGCGTTTATGGTGAAAAAGAAGAAGCACGCTACGCGCGGATGGTGGACGAGGTTCAATCGCCTGTGGGCCGAGAAGGACTGCGGGGCCGGTTGACCGAATTGGAGCGTCAGGACGCCGAACTTGAAGCAGCGAAAAATCCGGACGTTCTCGCCATTGAGGCCAGAAACGCCCGAGACGCTGAGATCGCAAGGCAGGCGGCGCTGGTGGGCGATAAACCCGGGCCGAACATTTCATCCGTTGAATATCCGAAAGAAGCCCCGAATCGTCCGATTCCGGAATTTAAGACCACCAACGAAGCGGTGGCATTCGGAGAGAAAGCGTCGGCCGGTGAAGTTGCAGAGCTGAAGCGTTTGGAAGATGCTGCTCGGGCAAAAGAAGCTGAGTATAAAGCCGCGAAAGATTTTAGCGAAGACCGCACGAACAACGCTTACAAGGCGCAGCTCTATCGTGAGGCACAAGAGGCCGCCCGCAGGGAGCATCCATCACAGCGTGATAAGCGCACCCCCGAGCAGATGATGAGCGAAGCGTATGACCGTGTGACAAAGCCCGTCGAACCCGCCAAAGCAGCAGCGCCCGAGCCCAACACAGGCATGCGGTCTGTAAAGGATATGCTACGTGACGTGAACACTGCTGTCGGCAAAACCGGCTCGCTGGGCTACGACTTCTTGACCATGACGCCGGAGCGCCGCGCGGCCTACGATCGCCTGGCAAAAGACATCTTGATGGTAAAGCGCAACGCCGGCCGTGTCGGTAAAGACGTGGGCGAGTACCTCACCAGCATGGGTGTGGATCGGCAGGTGATCGACGCCATTACGCAGAATTATGGCGGTGTCGTTGACCACGCTGCGGCGGTTTATGGCCAGCAGATTCTGGACAAAACAGAGAACCCGCCGGCGCCGCGTGACGGTAAATACGCCGGATCGGTGAACCTCGATAAGCAGAATATCCCGCAGAGCGCCAAGGATCTTGAGCTTGCAATCGCCAAAGAAAAACAGACGATTACGCATAAGCAGACCGAAGCACGGTCAGACAAGATTCTCATCTCCCCGAATCGGATGGAGTCGGCCCTCCAGGACTTACAGAAGATGTCGGGTGGAAATCTCACCGCCAAGATGGATGCTGTTGGTGAGATCAACGCCACCGCTATGAAGATGTTCGGTGGGGTGCTCGATGATTTCCGTAAAGGTAAGATTGGCATAGACGAGTTCAATCAAAAGTTCACCGGTTTTCGGGAAGGTATTTTAGACATCACGAGCGGGGCAAAGAGCGAGGTCGGCCGTGCGCTTGAGATCCAGAAAAAATATGTCTCAGGCGACCGCATCGCGGACATCCTGAATAGGTTTAAAAAGTTGAGCCCGCGGCAGATAGAGGACGCGCAAAGAGTTCTGCGTAGACTCGAAGAAGGCACTCTCACAAAAGACATACTGGACCGTTTCGAAAAGGAGATGCCCGACCCGAAGTTCGCTGACTACCTTGTTGAGTTTTGGTATAACAATGTCCTGTCCGGCCCGCCGACCCACCTTGTGAATGTGGCGGGCAATACGTCGTGGATTACATGGCAGCTCCCCCACCGGGCGCTCACTGCTCCCATAGACAAGATTTGGTCTACCTTCACCGGCGCGCAGCGACAGCGGTATCTTGATGAAATTGTGCCAATGATGGCTGGCATGGGAACTGGGTTTGTAAAAGGCCGCGGCGCTGCCGCAGAGATGATGAAAAGAGGGCGTGTCGATTCTTACGAAACCAAATGGACAAACGACATGGGCGCTTCAGCGTCGGCGTTCGCCAGGAGCCCACATAAAATTTTGCGCACGCTTGCTCCTTATCTGACCGTAGCCACTCGTGGACTGCAAGCTATGGATGTGTGGGCCAACTCGATCGCTTTTGACGCTCAAGTGAACGCTCTGGCGCGCAGGGCGGCAAATCAGAGAGGGCTCAAAGGCGATCAGCGCGCACAGTTCGAAAAGAACTTTGCGGAGAATTTAAGCGGCGCGGATCTGGAATCTGCCAAGCGGTTCTCCCGCTACTCAACTTTCACTGATCCGCCTGACCCCTTTACCAACCTGCTTGCAAAAGCACGGGAAGTCCCTGTGGTCGGGACATTGTTGAAGATGACGATTATGCCATTCGTCAATACGATCAGCAATCTTTTAAAGCGCGGCGTTGAGATGACCCCCGGGCTTGGGTTGGTAAAAGAAGCTGCGTCTTGGGGCATGAAGAGGGGCATCGAAGGTATGGAGCCGGGCGTTGTCAAAGCGCTGGGTAAAGATTGGGCGGCGCATAAAAAATACGTTCCAGCCGAAATCATCGCAAAGCAGATAGAGGGCGCCATTATCGCCTACTTTGTACTCAACGCCGCGCAGCAGGGCATAATCACCGGCCCGCTTCCGGAGAACAAAGCCGAGCGCGATGCTTGGTACAGGCAGGGTAAAAAGCCTTGGTCCTTGAGGCGAGGCAACGAAAAGGACGGGTACACATGGCATGAGTTTCGCCGGATGGAGCCCTTCAACACCGGGATCGCGGCGGCTACAACTTTTTATGATAAGATCATCAACGCTCCAGATGAGAAGAAGGCAACCGAGGCGTTCATGGATTTTGCGTTGATGATGAAGGACAACCTTCTCGACGGCGCTTACTTTGCCGGGCTACAAAATGTTCTGGATAGGTATGACCGTAGACAATCAGCAATCCCAAGATTTGCTATGGGGTGGATTCCGTACTCCGGTTTCCTCAGTTCCACAAGCCGTGCGTATGAAGTGCTGACAGAGGGAGAAGCTAAACCCCGCGAGGGCAATGAGTGGATAAAGGCTCTTGCACGTACCATCCCGGGCGTGTCTGGTACGCTGCCGGCACAACTGGATGTGTATGGAAAGGACAGCGTTATCCCCGGCGGCGTGTTTCGCCAATGGCTGCCCTTCAAATGGGCGAAAGAAACCAATGACCCCGTGGAGTTGGAGCTGGAAAAACTTGGTTTCTACCCCGCGCTGCCGGAAGAAACGGTGTCAGCGCACAGCAACGAGTACCAGATACCCGAGGACATGTACCGAAGCTACGCCATCGACTACGGCACTCAGTTAAAGGCTGAGTTTGAAGATCTGATCTCCAGAAAGGCTTGGCCTGAGTGGAGCGACGAGGAAAAATACCGTCTGCTCGAAAAGGTAAAGAGCCGGACGCACACGATAGCTACCAGAACTTTACTCGGGGAAATGCAAGACAGGGATATGCTCACCGAGCAAAACATTGTCAAGAAGAAAAAAGGACCGCGCAGCTCGGAATGATTTTATTCAGCAGATGCGGTATAATTAAAGAAAACATAAAGGAGTAACCCATGGCAGGATCAGTAGTCCAGACCAGAACAACCAATCCCGATAAAATCAAGACCGAACGGATCGTCGCCCTGGCCTGCACTTCCGATGCGGCCGCGGGTACGATCCCCGACACCGCGCTCACGGGCCTTGCCAACTACGTCCTGGGTGAAGTGCTGACTAAGCCCGCCGCCGGCGGGGATGCGCCGACAACTGCCTATCGTGTGCAGATCGTTGACGCCGACGGGGCGCAGATCTTCTTATCCGGATCGGCGCGCAGCCTGACCGCCGCAGAGCGTGAGAGCGGGCACAGCACGCTGGGGTATTTTCCCCCGATAGACAACACCTTGACTGCAAAGATCGTCGCCACGGGCAGTCTTGCCGCCGCCAATATCGGCAATTCAAACATCATCACTGTCACCCTGCGCTTTGTGAAGAGGTAGAAAATGACTGAAATCGGAAACTTCATTGTTGCTCACTGGGAGACTCTCCTCGGGGTACTACTCATGCTGCTTGCAACTGACGGCATTGCCGGCTACCTGCCCGACAAATGGGTGCCCTACATTGGCGCCGTAAAGCGCATTGCGCAGATACTGCTCACCCGCTTTGGAAAAGGTGTGCCCGTTATCTTAGCAATGCTGATGCTCAGCGGCTGCGTCGGGTTAAAGTATAATCTGGAAGAGACGGCGGCGCCGATGGCGATTCCGCCGCCTCCTGGTTTGAGCAGTGACGGGGCGCGCGGTATTCGCGTTGAAGGGGCCGTACTTATCGGTGCTACGGGCTCTATCTCAGAAGAAACAAACACCATGACATTTACGGACGGAGACAATCCGGCTGGTGTGTCCTTAGCCACTCTTGCCGCAGGTGCTGGCACTGACGACCAGACCGCCGCAGAGGTAGCCAATACCCCTGCGGGTAGCATCGCAGCCGTAACGGTCCAGAACGCTTTGAACGAACTGGATACCGAGAAGCAGGCGGCATTAGATAGTGGTGTAAATATCCCTTATTTTCGCACGGTTCTAATCGGTGGCGGTGCTGGCGCTCTTGACGCTATCGCTTCGGCTGGTTTAGCAGAAGGCGACATAGCTACGGTAACGACAATCAGTGGCGCTGATGTCGTGCAGTATTTCTTCAAATATGATGAAACCGGAGCTGCCCTTACAGAGTCCTCACCAACAACGATATTGCCGGATGACGGTGATGGTACGGACGGCTGGCGATTGATGGGTGCTACGAACCAGAACCTTCTTAATACTGCCAATGTCACGTTCGCAACTGGCAATTTCACCGGCGCGAACGGCCTCACGGTCGGAACCGGTAGTGCGAACACCGGCGCGATCCAAATGAAAAACGCCACGAACAATAACATTTTTACGATCACTTCGGGCGTTGCGGGTGCCGCGATAGGATGGACGACCCCTACCGCTGCCCCTGGTGGAGCGGATTACCTTCTGAATGTAGACGCTGACGGGACAATGGGATACACCGACCCGGCGTCCTTAGGTAGTTCGGCCCCCAACAACGTAACCCCGGTTGACACGGCAGACGACAACGCCACTTTCTACCCTATCCTTGTGGACGGCGCGACCGGAAGCCAAGCCACGGAAACGGACGCAGGTATCAGCTTTAATCCATCAACGAACGTCCTCACGCTGACCGGGATTCCCGTTGGCCCTGCTACCGACCCGACAACCGACAACCAGTTTGCTCGCAAAGCTTATGTCGATTCGGTGGCTGCTGGCGGCGGTCTTCCGACTACTGGCGGCACGATGACCGGCAACATCCTTATGGACGATGGAACCGGAGACTCCCCGACGATCACCTTTCAAGACGCCACGAACGAAACGGCAGTCTTTAACAAAATCGATTCAGGCTTTCTTACGATCACGACCCCCGCTGCTGACGGCGTGGCAATCCTGACCGGAAATCTAAAAGTTGGTGGAGGCTCACCGGGACAGGCGCAGGACGGGCAAGACAGCTATGTGACCGGGATGCTTGAAGTCGATGGCATGATTTACGCTGACGGTGGCGTGACCGGCAACGTAACCGGAACGGCATCGGTAGCAGCGACAGGAGACAGCGCCACCTCGTTCTTTTCTTCTGGTACTATAGAGGCGGCTCGGTTGCCATTTGATGCCCCTGGCGCTATCGGCGGCACAACTCCAGCGGCTATCACCGGGACGACCATCACAGGGACATCATTTGTAACGTCTAAGACTTCCGGGGAGGCTTCCGACCTGGGCCTTTACGAAGCAAACTCCACCGACACACACGCGGCTGGTTTCCGTGGCCCCGCCTCGATTACAGGGGACGGCGCTTATCGTGGGCAGTTTCCGAACGCTCGGGCATCTTCTGCGAACATGGTGCTGGCGTGGACGAACGCGGCAGAAAGTGGAACCGGGACGGCGGCTGATCCCTATGTGCAGGCCACGTCCTTTGTTGACCTGGATGGATACCAAGCCGCTGAAGCAACGCTTACCGACATCGCAGACGGAACAATAACTGAAAACCTCGTAAACACAGATAACCCTTGGGCCGACAACGAAGTAGCCGACGCGCTGACGATTTCTGGCGGGACGGTAAACAATAGCATTATAGGCGGATCGACTGCTGCTGCTGGTACGTTTACGGTCTTAATATCTACTACCCTTCGTACACCAAATGCCACATCGCTACCAGGTACGTGTACCGTTGGCGACACCTATTGGGATACTGACGCCGACACGGACGGGTCGCTTTATGTGTGTCGGGCCACGGACACGTGGAAAGAGGTAGACGACGACGGCGGGGCTGGCGGTATGGCTACCACGGATATAGATACATCTTCCGAACTTGCAACAATAGTAACCGACGAAACTGGTAGTACAGGCACACCACTAATCGTTTTCAACCAGAACCCAACGATTGACGATGTAACGCTTGGGGCTACTGGCGTAAAGATCACAGACGACGGAGACGGCGCTATCACTTTTCTTGGTCTTAGCGCTGGCGCCGATGAGGATTTGACACTCAACTTTGACGATACGGCAAACGAAGTTGGAGTTTCTTCCAGCACAGGCGTGACCGCGCTGAACATGGGGTCAATCGGCCTTGTCAGTACCGGCTCAATCCTTGGAGCCATAAACCTTGTAACGACCACCGATGGCACAGAATCTCCGACCGCCGCGCAGATGTACGGGACTATGTTTATTGCTGACCACGCTACGGCGACGAGCGATACAGTTTACACCCTCCCTGCTGCTGCTGCTGGCATGAGCGCTTGTTTTTATGACAATGGCGGCGGTACTGGTGGCGTCCAGATAGACGTTGACGGCTCTGACGTAATACTCCTTTATGGAGCCGCTGCTTCTGCTGGAGAGGCTATCAACTCCCCTGGTGTGGCTGGCGACGGTGTAAACGGCGACTTTATCTGCTTGGTTGCCATCGACGTTACGAACTGGGTCACGATGGGCGGGAGCGGAACATGGGTACAGGAGACACCATAATGAAAAAGTATGGATTCTTAATAGCCTGTGCTTTGCTTCTTGCCTATTCTATCGCTTTTGCTTGGGTGGGGCCAATCATGGTTGGTGGCGGGGCGGTCGTTTCCGGCGCAGCCACGCCAGGTCAAGATTTCTCTGACGCTTTTCCCTACGACAACGGCGAGCTGTCTTCCGTTTCGTCCGGGGCGTGGGTAAAACTGACGGGAACAGACTCCTCCATTAGCGGTGGTGAGTTAATTATCCAGCCATCCACCGTCTATATTTACGATGCGCAGACCAGTACTATCTCTCAATATGTTGCCGTCGAATACAGGCCATCCAGCGTTACTTCCTATACCGGAGTCTATGCGCGGCAAGTTGCATCAGACAACGCTACAACAGTAGCGTATTGCTTGCGGAACAATAACGGATCAGCCATAGCTGTAAGATATTGCACAGGAGCGTCGTGTTCAGACATAGCCTCTTTTTCTGTCAGTATTGCAGAGGGAGATTCACTCGGGCTAGAGGTCACAGGCACCGGCCTAAGCACAAAATGGAAGGTTTGGCATTGGAGCTCGTCAGCCCCTCCGGCGTATGCGTCCTGGGGGACGTGTGACTATGGAGTGTATGTTACCGGAGAAAGCGCGACTACGTGTACCACGACCAACTCTTCTGGGAATGTTAACGGGGATGGCGATGGTAGCACTAATGAAGTAGGCCAGGATTTTGCCGACAGCGGTAAATATCTTGGGATTTATTCCGGTGGCAACGCTCAATACCACGATAATTGGGTTGGTGGCGATGCGGACTAAAATACTCATAGCCGTGGTCTGTGCTTTTTTTCTGCCCTCTGCGTCGGGAGCTGTCTGCACAACCACGCTCAACTCCGGCGCAAATATAAATACAGCCATCAGTGCCGCTTCTGCCGGTGACGAGATTTGCTTAAATGACGGAAGTTATACTGTAACAGGCCAGATCACCGAACAATTCGCAAGTTATGTTACGATAAAATCGGTCAATACAAAAGGTGCCACTGTCGATCTTGATATTAACCCCGACGCACCATTAAATGGATTCACGTTTTGGGGCGCAGAATACATAAAAATAGACAATGTAATTCTGAGTGGAAGCTACCAGCCAGGCGGGTGCTCAAATAATCTCCAGATAACAAATTCTACGATAAATGCAAAAATGTACTTCGTGGCCCCCGATTGCGGCAGTGGCTACTCTTTCAGTGTTTTGATCGATGGGAATATAATCAATAACGTAGCTCCAAGTACAGCATCTGGAATGATTGGTATAAATAGTAGTGGCGATGATAATAATTTTACAATCTCCAACAACACTTTTACCGGTGGCAATGAATGTTCAGACGGCATAAATGTTCAGGCCGGTGGTGGGATAACTGTAGGGCCAGGTAATACTTTTTCAAATTTTTATCAAACAGGATGCGCTAACCACGTTGACGCGTATCAAGATGACGGCGGCGGCGGGCCTAATAACGCAATTATAAATAGTTACTTCTATAACAACGCAGTCCACATAGGTATTTACGATGGTACATCCGGCGCGATGTCGATAACCGGTAACGTCTTTCAAGAGTGCGATGAGCCACAGTGCATACAGATCGGCGGCGTAAGTGGTATGAACATGAGCCATAATACGTTCTATAACATGGACGTTAGTATTGGCTCTAAAAGCGCCGTTTCTCCAAACTCAAACTGGACACTCAACAATAACATATTTGACAATTCAACGCTCCAAACTGCTGCAAGCGACCAAGAAGAAGGTGTTGGGTCTGGATCAACAATAGATTATAACTTAAATAGTAATAGCAGCACAATATCGCTAGTTGTTACACCAACAAATACAGTTACAGGCGCAGCGGTATACTCTGGCACTCCGTTAAATATCGCGAACTGGAATAATTGGCAACTCGCATCAGGATCACCCGGAGAAAATGCGGGCGACGACAGCGCTGATATGGGCACGCTTTATTACGGGACGCAGCCGATATTGCCGCCGATATTGCCGCCGACGATGACCGGGGTTTGCACCGGGAGATTTTAGGGGCCGCAACGACAGGGATCACGCATCTGTGCAAAAAATCATAACATCAACGCAAATCAGAGAGCAGCTAAAGCAATTCGATTCTCGTATGCCGTGGGGAAAGAAAATCTCCGCAACGGAGAATCTGCTTGACGCAGCGTTTCAGCACATTACTAAGGACGAGTTTGCTGAAACAGTAGTATGGGCTAACCAGCGCCTTGCTATGGAGTTCGGCGTTCACCCCATAGCTGTACCGAGCCTGTATAAAACGCATCGCCACGACTGCGAAGACTTTGCTGGCGCTTTGGTGACTTTCGCCAACATCCGCTTTGCCAAGATGGACGGGCCAACTCATGCTCCGTCCATCTTCCGCATCATAGTCCGCCAAAAAGATACACAGATCCACGCCTACAACATTTGCTTTTCACAACAAGGCTTGTGGTACGCCGACCTGATTAAAGGAACTGAAATATGGCAAGAGGAAAAAGTAGACATCATTGGATTTGGTTAGTAGTTCTGCTGCTGGCTGTTGGCTGCGCTAAGCCGGTGATGTTCGAACAAACCGGTGTTGAACTGGACGCCGATGCAGACGACCACTTCGATGACACGTACAAGATGTACGCAAGAAACGTAACCAACGTACCGGCGGGAACGGTGTCTTCTCTTACCGCACAAGACGCCATAGATGAAATATCTGGTGATCTCACTACGCACGAAGGCGCGGCAGACCCCCACGCCGGCTATCTGCTCGAATCCCTTTTCGATGCCTACTCAATCGTCTATGCCACTTCGGACAACACCCCGGCGAGGCTGACGGTGGGGGAGCAGACCGTCGTTGGTAGGGCTACTGGTGGAGCGGTTGCGGCCCTTTCAATCGACTCCGATCTGGCCGCGACCAGCGCTTCAGACGACTCGCTCCCGAGCGCAAAAGCTGCAAAGACATACACCGACGACCACGCTGACGACCCCAACCTTCACAACGGATTATGCGACCCAACGACAGGGCTATGCGCGGTACAATTTGCCTGCAACACCCTTGCGGTGGAAAGCTGGCCTGCCCCGGCAGAAGACACTGAAATCCGCTGTTACACCAATGGCGGCGTGGACACCCTTCATTACTGGAGTGGTTCTGCCTGGACCGCTTTCGGGGGGTTTGCTTTCGACACCTACCCGGCAAACAGTGATTCGGCCCACGTTTCTGGTATCGCGGTTGACGGGACTACCCTTGCCATTTATAGCGCGACGGCTGGAAAGTGGATGACGGTAAGCCTTACGGATTCGCTTTCGCCTGCTACACCAACACTGACCTCTCGCGTGATTGATACCGATGGCGTAACGCTCACCCTTACTGGATCTGCTTCGCTTTCGGTCGGAGCGGGTGGAAACGGCGGGTTTGACGTTGACTGTGCCACTGCCGGAAACGATATCACGGCCACGTATGACAGCGGCTTGCCGGGAACAGATGCGGTCTACACACTCGGGACGACAGTCAATTCAGGAGACACTTGCGACCTTGACTACACCCAACCGACGAACGGAATTGAATCAACCTCTGGTGGGGTTGACCTTGCCAGCATTACGTCCGGTGCGATCACAAACAATTCGGTTCAAAGCGGGGGCGCTGCATCTCAGACCAGAGTTCCGACAGGTACCGGGGCCGGCGGTAGCTGGACGGCATCGGCTACCACGGTTTACGGTGACACAGATGAGACTCCAGATTCACCAAACGATACCGACTATGCGTATAAGGCCGACACTGCCGGTTATCACTATTTTACTTTCACAGCTTTTTCAATCTCTTCGTCTTCGATTGACAACGTAACCGTAAATTTGCGCTGCCGAGAAACCGTTGCGGATTCATCCATTCGTGGGAATCTGCGAGTCAACGGAACGAATTACGTAGGCTCGGATAAAACTTTGACAGAATCATTTACTGACCAGACCGCAGTTTGGTCAACAAACCCGGCCACCGGCATCGCTTGGACCGAAGCAGAAGTTGAGGGCGGCGGGAGTTATCCCATGCAACAGTTTGCAATTGAGTCTCGCGGGATGGCGGCGGGCGAGGAGGTGCAATGTTCAGCGGTTTCAATCACTGTAAATTATCAGGAATAATCCTGCTCCTGTGGTCGGGGGTGGCGCTTGCTGCCCCTGCGCCGACAAGTTTTTCTGGAACCTACGATAACGGCGCGTCCATCACCGTGAGCGGGAGTTCTTTTGGCACCAACGCTGACGCAGGGGCTTACTCATGGCTTGGGGCGAACATCGAAGCCGGGACATCCGGCAATGCTTTTGTTGCTTCCGGTTGGGGTGCTGACCCGGATTCTACCAGCCGCCGCGCTCCGAGGTATTCTGATGTCCGCGCCCACAGCGGCAGCAAATCAATACGATCTTCTTATACTGCGTCCTGTTACGGTTCTGGATATTGGTACGGCCTCGGCGGTGTCGCAGCGAAAGTCTACGCCACTTTCTGGATATACGCTGACCTTAGCGACACGCTCGGACAGCACAAAATGTGGCGCATCATGGATCGCACCAATAACATGGATGACACCTATACGGTCTTTATGGCAAGCCACTGGAACAACGGCCAAGATTATGTCCTTTGCATGACCACCAGGGTAGCACAATCGGATTGGTATTCAACCATCGAAGATAAGGTGGGCTATGAGTATTTGAGTGCAGCCGAAGACCCAGGATTTAACACATGGTCGCGGGTTGAAATCTACGCAGAGGGCAATAGCTCATCAACGGTTAAGGATGGGACATTCGTCTATGACATGCACAAAACCGGGGGCGTAATCACTAATGTCCTGAACTACAACGGCAATTTAGCAGTTTACAACGGGCTCCCCCAACGGATGCAGTCCTTTGCGATCCAAAATTATGTGGGCAACACGGTAGACGGACGCGATGGTGACGAGCAAGTTTTTGTCGATGATGTCTACGTCCAGATCGGAAGCAGGGCGCGGGGCGAATTAGGAAACGCCTCTACTTGGGCGGCCTGTACTCGCAGGGAAGTTCAGCCCGCTACAGCGTGGGCAGATGGCAGCGTGACCATATTGGCAAATACGGCAGGTTGGACTACCGGGCAAACGGCTTGGCTGTATATCGTAGATGAAGATGGAGCATACAACGCCACCGGGCTTTCTGTTACGATTGGCGAAACAGCCCCGGACCCTACGCCTACGCCAACTCCGACGCCAACACCTTCACCGACGCCTACGCCTACCCCTACGCCAACTCCGACACCGGGGCCTAACGACGTTCCAGAAACACATGGTTTGGGTGGTAGAATTTTTGGATAATTACGCACATTAGAGAAAGGCGGTTCTATGCCCGGACTGACAGAAGAGATCAACACCCGCGAAGAGGCCGAAGAGTTCGTCCGCGGCAATCCACAGGAGAAAGTCCTCGGGCTAATCTTGTGGAACATGATGATCATGCAACGCCAATACGACGCCAAGCTCAAAGCCTTTCGTGCAAAGAACGCGACGCTCCAGGCGATCAGCGGCGCGGTCGGTGGGGCGGTGGCTGCCTGGGGCATCTGGATAACTGGCAAAGCCTACATCATTGGCTGCGTTAAAGATCAGGCCATTGAGTACATCAAAACCTACATGGGAAAATAGATGTCCCTCATCACTTCAAGCCAACCCGATTTTGAAATAGCCTACGGCACAGCGGGCGCGACAATCTCCTTCGCCACATTGCTTGGCAGCCAGCGCCGCGTGGATGCGTTGAGCAATGAGCAACTGCTCCACCCCACGCTGCCGGCCCTGACGATGATCCGAAGCATCACCGGCGCAAAAATCGTCGATGTCTACTCGCATGCCTTTGACACCGACGAATGGGAGATCGGCAGCACCAATAAAACGATCGGCTCGCGCCGGCCGGTCATCCGCTGGAATTACGACTTGTCCGTGGGAAAGCTGCCGGAGTTCACATACCTGTGGCTCATCGCGCCGACCTCCGCGCCATTTTCCATGCTGACCACCGCCGGGTACTACGGCGTCATCCCGGAATCGGCGACCGAAGAGGTGTTCTTTTTTTCCGCCGGCATTGGAGTCTACAGTTTGTCTTACAACTATGCCGGCGGGCACGGATGGGGTACGTGGCAAGGTGCGTCAGCCACCTGGCAAGGAGAAACTGTGACATGGTAGACCGAAATCGCCCGTACCAAACGATGTCTGACACCGTGTTTCTTGCACTGTGCATTTGGCGTGAAGCTCGCGGTGAGCCCCGGCCCGGCAAAGAAGCTGTGGCCATGACGGTACTCAACCGCCTCGGCCGGCCGTACTTTAAAGCAAAGACCGTCTCCGACGTGCTGTTTAAAAAGTGGGCCTTTTCCTCGCTCACCGACCCACGTGACGCGCAGCTCACCACTTGGCCCAAGGACGGCGATCCTGTGTGGCTCGAGTGCATCGAGATCGCCATCCAGGCGCTCACGGGAATGATAGAGCACCCAGCCCCGGGCGCCGACCACTACTGGGATCAAAGCATAAAGCCCCCCTCATGGGCCACGCCTGCGAGCTTCGTGCGTAAGATAGGGCGAATCAACTTCCACAACCTGGACAAAGGAAAACACGATGGGCCTGCGATCCTTCCTTCGAAGACTCCGGATTAAAAAGTGCCGCTTCTGCGGAAAGCCTATGCCCTGCAAAGCGTGCAATGATGTTTTCCTTTTCGCGCGCAGAAATCCTGGGTTGATGGAAAAGATCATGAAAGAGGCGCGGGGTTGACTGTTATTGCTTTGGGCGAGTATAATGGGAGGTGATCGTGACCCACATCTTTTTCTTTGCAGAACTGGGATTCTGGTGGGTGGTCGATAACTTCACGCCGAACTCTGACGACATCACGCGCGAATCGCTCTCTGATCTGCTCACAGAATTAAACCCAGAACCAGATGAGGCGCCTGTAAGATGACCGAAAGAATCAATCTCCGCCCCGGGCACATCCTGCTCACCTCCGGCGTCGGCGGCCCGGCCGCAAAATGGCGCGACAAACTCCTCACCAACACAATCATCTCCCACCAACGCGCGCAGCAAATTGGCTTTGTGCCGACACGCTCGCACGCTGAGCTGATCACCACCCACCTGGGCGAAACCTTTTCTGCTCGCTGGAGAACGCGCCGCAGGCCCAACGGCCTTGCCGACTACATCGGCAGCTACGTCACTATAGGCCGCCCGGCGAAAAGCGTGGGCATGACCTCCCCTCGTTTTTGGCTGGCCTGGGATAAGGCGCGCATGAGCCGCTTCGATGGGCATGTCTATCCGGTCGCCCGGCTGGCGCTCCAGTGGGTCGGCACATGGGTGTTCCCCTGGCTGCGCAAGATCGGCACCGGCCAGGCTATCTGCTCTGAGGTGGTGGCAGCTTTCTACCACGGCTATGGGTTGTTTCCTTCCTGGCGCGGCTGGACACCGGCGGATCTTGAAAGAGAGATCCTGCGCGGCGACTGGTTTGAAGTTGAGTTCACCGGGCTGCTCACCGCCGAGATCATGAAGGAAAGCGGGCTGCCGCTCTACGCCGAGGAGTTTCAGATAGGAGAATAGATGAGCTGCACCCGTGCCAAATGCGAGTTCAGGGTTGATCGAAACGGTGATCAGCGTGAGTTCGGCACGTTCTGCTCACATACGGCTGACACGGTAAATCGCTACGACGGCCAGCCCCAATGCCCATTTCATGAAGATGCCATACCACTGAGGGAATATGAAAACCCCGTCGAATACTACGAAGAAGAAATCGACAAAACCGACTGGCCGTACACATGAGGAGCAGGTGCTGTTTGCGCCGGAGTGCATGAAATGCGGAAAGCCCACCGCCATGTGCGCTATTTGCGAACACCGAATGGAGGAAAAAGAATAATGAAAAAGCTACTCACCACCCTACTTGTAATCATTTTTCTCACAGGCTGCCTGAACCTTGCAGCAAAGCCGGATCTGACTGAACAGATTGCCACCAGCATCGCCGCAAAGACGCTTGGCTTAAAGATGCAAGGGCGTATGACCTGGGACGAGCAGGCCGATAAGTTCGTTGCGATGATCGAAAACGACGGCATCACTGTTGACTCTGGCCAGATTCTGCTCAACTACGTAATGCCGAAAATCCCACAGCTCTACGCAACCGAGGCGTCGATCTTGATTGAGAGCCTGGGCTTTCAGTTCACCGGCCCGGACCTTACCAGCGTTGCGCATGTAGAAAAGGACCGCCTGCTCCTGGCGATTCACGCCTTTAAAGAGGGGCTGCTCTACAAAAAGTAGGAGGACGCTTTGCCCAGCTCTGATGCTGCCCGTGAACTTGTGCTCGAATACCTGGACCGGTTCCCCCACTCTCCTGACCTGACTGTTGCCAAAGCAATCTACGCCGCTGCCCCTGAGATGTTTTCCTCCATTGACGCGGTTCGCAGCAGAGTGCGGTATCTGCGTGGGGCGCAGGGAAACGACAAGCGCTCCCACGCTACCGACCGCACCCACTTTGTTGAACCCGGCCGCTCGACCAATCCTTTCGCCGCACTGCCTGAAGGCATTAAGGCGTTTGATGAGTGGGCGCCGGTCATGCTGTCTGGGAAAAAGACGCTGGTGATCGGTGATCTGCACGTGCCCTACCATGATCGCAACGCGCTGATGCTGGCGCTCGAGCACGGCTACAAGGTGGGCGTTGATTCGGTGCTGATCCTGGGGGACTTCATTGACTTTTACGCATCGAGCCGATGGGAGACGGACCCGCGAAAGCGCGACTTGTGGAAGGAAATTGAGACGGGGCGGGAGGTTTTAAAGACGATCCGGAGTGGATTTCCAAAAGCCAAGATCTACACCAAGATGGGCAACCACGACGAGCGTTACGAGCGGTGGCTGTGGGTCAAAGCACCGGAGCTGCTGGGCGTACCGGATTTTCAGTACGAAAACTTCATGCACTTTAAAGAGCATCGAGTGGAGCTGATCGCCAGCCGGCGCATCTTAAAAATCGGCGGGCTGCATCTGATCCACGGCCACGAGTTCGGCCGCATGTTCTCTGATCCCGTCAACCCCGCCCGGGGCATTTACAACAGAGGAAAGGCGCATTGCCTGTGTGCCCATTGGCACCGCACCTCCCACCACAGCGAAACGGCGATGGACGGAAAGACGATTGGCTGCTGGTCGGCAGGATGTCTTTGTGATCTGCATCCGGAGTATATGCCGATCAACAAATGGAATTTTGGAATGGGGGTGGTTGACAACCTGGGAGAAGATGAGTTCCTGGTTGCCAACCACACGATCGTCAAGGGGCGGGTGTATTAACGCACGCGGACTTTACTATCCCCGTCAAGCGGAACAGGCACTCTCCCAACATCTTCGCTACGGCTGATGGGCTCACCTGGCACAAAGTGAAGCGTGTACCACCAGTCATCGCCTTTCTCGTCGTACATCATGAGCGCCGCACCGCCGTCTTCGTAAAACTCCAACTTCAAATTCTCCGGCGTGAATTTGTACGCCGCCTTCTTTTCGGTGCGCGTCACGAACGGCGTGTGCTCAGCCAACCAGTCGAGCCAGCCAAAGCGCTTTTCTTTGACGAGTTTGGCGACAACCCCAGAGTCATTATCACACAGATTGTCAAAATACCACTTCACGAATTTGCCGAACTCTGTGTCGCAAGGCTTGCGCAGAGCCACATCGCGCACAGATATGGCGTGGCCAAAAGCCGCTTTGTACTCATACTCTTTTTGCATTTTGGTTTCCTTTCTAAATGCGTCATTAACCTGCATAGAAAAAACAGCGTAGTCTACAAGCTCGCTCAAAACGGTGCCTCCCTTTCCACATGCACGCCAAGTTCGGCGTACAGATTCAAAAGTACCTGCTCCAGCTCGGCACGTAAACGTGCATCCTGATGCCTCTCGCCGTCGTCAACGCAAAACGGATTGCCGGCGATGCCCATAAAGATGATGCTTTTGTAAATACCCATGTGCAGCCGGGCCAGCTTTACCATCCCATAGGTCAGCTCTCTCATCCCAGCGACCGCGGAATAAGCTATGCAATCTACTATTGTGCGGTCGCTCACAACGACTTCGTGCCGGGCAGACTCTTCGATCTCAAGGCGCATCTGCTCACCAAAGATCCAGCGCTGCGCCTCTTCTGTTGGAACTTCCCCCACTCGGTAGATGGGCAGCGGGCAGCGCCGGGCGGTTTCGCGTATCAGGCCGACATCGCCTTTGACGCGCTTCTTGAGTTCATGGGCCAGCCTGTACACCTCAGTCGTCTTGCCTGTGCCGTGCGGACCGGTGAGGGCGTAGATGTTGGGGGTCAAGAGCGTTGCTCCTCATGTTCAAATGCGACGCACAGATGCGCCGCGTCGGGTTTTAAAGGACTGTTGCATCTGCTCCGATTCACACAATGACAGCATTGCGCGCGAGAGCAGGCACGATGAATAGCAGCGTCTCGGATCTCTTCGGGGTAGAGCAGATGCTCAGTCATGAGGTTACTCCTTCGGCTGACGTTTTTCCCTCCGCCGCGCACACGCCCGGCAGTTTCCGTTTGCTCTGTAGCGCAGCGTACCGCCGCACACGCCGCAGGGGTTGCCGTGAAAAGTGATGTTCTTTAACACCCTGGCCTTTTGGCACACAACGCACGCCCCGCCTTTTTTGTACCGCTCGACCCCGCCACATATCCGGCACGGCGTGGTGGACTGGTAGGTGCGACTTTTCTTAACCGACCCTGAGCCAAGCTGTGCCTCCTGATGCCGCCTGCACAGCGGGGGGTCGGACTTGTTTGAAAAAGAAAGCCTGTGCCCGCACAGAGAACAGTAGCGGAAAACACCAAATTCTGTGGCAGCGGGTGCCTCGTCGGGTAGGAAGAACTCATGTGTAAGAAACTCCGGATCAGTGGCATATTCAGAATAGAACGATAGTTCGGGCACAGGCGTGGATCTCCTATTTTAGCTCAGCGGAAACACTGCATCAAACCTTAACAGAGCGGCGCGCTTTAGTGCGTCAGGATCTTCCGCCCGCGTGGACTCCAAAAAACCTGGCACAGAAGCGCCTGGACCCAATGACACAAGCTCCGCAAAACACTCGTTGCAAATGTACCCGTATATGTGGGAGTATCTATCGCACATGATGCTGCTACAGCCTTCTCTCGAGCAAGCTAACACGCCCATGGCTTCACCTCCCCATCAGTCCAGCGCCCTTGGCAATCGACACCGGCACGTACAGCACGTTCGCCTCACCGGGCGCGAGGTCGTACATATAGTCGATGAAACCCTCCGGCAACCACACACCATCGGGTATGTCCGGCCGCGTAATGGGCCGCACCAATACCGACAGCACGCCGTTCACGTTGCCAACGTTGATGACATCCACATGCAATTCGACTTCATCTTCCGTATCCATGCGGTGAATCTGTTGATGAGCCATCTGAGTTACGCCTCCTTCGTTGCGATACCTGGTTCTTTTGTGACTGGTGGTCCAACTGCGATGCCGAGAACATCCTTCACGGTTAAGCCACATTTTAAGAAGGCTACGCCTGTTTCTCCGTGCCGTATAAATCCGGCGCACCAATCCTCCTCGAACTCAGTCTCAGCCTCTATGAGCAGAGAATTTTCACGAAGCGTCACTTTCATTTATCTTCTCCTTTTCTTCTCCCGTTTTATCTACTTATCCGGCCCCGGGCGGTGCGTGTCAAGAAGTATTTACCCTTTTTTATAGCGGGCTCCGCTCCAACCCTCGGCAGCGAGCGGCATCCCTGCCGCCCACGGCGGCACGACGGCCATGAGCTGGTTAAACTCTTCAAGCGATCCACGCTCGTCGGGCAGCTCGGCTGCTGCTTCGTCGTGGACGTGCAGCACAACCGGGTAGCCCGCCGCTTCGACGCGCAGCATAGACTCGGCCAACAGATCACGGCAGTAACCCTGTGTGCAGTTGTGGGCTATGAAAGGTACGCCGTCACGCCCACGAACTACAAACTGGTGGCGTGGGCCACAGTTTTGGATGTCGTAGACCTTGGCTTTCTCGGTACTAAACGCAGTGTTGTGTTGGCATAATCCGGAGTTATCAGCAACTTGTCCCCCGGCCAACCATGCGCTATCCGGTAAAGGATAGTTGTTACCCCGACGCCTGATCTTCGAGAGGCTTGCGCTACGGTCATTTCCCCCCACGGCGTGTTTATAAACACGCTGCTGCGTTTGTTGTTCATCTGCTCCGTATAAGTCGCCCAGTAGCAATTTTCGGGCGAGTACCCCTTCTCGTTGTCCCGTCGCTCCAGCGTCAACCCAGTCTTGTACTGACCGCCCATATCTTCCCAAAAGTTGGTGAACTTTTTCCAGCGCTCGCAGACGGTAATACCCCGCGCGCCGTAATTGTGCCACGCTTGATGCGTCGGTAATCGGCATCGGTCCCGCATTGACCTCCACACCCAATACGCCGGATGCGCTGACAGCCCGTGGGAGCCTCTTGTCTTGATCAGTATTTTCCCGGTCATACACCCGCAGGACTTTGGCGTGGGCACACGCCTTAATAAACCCCCGCCATCCGCCACAAACTCTTTCCCACAATCGCAACGCACTGCCCACTTGGCGTTCCCTTTTACCGTTTCGTAGTATCCTAAAACTGTCAGGTAGCGAAACCTCCGTCCGGTTAAATCGATGCGCTTCATTAGCTTCTCTCCATCCTTCATCCGTTAAAATTTCATGATCTGGGGTTATCTCAACTCCTAAAAAAGCTATTACCGGCTGAACTCCTTTGTCGAGCAAAGGACCGCCCGCAACAAACTCTTCACCGTCCCACACCTGGGTGCCTTCTTGGTATTCATCAAGGCAAATCCACCCGCCGGGAGTCAGTATCTCAGCAGCCCCGCCGATGCAGTTCTCAGCGAGCTTGGCCCCGTAGGTCGCAAGCCGCGCCCACTGCCGCGTCGTACCGCCGTCAACTACTTTCATGCCCATGAAGGTAATCGCAGGATCGCCCTCGTAGTCGCTATCCAGGTCCCAAGCGCGCTGCACCGGGCGAATCTGCGGGTCGTAGTAATACATGATGCGGCCGGACGGCATGAGGCATTTTAAGAATCCGCCGTGGGTGACGTACTTTATGTCGCGGTAGGAAAAAACTTGACCGGGATTTTCAACTGAGCGGTAAGCCGCCTCACCAAGCCCTTTCCAGAAGCGCACGGTGTTGGGATTGGCCGCGCGCCAGCGACGCTTGATCACATCACAAGCGATGGCTGCGTCCAGGCTCATCTCAGCGTCTGGTGTGCGCGACAAATACGCTTTGGCAAGCGCCTTTGCGCCCCACTGGCCGCCAAGTTCATCGGTGGTTGCGGTCGGCAGGATCAACGGCGGCAGCGTTTCAAGATCGATGTTGTAGCCTTTGGCCATTTTGGCGTAGGCGCCGATGCCGCCGCCGTAGCCGAGCGCCAGGATAGAAGTCTTTCCTACCTGGCGCTGCGTCTTATCGACCGCTTCGTAGGGCACGTTGAAGGTGGTCGAGGCCGACACCTTGTAAAGATCTTTGCCGGAAAGAAACGCTTCGACCACAGACTCTTCGCCGGCGAGGTGTGCCTCTGCGCGCGCCTCCACTGATGAAAAGTCAGCGCAGATAAAGCGCCGCCCGGGCTGCGTACAAATCGCGCCGCGCACGCATTTGCTTGCTGCGTAGAACGGATCTTCGTAGAAAAAAGCGAGCGCGTCGGCGTCGCCTTCTCGAAAGAATTGAGCAACACTTTCCCAGGTACGAGGGCCGTAAGAGTCCCGCGGCTGATTGTGGAGCTGCACGCCCCGGGCGGTCCAGCGGGAAGTCGCTGCCCCGTGGAATAAGAACATCCCGCGGAGCCTGCCGTCCACGCTCACCCGGTTGAGCATGGAGCGAAACTTGGCGACCGATGATTTGGAGAGTTCTGATTTGATCTGGAGGGCTTCATGCACATGAGGGGGGAGTTTACCCCCCTTCAGCAGTTCCGCCGTAGCGTTCTTGTCCACTGACTCGAGGGACAGGCCGGTCTGGGCGTTGACCCACTCCTTCACCTTCACATACGACAGTGGACCGGAGACTTTGGCGCCGACCAATTCTTGGAAACGCGCGAGCAGCTTTTCCTCGCGCTCGGCCACAACGCGCACAATGGCCTTGACGTTTTCTACGTCCACCGGCACGCCGCGCATGTTGATGCGCTGATCCATGAGCCAGATTTCGCGCTCCTTGGGCGGCAGCTTGGGCAAGGTGTGACAGACAAGCCTTTCGGATTCTACGTCGATGCAGCAGTAATTGAACAACGTGATCAGCAGATTGGGGTCTTCGTTCCAGTAGAGCGTTTTGGCCCAGTCCGGATTGGCTGCTTTTTCTGCTTTGTTTGGCCGCCGCGGTTTGCAGAGTTTGAGCATCGCCTTGTGGCCGGCGTCGTCCTTCTGGATGGACAAGCCGAGGGCTTGGCCCGCTTTGCCCAATGAAGCAGGCAAGGCGCACATGCAAAGCTGCGCCTTTGTGTCGTGCAATTTTTCGAGGGGCAGCGGCGGCCAACCGAGGCGGGGAACGGCGAGATGATTCCATCCGGTGTACTCAAATTCAACTGACTGAGCGACAATTTCATCGGCGGACAGAATCATCTCGACAATTCTTTTCTCCGAAACAATCTCATAGCGCACTTGGGAAACGTCGATCATGCGCTCGAACTTTCGTGGTATCCAGATCACCGGCGGCTTGTTGTTGAGCGCGGCGGCGAGGCACATGATCTCCGTATCGGGGTGGGCGAAGTAGGGATAGACGCCGCAGTCTTTGAGGTTTACGGGACTGCGTGTTTCAAAATCTATAGTTATTACAGACATTTAGCCGCCATACCCTTTGTAGGATTTACCGAGAGTC
>Ga0209417_1000881_pt1 | contig 61215 bp, 16 predicted proteins | sample RifGroF2_FD_184002 | JGI IMG/M metagenome (GOLD analysis project Ga0209417, IMG submission 184002) | Groundwater microbial communities from Rifle, Colorado, USA - Groundwater F2 (SPAdes) (version 2) | ecosystem: Environmental > Aquatic > Deep subsurface > Groundwater | place: Rifle, Colorado... | reverse complement strand
AGCTGAATGATGATGACTGGTTTGGCTTTTCTGAAAAAAGTATAGGCGATGTTGATTCGGACGGGGTAAAAGATCTTATTGTAGGTTCACGAAATGATGACGATGGAGGGACAGACCGTGGCGCTGCCTGGATTTTATACATGAACATGAATGGAACAGTAAAAAGTTACGAGAAAATCAGCAGCACTCAAAGTGGTTTTACAGGGCAACTTAATGATTACGATTATTTCGGGACAGGAGTTGCTTGTTTGGGAGATAAAGATAATGATGGGAATATAGACTTGTTTATTTCGGCTTATGGTACCGATGATGGCAATGAAAATAGTGGCGCTGCATGGATAATGAATTGGGGGCTTCCAGTTTTGACAACAAAATTAATTGATGCTGATTGTGGAGCAACAAATGTTGCTTTAAATCAGACTTTAACTGCAAATCCAATTACAGGAGCTACGCAATATGAATTTTTAGTAACCAATACTTCAACAAATCTTTCTGCAAGTGTTATAAAACCATTTAATCATTTCCAGTTATTTGAAATACCAGAGATTGGATATAATACGACTTATTCTATTAATGTTAGAGTTTATATTAATACACAAGTAGAAAGTTACGGTGATAGTTGTTTTATAACGACTTCTGATATTCCTCCGGTTTATTATAATGGAATGGTATTTGTAAAAACAAAAAATAATTATCCTTATGCAATACAAGAATATGACCCATTTATAAATACTTTTTTTTATTCAACTATCTCAAATTTTGATTCAATTGTTAATGTTTGTGGTATTTTTAAAATTGAAAAACTATTCAAATCCACAGATTCAAAATTTTCTGCTCTTCAAAATATCTATAAAATTTACTTTAATGAAAATTATCCTGCCGACAGTTTAAATTTAATGTTAAATCAAAGCATTCAATTAGATTATACTGAAAGGGTTCCTATTTACAGAAGTTGTGTTGTCCCAACAGACGATCCTGCTTATGTTCAAAATCAACAACCATATTTAAGTATTATCAATGCACAATCTGCATGGGATGCTGTTATTGATGGAGGTTATACATTTGACAATAATATAAAAATTGCAATAGTTGATAATGGTGTTAATATTAATCATGAAGATTTAACTATTTGGAATAATTCAAATGAAATTCCAGATAACGATCAAGATGATGACAATAATGGCTTTATTGATGATAGTCATGGGTGGGATGTAGCCGACCACGACAATGATCCATTAGTACCATATTTAAGTGAGTGGTTTCATGGCACTCATGTTGCAGGCATAGCTGGCGCAACTACAAATAACCAAACTGGCATCGCTTCTATTAGCAGGGGAATTAAAATTATACCTGTTAAATGCAGAAAAGATAATAGTACAAACGGCGATTTGCTAAATGTTGAGCAAGGTGTTTTTTATGCAATAAAATCTGGTGCAGATGTAATAAATATGTCATTCGGCGCTTATGCAAATTCAACCTCATTAGAGCAATTAATTTCTAATGCGATAACAAATAATCCAAATTTGATTTTTGTTGCATCAGCAGGTAATTTGAATACTCAAACTCCTCACTTTCCTTCTGATTATCCAGGAGTTATCAGTGTCGGGGCAACAAATAACGATGATTCTAAAGCTGACGATTCTAACTATGGCAGTGAAATTGACCTTATGGCACCGGGGGTTGAAATATTAAGCTGTTGGAATGAACCGAATAATGACTCTTATAATACACTTAGCGGTACATCTATGTCTGCGCCGATGGTTTCAGGTTTATGTGCACTAATGCTTTCCGTTTGTCCGGAATGCACAGCAACTCAAATTGAAAATTGTATGAAAATGTCTGCTGTTGATATTGACGACGGTACGCTTTATGAAAATTTAATGGGTGCAGGTAGAATTAATTCGTTTGATGCAATTAATTGTCTGCTAGGAACATTAGAGGCTTACCCAGATTTTTTTACAGAATATGAATATAACTGTACCGGAATGGACGTACAATTTCAATACGAAGGAACCGGAACAACGCCTACAACATGGGCATGGACTTTTACAGATGGTGATCCAAGCACTTCTAATCTTCAAAATCCAATTGTTACATTTAGCACGGCCGGCTCCCATCTGGTTACTTTAACAGTATCTAATAATAATGGTTCAAATTATATAACTCATACGGTTAATATTATCGAACCATCTATCAATGTCAGCCAGTCTGTACAAGAAATGTGTAATGGAAATAATGGTTTTATAACAGTAGAATTCATTAATGGAAATCCACCATTTAATTTTACTTATACAGATTATAATAGCATTCCTCATGCAATATCCGGTATTACTCAAAATCCATATACTTTTATTGTTAATCCACCCGATAATGCACCTTCTTCTATATATACTATTACTTCTTTTTCCAGCTTTCCTTCCTGCACGGTTTTGTCAAGTGAAAATGTAACTTTTTCAACAGCTCCCTGCGAGTGTACACCAAATTATAATAATAACTGGTACTTTGGTAATAATGCACAATTGCAGTTTAATCCTATTTTGCAATCCGGTTTTGCTTCTCCAATGATAGCCCCAGCAAGTTGTGCTTCTATTTCCGATGCTGGTGGGAGTTTTCTTTTTGCATCTAATGGCGAGAGTATATTTTTTAGCAATGGTAGTACAATAAACGGCTTAAATGGAAACAGTCTATCTTCACAGGGTGTAATTATATTACCAAAACCATTAACAGAAAATATATATTATATTTTCACAGTTGATAATATTGAGACCGGATACAGTTTATTATACCATGAGGTAGATTTAACAAATGCAAATAGTCCTATTGTAAATTTAAACAATCCAATTTCACTTCCAGAAAATGTTACACATAAAATTACATGGACTTGGGATAATAATGGTTATGATTATTGGATAATTGTTAATAACCGAAACAATTTTTATTCAATACCAGTTACAAGCAACGGAATAGGGAACTATGTGGTTTCTTCTATTACAAATCAATATCCGCTTGGTTTAAATAATAATGGCTGCATGAAGGTTTCAGATAACGGTTCTTATTTGGCAGCAACTTACACCTCTTCTCCAGACAATTCGCTGTCATTGTTTCTTTTTAATAATCAAAATGGGAACATTAATTTTTTAACAGGTACTTTCGTTCATGTTCCGTCTGGAATTGATTTTACAACTGATAATAAATATATAATAACGAATGAACTGTCGGATCATTTATATATTTATGAAATTTCGCAGAATAATACACTTATTCAACATAACCAGTCACCATTATTATGCACAGGAACAGATATGGGCAGCCTTCAACGTCATCCTTTTGATAATTTGACTTTTATTATTACCGAGAAAATCAATAATGTATTGAGTTGTCTTAATTATAATGAAACAGATCAATCTTTTTTGTTTACACCAGTATACATAACTGGTTTTTCTGGGGCTCAGGTTCTAAATGGATTACCACAATTTATTCCGGTTAAACCTGTTACATTATCGCTTGTTTCCACACAAGACGACTGTAATAATAATTGTTTAGGTTCAGTTGTTGTTGCTATTTCAGGTGGTAGCTCTCCTTATACTGTTCAGATAGGTAATCAGTCAATTTCAGCATCTGAATTAACAACATTAAATAATCTTTGTGCAGGTAATCACACAATTGTCGTTTCAGATAATTCCGGTTGCACAGCAACATTAAATATTATCATTAATAGTTTTGATTTTACAGCCTTGCAAATTGAAACAACGAATACCTGTATAGATTTAAGTCAGGGTTCAATAAATATCACTATGTCTGGCGGTGTGCCTCCATATTCATATAACTGGGTTGGTTCAGGTTTTAGTTCAAATGTCGAAGATCCTACGGGCTTATCCGCAGGTACTTATTATTGTACTATCACCGATGCTCATGGTTGCTCATCTCCCATATCTGTAATCATTGATGAATTTCCGTTACCATCTATTTCTATAAATTATACCGGATCAGACATACTTTGCAATGGTGGTTCTTTATTATTAAATGCTGTTCCCGGCACAGGTTTGTTTTATCAATGGCAATTAAATGGTGCTAATATACCTGGTGCAACTTCCTCAACTCTTACTGTTTCTCAGGCGGGGAATTATAGTGTCGCTGTTGTTGATATAAATGGTTGTTCAAATACTTCTACCGTTGTTCCTGTTTATGCCCCCCTGTCTTACACATTTTCAATTTTACAAAATTGTATTTTTGTAAATGAAATAATAAATTTCAATGCTCCATCTAACAGCTATATTACTTCGTATCACTGGGATTTTGGCGATGGCACAACTTCAACTCAACAGAATCCTTCTCATTCTTTCCCTGCAGAAGGTTATTATATGGTAACGCTTACAATAATTGATGTTTGCGGTTCTCAAACAGTACCACAACTTGTTTATATACTTCCCAACGAATGTTCTTGTAATGGTTCTTCTGCTCCCTTTACTAATTACACTATACATGAAGGCGACCCGCTTACTTCAATTTCATCTGATTTAACCTTGCCCGTTAATCAAATAATTGAAAGTACTATAAATGTTGAATCCGGCGGTATTCTTGCTATTCAATCAGGCAATACAAGATTTGGACCCATGGGCAGAATTGTTGTTAAAAAAGGTGGTGTAGTCATAATTTCACCTGGCGCTGTTTTAACTTCACTTGACCCGTCTTGTCCATGTATGTGGCAGGGTATTGAAGTTTGGGGAACTACAGGACAACCGTCAACAAATATCACACAACATGGATATTTAATAATTGCAGGAGACCCAACAAATAATGTCTATATTAACAATGCCCACATCGGAGTTTTGCTGGGCGCAAGAGACTATTGTGTTTTTACAGGCGCGCCGCATTGCAGCGGACCTTTTAATCTTTCATTAAGCGGTGGCGTTATCAGGGCAAATGATGCTACGTTTTTTTCTAATGGCATAGGCATTAAATTTATTTTAAAAGATGAGTCAGAATCCTCAACTAATTCAATTAAAAATTGCAGATTTAACAGCACTGCCCTGATAGATAATAATTATTCAACTTGTAAAAACAGTTTAGCCAATCCTTATGCTTATCCAAATATTCACAATCCCTACAACGGCTTTGCTAATAATACCTGTAGAAGTACGATAGGTATCTGGCAAAATATGGTTGATGGTGTAACATTTGAAAACAATCAATTTGTCAATATTGAAATTGGTATGGATGCCTTTGATGCAAAATTCAATGTGTCAGGAGGTGCTTTTAGTAAACTACGCTATGGGATACGAATAAATAATACTATTTCTGGTATTGACAATAGCCATACATTTAACAACTTAATAAACTTCGACCAGTTCCGTCAGGAACCTCCTGCCTGCCCATTATTGTATAAAAATGTTGCTGCTGCTATTCAAATTAATGCAGGTATTGGTGATGTTATTGATAATAATAATTTCGGAACTGTTTTCTCTCAAATGCTATTAAATCATACAGGGATTCAACTTTTGAATTCTTCAAATTTTAAAATCACTAATAATGCTTTCCAAAAATTTAGAACAGGTATTTTAACATATAATTCTGCTTCTAATGGTGGGCTGATAGGCCCAAATATTTCTGGTTTTGGGAATATTTTTACACAATGTCAAAAAGGTATTGTTACCACAGGGAATAATTCTCATCTCACTTTAAGATGTAATAATTCTGATAACCTACAAAGTGATTTTATTACTAACTGGGAAAACAATGGTATGCTTGCCAACCAAGGTAGCATACCACTTTTGCCTTTTGGTTATTCTACTAACAATGACAGGTGGCTTGCTGGCAATGAATTTTCTCCTGAATTAGATGCTGTTAAACGTTTATTGTCTTCAAATTCTCAATATAACTATTTCAGGCATAGTACTGATGTTTTGGGGAATGCATTAAAAGTTACACCCAATGTTTCGGGTTCTCCAATTCAGCTACATCCTACAAACATTCAGAAAACTTTTACTTCATGTTTGCCTATTATTATATGGGGTAATTCTCATCCTCCAGGCAAAAGTATTGAAAGCGACGACCCTGAAGATATGCTCGCTATTCTTGATAATGAATTAAACTATCTCCGGCAACAGTATCAACAGATTGCTTCAAACATTGACCATGGAAAAACTGCACAACATATTATAGCCATAAATAGTAATACACCTACAGGTCAGTTAAAAAATTTACTTGTTAATAATTCTCCCTTATCAGACGAAGTAATTACAGTTTTGCTCAATAAGCCCAATGCTTTATCGCCCGGAAATTTTAAATTGGTAATGGAGCGGAATCTTCCGGTATCAGACAATGTGCAACCATTGTTTTTGGCACGTATCAATTCTTTACCATCAGGCATCGCTAACCAGTTACGGAATTTGCAGGTTTCAAATCCCGATTACACAACTTTATCAACCTTACAACGTAATATTTTACAGTACGAGATGCTACGTAATCAGGCACAGTCTTCATTGGTTCAGCAATTAATTGGTAGCGGTTCAAAAGCAGATGCTATTCAACTGCTCGAAGCAGAAAACACTCTTGTAGCAAATCAATTACTGGCAGCCACTTATCTGTCTGATGGAAACTACGCCAATGCCCGAAACAAACTTGCACAATTACCTGTATCCGACCCTGCTGTTGCCGATTTTATTACTTTAACCACCCTAATGATTGAGCTTGGCGAAAACAATAATACACTATTTGACCTTAATGATGTGCAATTACAAGTAGTTTCAAATTTAGCTTCAAAATGCCCGTCTTCAATTGCAACTGCAAATGCACAGGCAATACTGACTTTATTATATAATGCAGAATTTGATTTATGCGAAGATAATGTTGCCCGTTATATGAACCCTGAAACAGTTTCAGATTTTCTTGATATTGAAACCGATGATTGGTACTTAGGTGATAATTATCCCAACCCTTTTAACAACACAACTACAATACCGTATTATATACCTTATGAATCGAAAGGCAGAATTATAATTTCAGATATTAATGGTAAAGAATTACAAAGCTATTCTTTAGCTGAAGGATATAATAATTTACAAATTGAGACAATCAATTTTAGTTCCGGTTTATATTTCTATTCTATCGAGATAAATAATGCAGTTTTCCTGCATAAGAAAATGACCGTAATTAAATAATTTTAGCCTGCTGATTTTTATATCAGCAGGGCATTTATTAAATTGTAAATTATTATGAAAAGTTTATTGATTTTAAATTTTATTTCTTTTTTTTCTTTTTTTTGTAAAGCGCAAGAGTGGCACAGTGTTTATCCATATCTTAATTCTAATGGAGGACCTGTTACTATTTTTTGCCTGCATACTTATAATAATGAATTATTTGTTGGTGGTGGTTTTATTAAAGCAGGTAGTATTCCTACCAAATGTATTGCAAAATGGGACTCTGTTAATTGGTATGCTTTAGGGACAGGTGTTACTTTTGGAGGGGGAGGGGTCAAGTCTATAGCGGTTTATAATAGCCTTGTATATATAGGGGGTGAGTTTAGTGGTATTAATGGAAATTTAACACCTAATTATTTTGCGTCTTGGAATGGTAGTGAACTAGATTCCGTAAGTACAAATGGCGAGGTAAATGGTCAGGTTTATTCCTTAAAGGTTTTTAATAACAAATTATTTATTGGCGGCAGGTTTCCAAGTGTAGGTGGTATTATATGCGGCAATATTGCGCAATGGGATGGTTCTACTATAGCAGATGTAGGTGGTGGTGTGAGTGGCGGAATAATGTATGTTAAAGCAATGGCAGTTTACAATAATGAACTATATGTTGGTGGTAATTTTTATTCTGCAGGTGGTCTGCCTGCTTATTATATTGCCCGTTGGGATGGGGTTCAATGGCGCGATGTGGGAGGTGGAGTGAATGCTCAAATTTATACAATGATTGTTGACACTATTGAAAATGCGTTATATATAGGCGGTTCTTTTTTTAATGTAGGTGGGGGTACAATAAATGCCAGAGCAATTGCTAAATGGAATGGCAATACATGGTCTAATATAGGTACTGGTTTTAACTTTGAAGTTTTCGCTTTAGGAATGTATAGAGGTAAATTATTCGCTGGTGGGTATTATACAACATCTGGGGATTCTTTGCAGCATTTTAATCATATAGCAGTTTGGGATGGTATAAAATGGGATTCTCTTTCAAATGGGGTTAATGGAAATGTCTTTGCATTCGAGGTTTACAAAGACGAACTTTATATAGGTGGTGATTTTACTTTAGCTGGTGGCGATTCAGCTTATGGTCTGGCAAAATGGTATATTCACCCGGATTCTGTTAATGTAACCACAGAACTACAAGCCTCTACAAAAGAACAACAATTAAAAATTTATCCCAATCCGACAAATGGAAATATTACTGTAGAATTCACTTTACCGGAAAAGCAAAAAGCCTTACTGAAAATATACAACTCCAAAGGAGAGCTTTTCAGAAAATTTATTGTTGCTGAAAATGAAAATCAGAAAAATATTGATACATCAAAATGGGCAAAGGGTGTGTATTATTGTGTGCTGGAGCAGAAGGATAAAAGGTTTTCTCAGGTTAAATTTATTGTTGAATAAAACAAGAAAGTATGAAATCTTTTAGTGTTCTCTCAATATTGTTTTATCTGCTTCTATCCTTTAAAGCCACTACTACTACTTATGCCCAATGGAACGATGCCGATGTAATAATACCACAAATTCCTGTTCCGCAGCCAGAATTTAATTTACCCTGCGGTATTACAGGCTCTCCGTCAAACATTATAAACAGCACCATAAACAACCCTGCTTACACTTACATCTGGACTTTCAGCGATGGTTCTGTTGAGTATTCTGATGGCTCAAGTCCTGATATTTCTCACACTTTTGAAAGTTACGGGTACTATTGTGTTGACTTGGTAGTAAACACAGGTTGCGCAACAGCAGAAAACTCAAAAACTATCTTCATTGTTCCAGTCGCCTGCGCCTGCAACAATGTTGCCAATTACCATTATCCCGACAATTCATTTGTCAACACCGAAACATGGAACAGTCTGGAAACAAAGATAGAAGGCGATTTATATATAACCCAATATCAAACCCTCACTCTTGAGAACTGCACACTCCGTTTTGGACCCAAGGGCAGAATTATAGTAATGGAAGGAGCGCATTTAATCATTAATAATTCCCTGTTATCAACTCTTTCAAACTGCCCCGGCTATTTATGGCAGGGCATTGAAGTATGGGGCAATGCGGCGCAATCGCCTTTAGGCGCCCTGCAGGGCGAGGTTCAGATTGACAACAATTCTATAATTGAAAATGCGCATATTGCAGTATTGCTCGGCGCAAGAAATATGGATAAAATTTGCGATAATTCTCAAATAACATTTAATTTGTTGAAAAGCGGCGGTAAAATAAAAGCAGGCGCAAATACAACCACGCAATACAGTACAGTATTCCGCCACAATGGAATTGGAGTAAAAGTTTTACCAAAGAGCCTTGTATCTGTTTCTTCGGGTTACAAAATAGAAAAGTGTAATTTTGAGGGAAGCGCTTCTTTGCCCGACCCACTGTATGTGTTTAGTGATGTTTACACATGTTATCCCACAAATGCTAACCCTTTTGTTTCGGCAAGTTCAGGGGGAAAATCATATATTGGTGTTTACATTGAAAACCTGAAAAATATTGGTGGTATCAGCATTAAAGATAATATATTCACGAATATGGCTTATGGTATTGAATCTGCTAATGCAAGGTTCGATATTCAAAAATGTTCATTTACTGATTTAGAAATGGGTATTCTTATACATAATTACACATCTGCCGTAAATGTATTCCACAAAATTTACAACCAGTGCTTTTTCGACAGGTTGCAGTATGGTATTTATATTAATGGCGGAAAAAACGATATGATTCAGGATTGTAATTTTGGTGGACAATATTCTTTACAGTCTAAAAATAACTGTGGTATTTTGGCTCATTCTTCTTCAGGTTTTAATATATTTGATAACAATTTTGAAAATTTCAAAATTGGTGTCCGTGTGATGAAAAGCGGTTCTACAGGCGGTATCATTAAAAATAGTATCAGTAATGAAGGTAATATTTTTAAATATTGCAGAAAAAGCATTGAAACCATATCAGACAATTCTGCGCTGAAAATAAAGTGTAATACACACACAAATTCAACTAATTCTAATACTTATTTCAGAAACTGGACAAATGCCGGAACTCTTGCATGGCAGGGTGAAGCGCCTGGCAACGATGTTACCAAGCCGGCAGGTAATACTTTTACACCATATAATTACCAACAAATTTATTCAAATACTTTTTATAAATACTTCTGTCATAAAAATCCCTGGTCTGTAAAACCTGTACCGCTTGGCAATGTTAATGTTGACGATCAAAATAATTTGTGGTTTACCAGCACCACAGCTTGCCCTGTTGATAATACAACACCATCAATTATTGTGTTGGAAACACAGTTTAATCAGTTAAATACGTCTAATTCTGTACTCAGGCTGCGATTCGATAGTGTGGTAAATATTCTTGACAAAGGCCAGACTGCATTATTAATAAGCATGATTCAGGGCAATACAAACGAAGGACAGTTGAAAAATAAACTCCTTACAAATTCACCTTTGTCAGATAATGTGTTGTCTGAATTGATAAGCAGCAATAAACTTGCTCCGGGTAATTTCAAAAACGTAATGGGTAAAAACCTGCCTGTAACAAAAACAGTTGAACCTGAATTCCTTGATAAAATAACACAATTGCCTCCCGGTATTGCAGATCAGTTGATTAAGCTTCATGGAAACAATCCGGGCGTGGTTACGCTTGCATCTATTCAAAGGGAATTAGACAGAAACAATATCATACAAAAAGAAATCATGTCTGAACTTACGAGAATATACATTGACAGCGGACAAACCGATAAAGCCATTCAATTGTTGGAGACACAATCTGATGCAGGATCAAAGCAAACGCTTATTGCTTCGCTCATTGCAGAAAACAGGCTTGCAGAGGCTTCAACCCTGTTAAGCAATTTTATTCCTGCTGATGCCGACGAGGCAGATTGGCTTATTGTAAACAATATCCTGTTATCATTAGAAACACAGGGCAAAACCATTTATGACCTGAATAGCGCTCAAGTGCTGCAACTCCGTGATATTGCAACAACATGCCCCGCAGGGCTTGCAGCCATGAATGCACAATCAATTTTACGAATTGTCTTTAATGATAAATTCATTCCCTGCCCTGACGATACTCTGAGTACTGCGAGGTATAGCAATAATCCTGAAAATATTCCCGATTTTTCTATTGTTGATGAAGAAAATATTTTTCTGGGAGATAATTATCCGAACCCCTTTAATCGCAAAACTGTAATTCCGTATTATCTGCCAGAGGGTATGTCTGCTGTTATGCAAATAAAAGATGTTCACGGCAGAATGCTTTCTGAATTCTCTTTGAAAACCGGCAAAAATCTTTTAGAAATTAATACTGAAGATTGGGCAGCGGGGGTTTATTATTACAGCCTAATATCAAATGGTGAAGTTATCGAAAATAAAAAAATGATGTTAGTAAAATAAAAAAAGATGAAAAATTTATTTGTTTTCTTACTTGCCTTAACTTCATATTTTAGTTATTCCCAGGTGTGGAAATCTTTTGGGGCAGATAGTTTATATATACCCGGTAATCCCACTTCTTATATAAATATATTTAAAGTGATTAATTCAAAATTATATGCTACTGGAGCCTTTATGAAATCGGGTGATACCACTTTATGGGGTTTTGGTAATTGGGATAGCACAAAATGGAGCGCAGTAGGCTTCACTAAATCTTATGGTGGTGGTGGCTTTTGTATAGAACTATTTCAAAATAAAATATATTACGGTGGCGGCTTCATTAATTTAAGCGATAATGATATTATTGATTATTTAGGTTGTTGGAATGACACAACCTGGCAGCCTGTTGGTAGCATCGGTTCACCAAATGGTTCTGTTCGGGCAATATCATTTAAAGACAAGTTATATATAGGTGGTGGTTTTGGCTATATTGGTTCAACTTATTTTAATGGAATTGCAGCCTGGGATGGTTCGCAGTGGCACCATGTTGAAAATTTTGACGGTGCTGTATCTGCATTCGCTATTTTTAATAATGAACTTTATGCGGGAGGATTTTTCACATCGGTTTCAGGCACGCCTGCCTATTTTATTGCTCGTTACGATGGTGCTCAATGGCATGATGTAGGCGGTGGGCTCGATGGCTATGTGAAATCACTCAAGGTTGATACAGTTGAAAATGTATTGTATGTTGGCGGCGCTTTTTTTAATACAGGAGATAACACGCACGTCCGTTTCATCGCCAAATGGGATGGTTCTCACTGGTATGATGTTGGTGGCGGTTTCAATCAGGATGTTGAGACAATAGAAATTTACAGGGGTCAGCTTTATGCAGGTGGTTATTTTGACACAGCCGGAACACAGCGCATTCCTTATCTCGCAAAATTTAATGGCAATAACTGGGAACAGGTGGGGAGCGGAATAGGCAATGCTGTTTTTGCAATGGCTGAATATAAAGACGAATTATATGTTGGCGGACAATTCAAACATGCCGGAGGCCTTGCTTCTTCGTGTATTGCCAAATGGTATATTCACCCGGATTCTGTTAATGTAACCACAGAACTACAAGCCTCTACAAAAGAACAACAAATAAAAATTTATCCCAATCCGACAAATGGAAATATTACAATAGAATTTACTTTACCGGAAAAGCAAAAAGCCTTATTGAAAATATACAACTCCAAAGGAGAGCTTTTCAGAAAATTTATTGTTGCTGAAAATGAAAATCAGAAAAATATTGATACTTCAAAATGGGCAAAGGGTGTGTATTATTGTGTGGTGGAGCAGAAGGGGAAAAGGTTTTCTCAGGTTAAATTTATTGTTGAATAAAACAAGAAAGTATGAAACGATTATTAGTATTGTAAAAATATGCCATCACAATTACAGGCACATTTGGCTTTTCACACAAAGCCGACAGCACATACACCAAAGCCAAAAGAGCCTGTAAACTCAACATTTTCAAAAATTTTTCTTCTACGCTTTTAAAGAGAGAAAATGAAATTAAAATATTGTGATAATAATACACATGGCTACAACACTGTGCGTAGCACAATTTTTTTTAACATGATAACGCTAGCCCTACGGGCATGCGCGATAGGTCTAAGGTAAAAAAAACTGTGCCAGCGCATATACCGTTGTTTAAATTTTCAATTATTTTTTAGTATAACACTCTGTACTATTAGTTCAGTATTTGTAAATCCTTAAAATATTATCAATTTTACTCAATTTTAATTTCCAATTATGCCCAATAAAATAACCCTCAAAGGAGCCAGAGAAAACAATCTCAAAAATATTGATATTGAATTTCCTTTAAATAAATTTATTGTTGTTACCGGTGTTTCCGGTTCCGGAAAATCTTCGCTTGTATTTGGTACATTGCATCAGGAGGCGCAAAAGCGTTATCTTGAAAATTTGAATTCTTATGCACGACAGTACATGAGTCGCTTACACACTGCTGATTTTGATGCTGTGGAATTTTTACATCCAACAATCGCTCTTGAGCAAAAAACAAAAGTTTCTCACGCGTGGTCTACTGTTGGAACGCTTACAGGGTTATATGATTTACTCCGATTGCTTTTTGCCCGTTTCGGCAAAGCTGAAAAACCCTCAAATGTAAAAATTAATCGCAGCCTCTTTTCTTTTGTTTCTCCCGAAGGGGCTTGCCCTGTGTGCAGGGGTCTTGGCTTTGAAGAAAAAGTTGATGCCGATATGTTGATTGGAGATCCCTCAAAATCTATTCGTGAGGGCGCATTTTTAATTACAAATGATAAAGGCTACCTCATGTATTCGCAGGTTACTCCCGATGTGCTGAATCAGGTTTGTAATGCGCATGGTTTTTCTATTGATATCCCCTGGAAAGACATGACGGATGAGCAAAAAAAAACAATTTTATTTGGAACAGAAATCATTAAAATTCCCTACGGAAAACATACCCTTGAATCGCGTTTAACATGGACTGGAATAACTGCGCGCCCAAGGGAAGAAGGTTTTTATAAAGGCATTATTCCCGTAATGGAACAAATATTAAAACGAGATAGAAATCCGAATATTTTAAAATATACTTCTTCTAAGAGATGCAGCTCCTGTGGCGGTAAACGGTTAAATCCCGATGCCCTGAATGTTTTGTTTGAATGTAAAACCATTCACGATTTTAATGAGATGAATATCCTGAATATTCATTATGTTTTTTCTTCATTACAAAGGAATGATGCTGCATTGAAAATAATTGTAGAGAATATTGTTCATCAATCAGCCCAGCTTAATGAACTGGGGCTTGGATACCTGACTTTGTCGCGACCTTCTGCAACACTTACAGGCGGAGAAACACAACGTATCCGTCTTTGCTCTCAGATTGCAGGTGGTATGTGGGGCGTGCTTTATTTGCTCGATGAACCTACTGTAGGACTGCATCCTTATGATAATAAAAAAATGCTTGATTTGTTATTTCGTTTGCGTGACAATGGTAATACAGTTATAGCCGTAGAGCACGATATAGAGACGATGAAACATGCCGATTACCTTATAGATATTGGTCCGGATGCAGGTCGTAACGGTGGAGAAATTACGTATATCAAAGAAAAAAATAATGTGATTTTTGATTCCGGAAACAGCCGTACAAAGCAATATCTCGATAAAAATTATCTTTCATTTTTTCAGAGCAAAAAGCGTGTTGTTGATAATTATCTTCGATTATCAGGAGCAAAAAAAAATAATTTAAAAAACATAAATATTGCCATCCAATGTGCCTGCATAAATGTAGTTACAGGTGTTTCCGGCGCGGGAAAGTCTTCTCTGGTTCATGGAATATTTGTACCAAATTTAAAAAAAATAAAAGAAGGAAAAACGAATAATTTAAGCGATGTTGATTCTATTTCAGGCTGCGAATTTATTCATAAAATAATTGAAGTTGACCAAAAACCTATTGGAAAAAATTCAAGATCCAATCCTGCTACTTATACTGGTATATTTGATGTTATCCGTGATATTTTTGCAGCGTTGCCTGAATCTAAAAAAAGAAAGTGGAGCAAGAGTCGTTTTAGTTTTAATGTGAAAGGCGGTCGGTGTGAAGCCTGTGAAGGAGCAGGCGCTCTCGAAGTAGGTATGCAATTTCTCGGCGCATCGGAAGTTGTATGTGAGAATTGTAACGGCAAAAGATATAATGAGGAAACACTCGAAATAATTTATAAAGAAAAAAATATTGCTGATATTTTAGCCTTAGAAATCAGTGATGCTGTTAATTTTTTTTCTGATCAGCCGCGTTTGTTTCATTTATTATCGTGGCTTGATAAATTAGGACTTGGATATTTGAAATTAGGACAAAGCTCATCAACGCTTTCGGGAGGAGAGGCGCAGCGTATCAAGCTTGCAACAGAATTGAGTGCGCGGTCTTCTGAGAAAATTTTATATGTTCTCGATGAACCAACAACAGGGCTTCATGTTGAAGATATCAAACGGCTTATGAATGCTTTGCACTCACTTGCAGATGAAGGGCACACGCTGGTAATAATAGAACACAGCCCGGAAATTATTTTATCTGCGGATCATGTTATTGATCTTGGTCCCGATAGTGGCGATGAAGGCGGACAGCTGGTTTTTGAAGGGAGTGTGGAGGATTTGATTTTATGCAAGCGTTCCAAAACCGGAATATTTTTAAAGAATTTAATTGATAATGATTTCAGCAATTTTGAGAATTTTTCTGAAAAGGATAAAGCAGATGCGCCCATACGTTGTATGAAAATTTCTACAAACAATTTAAAAAATATTGATGTGGATATTCCTGTAAACAAAATAACATGTGTAACAGGAATAAGCGGCAGTGGTAAATCTTCTTTTGCATTTGATACCTTGTATGCAGAAAGTAAATTCAGGTATCTTGAAAATTATTCGACTTTTGTGCGGACGCGTATCGGCGGAGGAAAGAGAGGAAATTTTGAAAGTATTCACGGTTTAATGCCTGGGCTTGCTTTAAGTCAGCGTGTGTTTCAGACAAATTTAAGAGCCACTGTTGCCAGTCTTTCCGGTATTTATGATTTGGTAAGAATTTTATTTTCAAGATTTGGGTTAAGAGCATGTCCTGTTTGCGGAAGCATTGTCTTTGCTGATGGATATTGTTCTGCATGTAATTATTACACGCATGAACTTTTAACATCAAGCATGTTTTCTCCCAATCATGCCGCAGGAGCTTGTTCTGTGTGTGAAGGAACAGGTGTTGTTAAATCCTGCGATGAAAATAAGTTAATCACGCATCCTGAAAAATCATTATTAAAAGGTGCGCTTGACGGAACAAAAACAGGCGCTTTTTATGGAGAAATTTTCGGACAATATACTGCAACGTTAAAAGCTGTGGGCGCAAAGTATCAAATTGATTTTTCAATCCCTTTTAATTTGTTTGATGAAAATGCAAGGAATATTGCCTTGATTGGAACAGGGGACGAAATTTTTAATGTTGAATGGAGCTACAAGAGAAAGGAGCGGGAAGGGCTTTATAAAATGGATGCGCCCTGGAAGGGATTTTTAAATTATGTGAACGAAGAGTATGAACGAAAAAAATTAAGCGGCAGATCTGATGAGCTGGAGGAGCTGATGAAAGACGAAGTCTGTCCTGCTTGTAATGGCGCAATGCTTTCTGAAAAATCAAGAGATGTAAAATGGAATACTATTCCTATTATAGATTTTTTCAATAAGTCAATAGCCGCTCTGCAAGATTATTTGTCAAGATATCAGCCAATAAATCAAGCTGAAAAAAATCTAGTTTCAGAAATTAAAGAACTATTGAAATCTCTCATGAATGCTGGCGTTTCTTATTTAAGTCTTTCAAGAAAAATACAGTCTTTGTCTTCTGGTGAATTACAGCGTGTACGATTGGCTTCTTTAATTGGAAAAGGATTAAGCGGAATGCTGTATGTACTCGATGAACCATCTGCCGGTCTGCATCCTGATGAGGTTGAGAGCGTGCATGAAATTATTCAGAAACTCAAAGACAAAGGAAACACCGTGTTGATGGTTGAACATAACAAAGAACTGATTTCAAAAGCAGATTTTATTTTGGATTTCGGATTAGGTGCAGGTCTGAATGGAGGGAATATCATTGCATCGGGTTCTGTCAGCGATATTACAAATAATTCTATTTCATTAACAGGTAAATATCTTTTAAATGATATTCCATTACTACGTGATAAACAAAATTCATTTTTTTCTTTCATCGAAATAAAAAATGCAAGGGCAAACAATCTGAAAAAATTTGATATTCAGTTTCCGACAGGTGCTTTTTCTGTTATCAGGGGCGTCTCAGGAAGCGGAAAAAGCAGTTTGCTGAAAAATGTATTATATGAGTCGCTTATTTCGGAAAAACCTGTTAATTGTGATTATATAAAGGCGGATGTGGGTTCTGAACATGTTATTTTTACAGACATTCAACATACTTATTTTTCTTCAAATTCAACGCTTGCTTCTTTTCTTGGATTGATGGAAGTAATAAAAAGGGAATATGCATTGCAGCCTGAATCTAAAAAAAGAAAATACAAAAAAGATCATTTTTCATTTTACTCAAAAGCGGGTCAATGCCCTAAATGTGAAGGGAAGGGACATATCGAAACATCGCTTGATTTTTTAGGAGTTTCTTCTTCTGTTTGTGAGTCTTGTAATGGTTTGCGGTATAAAGAAGAAATTCTGGAAATTAAGGCAAACGGTCTTTCTGTGGCAGAGGTTTTGAATTTATCTTTTTCAGAAATGAAAGAAAAATTTTCAAATTCAGAAATTGCCCGTTTTTGTGAAGTGATGCGCGATGCGGGTCTGGAATATTTGAATCCGCTGCAAAGTCCTGCCTCTCTATCAGGAGGGGAAAAACAGCGACTGTTACTTGCTTCTGCATTGCTGAATCGCTCACCGAAAGCAATGATTTTTTTAATGGACGAACCCTATACAGGTCTTCATCCTTATGATGTTGAAAAATTACTCCTTCTGATAGATTTTCTCATTCAAAATAAAAACACAGTAATTGTTGCCGGAAATCATCCTGCTTTTATAAAAAATGCAGACTTCCTAATAGAACTCGGTCCAATTGGTGGAGCGGAAGGGGGTAAATTGATGGGATGTGGAAAAAATCAGAACGACTGACCTCTAACACAAAATCAATAGATGGCAAAGATTTATTTAGCGAGAGGTCAGTCGTTCTGATTATATGAAATTATGCATTCAGTTTTACCAACTGTACCACGAACCGGCAACATAATACTGCACCTGATTTGCATCAGTGTTATAAAGCAATAAACCTTCGGCAGGGGTTGGAATTGCATCGCGCAGGATATCTGTTAAGCGGGGAATTAGAAAGCCCTGATTACCTGTTGGTTTAATTTCCAATTTAGCAGACGCATCCACTGTTCCGCTTTGTCCTATTAAAACACCTGCGGCTGTTCCTGCTCCAAGGTTAGGCGCTGTTGTAGCTCCGGCAGTTGTTGCTGTCCATGCGCCATTATAATAATTAATAAGATTTGTGGTGGTATTGTAAACCAGCATACCTATTTCAGTACCCCCTGCAGCAATAGCATCTCTATTTGCAGTAGTGAGTCGGGGAAGTAGCAATCCTTTATTATTAGCATTCACGTGGAGCAATGCAGAGTTATCGGGATCATCAAGACCAATCCCAACGCCCTGATCAGTACCGCTACCTCCGGGATTCGATGCTACAGTAACAAGCGTTCTTGCAATTTTTACCCAGTTAGTGCCATTAAAATAGTTAAAGTACCCGTCGGTTCTGCAATATATCAGCAAGCCTGTTGCAGGAGAAGGCAGGGAACTCATTTGGCTGGTTGATAAATTGGGAATCAGTATGCCCTTGGTTGTGGATTGAACATCTAGAGCTGATTTAGCATTAGGTGTAGCGAGAGGGTCTGTCTCGTGGATTACAGTTTGTGCCACTAAAATTGAGCTAAAAAGCATCAGGAACGATAAGATTCTGAATCTCATCTTTAGTTCCGATATATTTATTATTGATTTCATAATTTTAAATATTATTTATTTAACCCATACTAAAACACCACAAACAGAACGATTAACAGCAGGGCAATCTGCATGAGGACTACTGCACCCACTTAAAATAAACCCTTCGCCACCATATTGAAAAATAATCTGATAGCCGGCAGTACCACCGGTCCACGAATCAAATGCAGAACCATAATTAGCTGTACCGGTTTGCATACTTGTATTAGATACTGCATTTGCATAAGATGTATAATAGGTAATAATTGATTGGGTATTATTTGCAGCAACAGAATTAAAAACTCTGTTTTGTATGAAATAGATTGAACTTGTCTGGCATGCTTTTAATTTATCAACCCGTAATATCGAAGTAGCATAGTTTGTAGCTCCCCCTCTTAACAGGTTAATCTGCACATCGCTTAATTTTTTAAATGTAAGGTCTGTTGGCAGTATGGGAACCGCACCACTGGCTGCTGCAACTCTGTTATTTGTAAACTTAGGTCCGGTATTTTCTACCAAAGTCCAACCACCACCATCAGATGTCATGTCGCAATAACACTGGAAAGCTCCACCACCGTCGGGGTTTATATAATAAGTCCCATCCACACCGGCTGCAGAAGCATTGTTTTCTACAATTTCTCTGCACGAAAGACCAGGTTTTGTAACAATAGTTCCATATTCCGGGTCGTGTGGGGTGAAAGTGTACCAGGCATTATCAACAAAAAATTCAGGTTGGTGCAGTGTTAAATTAAAAATCATAAGCCCTTCAGCTGGAGAAACAATAGCATTTCTATCTGCAGTCGTCATCCTTGGAATAAGAAGCCCCTGTGAGCCGGTAGGTAATATTTCCAATTTAGCAGAAGCGTCTACAGTTGTTCCTCCAATTACAACACCCTCTGCTGTTCCTGCGCCAGCGGCCGCCAATGATTGTTCAGATCTTGTTAATATTATCCAGTCGGAGCCGTCATAATATCTTATATTATTATTGACAGTATTAAAATAAATCATTCCCTCTGTTGCACCTGCAACATCTGCCGCTAATTTTGGGAATAAAACTCCTTTATTATTTGCGTTAACGTGAAGAATCGCAGAATTATCAGGATCAGCAATTCCAACACCAACTCCAACTTCTGTTCCTGCACCCGATGGATTTACAGCAGGATTTAAGACTAATTGGCGATCTAAACGGCACCAGTTATATCCATTGTAATAATTAAAATACCCGACTGTTCTGTTAAAGATCAGCAATCCCGTTGCAGGAGAGGGGAGGTTGTTTCTCTGGGTTTCAGATAAATTTGGAAACAAGACACCTTTGGTCGTAGATTTAATATCCAGAGCCGCATTTAAAGCAGCATCAGAATCATCTTCATTAATTGCAACTTGCGCTATGGACAGAAGTGGTATGCAGAAAAGAATAAAAACGATAAGACTGAATTTTCCAATTTTGACATACCTGCTGACCCAGGTATTTTCGTCTAAGATTGAAATTTTAAAATTTCTCATACTATTTGATTTTTAGATTAACTAATTAATAACAATTTTTTTAATATAATTTTCTTTCCCATTAAACACATTTATAAAATATAAACCTGGGGCTATGGTTAAATTACTAATTTTGATAATACTTTGTTTTTCAGAAATTACAGTTTTAGAAGTATAAACAGTTTCGCCCAGCATATCAGATATTGAGATGACAGCATCAGTATTGGTATCAAAATCTGAACAATTCAGGTAGAATCCGGTTTTTGCATCAGCGGGATTTGGGAACATTGATACAGAAATAGGTGCTTGCGTATCGTCAATATATACACTTACAATATAAGAATAACTTTGTTGTCCGTTATAATCGGTTTGCTTTAACCTGTAATAAGAAACGCCTTTATACGGATTATTGTCAAAGGCAGAATATTTAATCGGCGAACTGCTGTTCCCTGCGCCTTTTACCCGCGTTACTTCTTCAAAATTTATTGCGTTTTTGCTGCGCTCCAAAGTAAAGAAATCATTGTTAATTTCAGCAACTGTTGTCCATTCAGAGAGCACAACATTGTCAAATGTTTTTGCCGTAAATGAGAGTAGTTGAATAGGAAGCGGAACACCCGTAGAGCCAGCAGTTATTTTAATATAGGGCAAATCGTGAGTCAATGAAGTTGCCGTAATTAAAGGAGAAACATTTGTTGTGGACAATGGTTTCCAATATGCAGAGGCTGATGCGGGTTTATACCACTGATAAAGCACCAGAGTCCCGTCAGAATGACCGTTTAATTCAGATGAGTGGTAATTAACATCGAAAGTCCCAAAATGTGTTGTTTTGGCAGTAGGAGTAATTTTATAATACCTGTTAATTCCATAATTGAGGGTGTAATCCCCTGATCCTTGTTGTTTCAGATGCCCGCGTTCTATTGTTGTGGAACCGAAATTTGTGAAAGCATCAATGCTTAAACCTAAACCTGCAATATTGTTATTATTCCCAATATTAATATTTGTTGTGTAAGTAATAGCACCAGTTCCAAGACCTTCAGAAAAAACAGCATTCGTTGCTTTTATTCTGTTAGAAGCAGTCTCTCCGGTAATAAATCCGGTAGTGCCAAGTTCAATATTATAGTTAATAAGGTTAAAGTCTCCATCTGTCATAAGCAATTCATTGCTGACATTTATGTTAGAATTTAATCGTATTCCAACATTTGTATTATTAATAGTTAATTTTTCAAAAGATGTCGTTGCAGTACCTTTTATAGTTTGAAGAGTAGCTCCAAGTAATTCTATCTTTCCCATAGAACCTCCCCCTTTTATAAGGCTTCCATTGGCGTTATTTGTTAAGTCTCCATTCACTCCAAGAGTTCCATCAATACTGATGGTAGAAGTTCCGTTATTCATGACATTTCCTTTTATCCAAACATAGGCATCCTGTTCGATAAGGAATTGAGATGTTCCACTATTTGTAAGTTCTGCAGAAGTACCCACTAATGTAATGTTTTCAATCCCCGTAATTCTTAGTACTGCGTTAAGATTTTTAAGCTGATTCGTTACAATTGGCATAGCAGGATCGCCGGCTCTTCCTACAATGTAGTTACCAAAGGCATTCATTGTGGGATTGGTACGTTTCGCAATAATATAGGATCCGCTAAAACTCTGCGTTCCATCGGTATGTGTTCCGTAGCTTATCCATCCGCTGCCATCGCGTAAATCGGTAATTAATGAATAATCGCTGGCAATACCACCCACGTTGGTTTGACCTGCCGATTGAATCGTAAAATCATAAGAAAGACCCACAGGAGCACCATCAGGGGCAATGTACCAATAACCATAATTCATAAACTGATTAATAGTTTTGGTTCCAACTGCAATTCCCCCCATCGGAGGTATTTGTGCATCATCCTGTATAAAATGAACATCTACATAATTTAGCCCTGAGGTAATAGTATTAATTTTTAGAGTAGCCAGTTCATAATATGCAGATGTACCAATAGGCAGATCGTATGTTCCTACACCCACGTATCTTCTTAAATTGCCAACAATGTATTTTGTCTCTGAATAGTTCGTAATTGCTGCTGTACTGGCATTGTTAACAATCATGTTAAACGCGTCGGTTGTTATTTTTCCGGAAGTCATATTCATGATATTGTCTACTCTTTCATCAACAGATAAACTCACGCCGTTGGCATTATTGATTGTCAGATTCTCGAAATAGCTGCTTACAGTGCCACCTAATATTTGAGCTGCAGTTGTTCCGTTGAAAACAACGGTTCCTTTTGTTGCACCGGCTAAGGCTAAACTTTGGGTCGCATTATTTGTCCAGTTTCCTTCAATGTTTATTGTTCCGTCTATCTGAATGGTAGAGCTGGTAAGGTTATTGATATCGCCCTTTGATGTTAATGTTGCCAGATTTTCAACTTTAATGGTTGCCGAATTTGAATTATTTATTTGTGCTAGAGTTCCTGAAACTGTAGCTGTATTCGCATTTGTCATTCGGATAACAGAACCTTTGTTTCGTATTTCATTTGTAATGGCATAAGTAGGATAAATCGAAGAGTTTGCTTTTCCTATAACATAATGTCCAAAACCGGATAAAGAGGAGCGTTTCGCATACACATTATTTACGGCATAGGTTTGAGTGGAGGAAGAATGAACGCCATTGTCGGCATACAATCCTGTAGAGGGGATTTTTGATATCAGCGCATACATATCGGATGTTCCGCCAAGATCGGTATGTCCGGTTTCTGTGATTCCCAAATTATAATTAACTGCGGTAAAGCCAATGTTACCTGCTATATTCCAGTATCCATAGTTTAAGAAATTTACAATAGCAACTCCCTGAACGGTTAATCCTCCTGGTACGGGATTTTGGTTTCCTGCTGCAAAGGCAACATCAATATAGGTAAGTCCTGTATTACTGTTTATCTGTATATTGGCTAATTCGTATTGCGCCACAGTTCCTACAGGCAAGTCATAAGTAGCGTTTGAAACATATCGCCTCAGGTTGCCAATTATGTATTTGCTCGCATCATAGCTCAATATGGCATTGGTAGCTGTATTGCTTACAATCGCTTTGTTTGCTCCGGTTATTATTTTCCCGGAAGTCATGGTAAGGGTACGACTGATATCCGCATCTAAACTTAATGTCAGACCAAATGAATTGTTCAGTTCCAGATTCTCGAATACAGTAATTGCAGAACCGGCAATGGTTTGGCTTGCTGTAGTACTGACAAAATTAACTGAACCATACGTTGCATCGCCATCCGATAAACTGGCTGTAGCATTATTGGTCCAGGTTCCGGTAATATTAATGATACCATCAATTGTAATGGTAGAACTTGTCAAATTGTTAATGTTACCTGAAGCGTTAAACGTAGCGCCGTTTTCAACGAGGAAGATTCCCGTATTGCTATTGTTAAGCTCTGCAGAACTGCCGGACACACCCCCGAAAGTGGTGCCGGTAATCCTGAATACAGAAGATTTGTTTCTCAATTCGTTTGTAATAGCTGGCAACTGGTACAGCATGCTTGCTCCTTTACCTATAACAAAGTCGCCAAAGCCTGTAAGAGCATAGCGTTGAGCAATAACGTAACTTCCATTAAAACTCTGGGTCGAAATTGAGTGAATCCCTAAATCGGCATAAGTCCCCGGTGTCGGGATTTTAGAAAGTAAAGCATACATATCCGGAGTACCTCCTAAATCAGTATGACCGCCTTCCTGAATGGACAGATTGTAATTAATTGCAGAACCATCTCCGTTTATGTTCCAATATCCATAATCCAGAAAATTAGTAATTGTAACACCGTTTACGGTTAAACCACCGGGTACAGGATTCGGATTAACAGCAGTAAAGTTTACATCAACATAACTTAATCCTGTATTACTATTGATTTGAATGTTTGCCAGTTCATATTGTGTTGCAGTCCCAACGGGTAAATCATAGGTGTTATTTGTTACAAAACGTCTGAGATTCCCATTGATGTATTTTGCATTTCCATAGCCGACAATGGCTACTGCATTTGAATTGCTGACAAGCAATCGGTTTGCTCCTGTATTAATTAAGCCCGAAGTAAATGTAAGCGTCCTCTGAACTTCTGTATTTACATTCAGATTAACACCAAAAGAATTGTTAATTGTAAAATTCTCAAATTGAGTTACTGTAGTTCCATCAATAGTTTGTGTTGCAACTGAAGAATTAAATGTAATTAGACCGTAATCGCCATCTCCGTCTCCAACACTTGCAGTGGCATTGTTTGTCCAGATTCCTGTAATATTGATAGTTCCTTCAACCTTAATGGTGGCACTTGTTAAATTATTTATGTTTCCATTGGCATTAAATACAGCACCTGTTTCGATTTTAAACAAACCTGAATTGCTATTATTTATTTCAGCAGATGTTCCGGAAACACTCCCATTGGTAACATTGGAAACAATATAAACCGAATTTTTATTTCTGAGCTCATTGGTAACAGGAATTTGCTGGTAAAATTGTGAGGCTCCCTTTGCCACAATAAAGTCACCTAATGTGGTAAGATTTGATCTGACAGCAGTTATCGTGCTACCATTAATAACTTGTGTGGATACTGAGTGTGTTCCATTATCTGCCCAGGTTGTTCCGGGAGGAATGTACCTTGAAATGACCGCATATCTGTCTGCCGTAGCACCACCATTGGTATGACCCAGAGAACTTATGGAAACGTTGTAATTAATTGCAGTTGCATCAGATGATAGTGTCCAGTATCCATAATCTAAAAATTCGCTGACTATTACTCCCTGAACGGTAAGTCCCGGAGGAGTAACAGGATTCTGGTTGCCTGCTGTAAAAATAGCATCTATATAAGTCATATCTGTTGCGCTGGTAACCTGAATGTTTGCCAGTTCATAATAAGTGGCAGTACCTACCGGAAAGTCATAAGTGTTGATTCCGACGAATCTTCGGAGGTTTCCAATCACATATTTATTCGCATCATAACCACCAGCAATGGAAGTGGGGGTTGTATTTGAAACTATTAATTTGTTTGCATTGGTTGTAATTTTACCACTTGTAAAAGTTAAAATGTTATCAACCTGCTGATCCCTGCTCAGGGTAATGCCAACTGCATTATTAACCTTCAGGTTTTCAAACAGGGTATTTATATTTCCGCCCAAAGACTGTGAGGCGATTCCGTTAAATTCAATTGTACCATAATCTGTATTATCTCCCAGCGTAAGATTTGCTTCGCCTTCGTTGTTCCAGCTTCCTTTGAGTTGGATAGTCCCATTGGCCTGAATAAAGGAACCTGCGCCATTGTTATTAATATCGCCTTCTGAAATAATAGTTGCATTCACTTCAGAAATTAAATAACCGCTATTATAGTTGTTGATTTTTGCGCTGGGGCCGAAAACTGTAGTATTCGTGCTTCCTGTTGTTTTAAAAACAGAATTTTTTATTCGGATTTCATTTGTCAGCGGAGAATAAGGAGTATAGTCATTTCCACGACCAATAATATAATCTCCGAATGCAGTGATTCCCGCACGTTTAGCACTAACATAAGCACCAACAAAACTCTGGTCTGCCGGATTATTAGCATCTCCATTATCCCCCCAATCGCCTGCGGGAATTCTGGACAATACAGCATAATCTCCTGCAATACCTCCTCCGTTATAATGCCCGCCGGATTGAATTGTCAAATCAAAGTTTGCAGTAGGTGCCCCGGTTTCTGATATATTCCAGTATCCATAATTTAAGAAAGCATCTATCGTTCCAAGTCCACCGCCTGCAACGCTTAACCCAACTGGCGTAACCGGATTTTCATCACTTTCGTTAAAAATAAAATCAAGATAACTTAATCCGGAAGAACTATTAATAACAATGGTTGCCAGTTCATAATAGGATGCGGTACCCAACGGAATATTATAAGTTGTATTGGTCATATTCCATGATACTTTTCCAATCACGTATTTTGCCGTGCTGTAACCTGCAATAGCCACTGCATCATTATTGCTTATAATAAGCTTATTTGCTCCTGTTGTGAGCTTTCCTCCGGTTCCAAAAGTAAAGACCTGATCTACCTGAATATTATTCGTGAGTGTGGCGCCGGCAGCATTATCAAGAGTAACATTTTCAATTTGTGAAATTGCTGTTCCACCTACATTTTGATTCGCTGTTCCGAAAAGATTCAATGTGCCAAACGTACCGTCACCATCAGAAAGACTGGCCATACCGTTGTTAGTAAAATTACCAGATAACTTCAATGTTCCGTCAACTTTAAACTGAGAACCTGCGCCACTGTTTGTTATTGCGCCTGCCACTGCCGAAGTACCTGAACCTAATGTTCCATCAATAGTAATTACTCCATCAGCATTGTTGTTAATGGCAGTGTTTGTTCCTAAAGAATACATAGAAGCTCCTGCGGCAATTTTTATTTTTGCACCGGAATTTTTGAGTTCATTAGTAATGGCAATTTCAGTATAAGTATCGGCATCTGCTTTTCCAATAATAAATTTGCCATAGTCAGCAAGGGCTGAACGTTTTGCATAGATATAGGAAACAGGATTAAATCCTTGAGTCGCTGCTGAGTGGATTCCTAAACTTTCCCATGCCGTACCCGCGGTTTTGTAGGTTAGCACTGAATATATATCAGGAGTACCACCTCCATTTGTATGACCGCCTGATTGAGTTGTAATATTAAACGTTGAACCTGTTGAATTATCTGCTGAAAGATTCCAGTATCCGTAATTCAGGAATTCTGTAACCAGTAAACCTCCAACAACTAAAAGCGGAGGAGGCGTTTGTGCGCCGTCTATAGTAAAGTTAATATCAATATAAGATGAAGCTCCAAGAGTAACGACTTCATAATTTGCCAGCTCGTAATTTGCTACTGTTCCAATGGGTAACGGATATGTTCCGGAAGCAATATATTGCCTGAGATTTCCATTGACATAAGAATTTTCACTGTAGGATGTGATGGATGTATTCGATGTGTTATTAATAATTACCCTGAACGCATCTGTTGAAATATCGCCCAATGTCATTACAAGTTCTTCATTCACTTGTGTATTTATTCCAAGCGTCAGACCTGTTGCATTGTTCATTTTTAATTTTTCAAACTGAGTAACAGTTGTACCAGTAAGATTTTGTCCGGCAGATCCGTTAAACTCTACAGTACCATAAGTACCATCACCATCAGACAATGAAGCTGCCCCATTATTAGTCCATGTAGTTGCAACTTTAACTGAACCATCTATAGCGACAGTAGAGGCTACTCCTTCATTAGTAAAACTTCCGGCAGAAATTAATGTTCCATCCACAGATATAGCACCACTGTTGTAATTATTTATCATTGCAGAGACTCCCAACGATGAAATAGAAGCTGCAGAAGAAACTTTTAATTTTGCTCCAGAGTTTCGCAATTCATTTGTGATAGAGGCTTGAACGTAAGCATCGGCAATTGCCTTCCCAATTATAAAACTTGCGGAAACATCTGAAAGAGCAGAGCGTTTTGCATATACATAGATTCCGTCAAAGCCCTGGGTTCCTGATGAGTGAGAGCCAATGTCCTGCCACGAAGTTCCTGAAACAGGAGGAACGGTTGTACTTGTTACAACAGAATATAAGTCAGGAGTACCACCTCCATTGCTGTGTCCACCGGATTGAACTGTAATATTGTATGTTCCGGAACCGGTACATGTAAGATTCCAATATCCATAATTTAAAAATTCGGTTACTAATTGTCCGCCTACAGTTAAAGCAGGGGGAGGAGTTTGGACTCCATCCATCGTAAAATTAACATCCATGGCTGTAAGGGTACCAACAGATGTAATTTCAATAGTGGCTTGTTCGTAATTCGTAGCATCTCCTAATGGCAGGATGTATGTTCCGGCAACGACTTCTTGAGAAATTGTACCATTTACATATTTTGTTGTTCCATATCCTGAAAACGCAGTACCTGCTGAGTTATGAATAATAATTTTATTAGTACCCGTATTCAATAAGCCCGGGGATGTATTAAATATCAACTGTTCGTCAATCCGCTGGTTGCTTGATAAGTTTACGCCAGCAGTATTGGAAATTATCAAGTTTTCAAATTCGGTAAGTGTTGTGCCTCCCACGGTTTGCGCAGCAGTACCCTCAAATTCAACAGTGCCTTTTGCAGCCGCATCTCCAAGAATTAATGAAGCGGCGCCATTGTTAGTCCAGTTACCATTTAATTTTGCAGTCCCATTAATTTTAATAAACGACCCGCCCCCATCGTTAGAAATGTCGGCTTCAGACGATAATATTCCATCAACACTTATAATACCATTGTTGCTGTTATTTACAGCAGCGCTGTTCCCCAAAGAAGTTACGGTTACTCCAGTAGGAACTTTGAATTTAGCGCCATCAACCCGCAATTCGTTTGTAATAGGGGGTTGTGTATAGGAATCTAAAAGCGATTTCCCAATAATATATTTTCCAAAATCAGTAAGGGCAGAACGTTTTGCGATAATGGCAGAACCGTCAAAACTTTGTGTTCCTGTAGAGTGACTCCCCAGATTTGCCCATCCTGTACCAGTATTAGTAATAACAGAATACAAGTCAGGAGTTCCACCACCGTTTGAATGACCTTCTGAACGTACAATTACATTATAGGTCGCAGAACCGCTTGTTTGTGGCGATAAATTCCAATAGCCATAATCAAGGAATTCACTAATTAGTTGCCCATTAACAGTTAAACCACCGGGAGGTATTTGAGTGTGGTCTTCAGTAAAATGTGCATCAATATAAGACATGCTACTGTTACTTATTTGTTCATAAGTAGCAAGTTCGTAGGTAGTAGCATTACCGCATGGAAGATAATAAGTGCCTGCGTCAATTGTGTATTGTCTGATAGTTCCATTGACAAAACCTGTAGAAGAATAGCCTGTTACAGCATCGTTAATCCCAGCAGTGTTTGTGTTTATAAGTTTATAGCCGGAAGTAGTAAGAATTCCACCCAGAGCAGCAAAAATAAGTTGGCGATCTACTTGCACATCTTGATTTTGATTAACACCAGAAGCATTGTTGATATAAAGTTTTTCAAATTGTGTAACCACAGACCCTCCGATAGTTTGAGCGGCTGTTCCATTAAATTCAACAGTACCGTAAGTTACATCAAGATCCGTAACCGTAACTCCTCCGTCATTAGTCCAATTTTCCTGAAGTTGTATTGTTCCATCTACTTTATAAAATGAAGCAATACCATTGTTATTGACATCCCCATTTGTTACCAGAGTTCCATCTACTGTTGTAATTGCACCGGAATAATTATTAATTTCAGCATCAGTTCCTAGAGCAGAAACAGTAACACTGGTTGGGATTTTAAATTTTGTTCCTTCGTTTCTCAGTTCATTTGTAATAACCGGCTGTACATAGGCATCATCGAGTGTTTTACCTATTATGTACAGACCAAAAATAGACATGCCCGAACGTTTTGCAATTACGTATGCCGGGTCGTATATTTGTGTTGCAGGAGAATGTGTCCCATAATCAGTCCATCCGACACCAAGATTTGAAAGCATTGCATATCTGTCAGCAGTTGGCAATAAGTCTGTGTGTCCTGATTCTCTCAAAGTCAAATCATAAGTGGCAGAGCCTCCGGTATTCGGGCTTATTGTCCAATATCCTTCGTCAAGAAAATTTTCAACTCTGGCTCCATTTGCCGTTAAAAAGGGGTCGGGTGGATTTTGATTGTTTACAGTAAAAAAAACATCTAAGTAAGTTAATCCTATTGCGCTGGAAATATTTATTGTAGCCAGTTCATAGTTGGTTGCAGAACCAACAGGCAGTTCATATTCTCCGGTTGTAACATAACGCCGTAAATTCCCATTAATATATTTTGTATTTGAATCATCATAACCGACAAGAGATGCGGTATTCGTATTATTGATAATAATCCAGTTATTCAATGTACTTAACACACCGGCACTAAAAGACATAACCTCGTCAACGTGCTGATTTACGGTATTAAGTGTAACACCTGCTGTATTATTAATGGTTAGATTTTCAAAATAAGTTGATACAGATCCGTTTATTATTTGAGCAGCAGTTCCGTTAAACTCAATTGTTCCTAATGTAGCCCCGGCATAAGCAACGCTTTGCTCTGCGTTATTTGTCCAGTTTCCTTTAATTTTATAAGTGCCATCAACACTTATTGTTGAAGTGCTATTATTGATTGTGTTTCCTGTAATATTTGCTGTTCCTATAATTTCAATTAGAGCACTGTTACTATTTGTTACATTACCAGTAACATTTAAAGTTCCTGCCGCTTGCGAATATGTACTGGCATCATTAGACAAATCAGTAGTAATACTTACTGTTCCTGCGGTATGCGTAAACGTTCCTGCGGCAGTATTATTTAAATTTCCGGTTACTAAAACGGTACCATCATTCATTAGTACTGTACTGGCAGCGTTATTCAGGTTTCCGCCAACACTTAGGGTTGCACCGGTATTGGTTGTAATCGTTCCACCGGAATTGTTGTTCAGATGTGTTGCTGCTCCAATAACATATAAATTACTTCCGGCAGCCTGTTTGATTTTTACACTTTTATTAAGAAGTTCTGTTGTTACAGCCGGTGGCGTATAAAGGACTGTTGCAGAATGCCCAACCACATACCTTCCAAAAGCAGACAGTGCTGATCTTCTTGCAGTAACAAGAGTAGTTGTGTAATACTGTGTTGTATTTGAATGAATGCCATTACTTAAATAGCCTCCGCCGCCCAGATTGGTAATCAGGGTGTAATTATCTTCTGTTCCACCCAAATCTGCATGCCCCTTAGATTGGCAGGAAATATTGTAAGTACCGGTACCGGCATCGGGAGTAACAGTCCAATAACCATAATTCAGAAAAAAATCAATAGTTTGACCGTTAACAGTTAATCCTCCGGGAACAGGATTTTCATTATTTACTGTAAAATAAACATCTATATAATTAATACCGGCTATTGAAGTAAAATCAATTTTTGCCCATTCGTAATGTGCAGCAGTACCAACAGGCAGATAATACTCTGTTGCATTTACAACATATTGCCGCAGGTTTCCGTTGATGTATCCGGTAATACTGCTGCCCGTAATGTTATTTGTTGCTGTTGAGGTTACAATAACACGGTTAGCTCCAGTATTAATAAGCCCTGTGGTAAAAGTCAATTGATCAGTTACTGTAATATTTGAACTAATTGTAACACCTGTACTAGAATTGTTTATATTCAAAAAAGTAAAACTCTGCCCGTTCTGAATGGTTTGGGCAATACTCCCGTCAAAGCTGACAATGCCAGTTCCCTGTGTGAATGTTCCTCCTGTATTGTTCCAGTTTTTTGCAAGTGTCATATTGAAATTACCAGTATTCCATTCTCCGGATGTCAGTGTAAAATTACCATCAATATTGCTATTTGAAGCTTGATTTGCGCCTTGAATATCATTTAATTCAAGATTTCCATAAGCTCCTGCTCCAGTTAAAGTATGAGCAGCAGAGCCACTATTCAGGTATAACTTGCCAGCGCCGGAGTGAGTACCATTATTTGTAACATTTCCTTTTGCTGTGATTGTGAAACCACCATCTGCAAAAGTATTGTATTGACCAATGTTTAATGTTCCATTAACATTAATGGCAGCAAGAGCTGTTTTTGTAACATTTGCAGTTGCAGATAAGGTTAAGTTTCCATAATTGGGTACACCCGAAATATTTGTTGCAGCATTGGAATTAAATATTATCGTACTTGCTATATCTAAATTAATATTTGCATTTATATACAAAGTTGGAAAAAGTCTTGCTGTTGCAGCAGTTCCTAAAGTAAGAGATGTTCCTGCTGCCATGATGATAGTTTTTCCGGCATTTCCTATTATCTGGAAACCACCGTCTGTCATGCTTCCGGCAAGAATAGCAAAGTTTCCATTGAAAGTTGGAGCAGCATTCATTGCGCCTGTAGCAGTGGTTTGTCCTGCATTATTCCATGTGAAATTGCCAAATGTCTGACCAAAATTTGTTAAATTGGTTATAGTTATTCCGGTAACATTACAATTTGAGGTAGCATTCCATGTGGCAATAGGCAATACTCCTCCATCCCGTGAATGATTGTATGTGCTTCCTGCTGCAAAAATGAGTGAAGCTGCTGTGGATGTGATTACACCGCCATTGTTTGTGATTGTACCATTAACAGTAACAATTTGAGTAGGAGTTGTTGTTGCAGTTCTAAAAGTATTATCACCGGCAGTATTTGCATTGATAATAAGATTCCCTGATATTGTTCCTGTAATTCCACCACTAAAAGCAATTGTAATTTTATCAGCTCCGGTGCTGCTTAACTGAAGCGTAGAACCCACTGGAATATCAAGACTTAATACCGGAGGTGTACCTGCGCCTCCACTTATAGTTAGAGTCTGAGTGCCTGTTGATTCAAGCGAAAGGTTTGTATTATTAGAAATAAGTATTTTACCAATGGTTTGTGTAGGAACATTGGTCGCTGTAGTCGTTGCTCCATTGTCAAAAACAAGAATATCATCCTCGAGCAGTGTTGTTCTGTTTGGTGTCCAGTTAGCAGCATCAGTAAAATCTGCTGTGCCGATTTGATTCCACGTATAAGTATTTGAAGGGATAACCCTTGCAGTAAAATCAGCTCCATTCAGCAAACCGATAGTTTCAGTATGAGATGTTGTTGTAGTCATTACCGGAGCTGCAACATAAGTTGGAAATTGAAACCATTCTACTCCATCCCAGCGATTAATTTTGTAATTTCCTACTGTTCCGTTAACATCTGTAGGAGCTGCTGTGCTGTATGTAAATGAAGCAGTATAGGTGTATGTTCCTGCCTGATCGTCTGAAAACGTCCAGTATCTTGAAATAAAATGCGTTTGAACGCCATTATCAGGGTGTGTCGCATCTGTTATAGTAACTCCTATTTTTCTATTGGATTCAGAATTAGCCGAAAAATTTAATGTAACCCCGCAATAATCCGTGTTATCATCGCCAATGGGAAATGTGAATGCCTGTGCGCCGTTAAAAACCCTTAAAAGCCTTCCTGCTCCATTCTGTACAACCATTTTTGAAGCATTGTAAGGCGCTCCGCCATTAGAAGATGTAGAGTTACAGGTAATATCATTTGCATTAAGGGTTATTTTTCCCGTAGTAAGCGTGAATATTCCATTGATTGTTAAAGGAGCATTTAAATCCAGTCCGTTTGCAGAATTTAATGTAAAATTATTTACAGGGGAATAAAATTCATTGGCAGGTGTTAATAAAGCAGAAGCAGCTGGTCCGTAAGTGAGATTATAGGTTACATTCGTCAGGTCAAAAATAGGGATAATGCCAATATCCCCGTTACTGCGTGTAACAGTTAAAGTACTTGCTGCACCAATTCCCAGAGTTAATGTTGAAGCATTTGATGTACTTAAAGAACCCGCTGTAAGTGTAAGTCCAGTTTGAATAGCCACATTTTTCTGAAGATCTACCCCAGCACTGTTATTAATAGTCAGGTTCAGCAGTCTTCCTGCAACACCGGTTGTGAAGATTCCTGTTCCGGAAATTATCTGGGCAACTGTCCCAATCATATTGATTGCAGAGTTTGCAGTTGTAGATGTTAGTGTTCCGTTGTTTGTAAGATTATTTTTAACAGAAATAATTCGTCCATTAAGATTCAGAAAACTTGCCCCATTTATTAATAACTCCCCGGCAGTAACAGCGGCATCCAATCTTACTCCCGAAGCATTTGTGTTGCTGATGGTTAAATTGTTGATTAAAGAACCAGTATAAGTTCCTGCATTGAAAGCTTGTAATGCAGTGCCATTGAAAATAAGCGTAGATGTAGCACCGTTTGCGGTTAAAGTACCGGCATTTGTATATGTACCGGAGATTGAAAGGGTGTTGTTGTTCAAGTCAAGAGTACTGCCTGCAATAATATTCAGATTCGCAATAACTGTTGCAGCAGCAAGGATTCGAACTCCACTGTTTACCCTGAACGTACTAAAGGTGTTTGCAGAATTTACATTGGCAGTACCCGTAAATACAACCGAACTCGTAGAAGGTGTAAAAGTGGTAACATTCCAGTTACCAGAGCAATTGATTGTAGCAGCTCCGCTTGCGGTAACAGTTGAAGGTAAAAAATCACCGGAGGTAATTGTTCCTGTTGAAATAGTGATTGTCCCAGCACCACTTATCGGAAATGTTGTTGCATTTACTGTTTGTGTGCCAATAATAAGTGTTCCATCAACAACCAAAGCTTTTGCTGTTGCTGCCGCAGCTACTGTAACATTATCTCCCCCCAGAATCGTTATAAGGGCTGCTGTATTTGACGGCACCTGTCCCGGATTGTTTTCTCCAACACCTGAAGCCTGCCATACGCCTCCGCTGCTGTACCGTTCCCACGTACCTGCCGTACCCCAGTTGCCAGTTCCTGCTGAACGAAAATCACCAGTCGATTGAGCAAATAGAGCAACAGGGAAAAAGATAAATAAATATATTAGAAAACGAAATATCATAATAAATCTTAAAGGTACAAATATATGTATAAATATTGTTTTTTGCAATGGGTATTTTTACTGTTTTTTCCCTTTCAATAGGTTTTTTTCTTATTTTTTATGATAGTATCATTTTTTATTTGTCAAGTTATTGATTGCATCCCATAAGGCATCAAATTTATACGTTCCTTTCGTTTAATCCATAATTCATATCTTGCTCTTATGGGTAAAAATACCCATATATATTTTTATATATCATGTTATTTTTTAATTTTGTGCTAAACTCAATAAATTACAAATTATGAAAAACTTTCCTACAAGCCTGATATTATTTCTTTTTTTATTCAGTAATAGTATTATCAGAGCCCAAACCCCACAGTCTTTCCGCTATCAGGCAATAGTCCGTAATGCAAGCGGAAACGTTTTACAAACCCAAAATGTGAGTTTGAAAATATCTTTATTGCAAAGTAGCTCGACTGGAACAGTAGTGTATTCAGAAGAACACACCGCAACAACTAACAGTTTTGGGCTTGTAAATCTTGAGATAGGAAGTGGCACAAATCAAAGTGGCACTATAGCAAGTATAGATTGGGCGCAAGGTCCTTATTATTTAAAAATAGAATTGGATGCTACTGGAGGCAGCACTTATGCTGAAATGGGAACAACACAATTGTTGAGTGTTCCTTATGCGCTTTTTGCTGCTTCGGGAACACCAGGTCCACAAGGGCCGCAGGGCGAAACAGGGACTGCCGGTCAAGATGGTCAGGATGGACAACCCGGTGCAGATGGTATTGGGATTACAAATAGTTATGTTTTGAATGATAGTTTGTATCTGGTTTTATCTAATGCTCAGGTATTAAATGCAGGTCATGTGAGAGGAGTGCAGGGAGTTCAGGGTCTTCAGGGAATTCAGGGAGAACAGGGCTTGCCAGGAACAAATGGGATTGATGGGATTGATGGAGTATCTGTATTGAATACGTATGTAAACAATGACAGTTTATTTATTACACTATCAAATAATACGACAATCAATGCTGGTCATGTAAGAGGTTTGCAGGGCTTGCCAGGTACTAATGCAACCATTCATGCAGGTACTGGAATTTCTATATCTAATGATACTCTTTATAACATAAACCCCGGTAGCGCGATAAATCTAACCGGATCTGGTGCTACAAGTGTTAGTGGAACATATCCTGATATTACGATATCTTCTACTGATAACAATACAGAATATGCAGCCGGAACAGGTTTAACTCTTGCTGGTACTACATTTAACAGTACATGGACTACCAGTAATACAAATATTTTTAATAATAATACAGGTTTTGTCGGGATAGGCACATCGAACCCGCTTTCCTCTCTCCACATTAATGGGTCATTGCGAGTAAATGATGATTCTGAATCGGAAGGTTTTGTTTTAACATCAGATGCTAGTGGTAATGCTTCATGGCAGCCTTCATCTATGACATCATCTTCAGGAATTGCTAATTATATACCCAGATTTATTTCTTCAACAGCATTAGATAATTCATTGTTATATCAGAATGGTACGAAAATTGGCTTAGGAACAACTACTCCAACAAGTAGATTACAAGTTCAGGCAGATCCTTTAGCTCACGATACGGTTCCTCTTTTTGAAATTAAAGATAAAAATGATAAAACAGTTATGGTGGTTTATAACGATAGTATTCATTTTTTCATTAAAGACCCAGGAGGCTCAAAGGCAGAAAACAAAGGAGCTTTTGCTGTCAGTGGAAAAAATTCTACAAAAAATATTACAAACAATTATTTTCATTTGAATACTGAAAATTTATTTTCTGGTAGTGATGCTGGTAAAAAACTTTCTTCTGGGATGAATTACTCTGGGAAACACAATACTTTTATCGGTTACGAAGCAGGATATAACGATACTTCGGGTTATAAAAATTATTTTATCGGGTACAAGGCAGGGCATTCTACAACGAGTGGATACAGTAATATTTTTATTGGTGATAACAGTGGCTATTCAAATAATGTGGGTTACGGAAATATTTTTTTTGGTGACAGCAGTGGATTTTCAAATACAATTGGTCGGCAAAATGTATTCATTGGTTATAAAGCAGGTTTTTCAAATGTAGGATTATCTTTTGCGAGTAGTTGGGGCGCATATAATGTATTTATAGGTTATATGGCGGGTTATTCAAATGTTGTTGGATGGGGAAATGCTGCGAATGGATACAAGGCTCTTTATTCAAATACTGCAAATTTTAATGTTGCCAACGGGTGTGAAGCCCTCTATTCAAATACTTCAGGATATAATAATGTTGCCAATGGCTATTATGCTCTTAATAAAAATACTACTGGTTTTGATAATGTTGCCAATGGATCAGGATCTCTTTCTAATAATACTATCGGAAACTATAATGTCGCAAATGGGAAATATGCGCTTTCTTTTAATACAACAGGTAGCTCAAATGTTGCTACAGGACATGCTGCTCTTATGCAAAATACAATAGGAGGTAATAATCTTGCAATCGGAAATTATGCTTTTTTTGCAGGGGCTGATTATTCAAATTCATCTGCTATTGGCGCAAATACTGTTATGACACAAAGCAACAAAGTTCGTATTGGCGATGTAAATGTTACGGTAATAGAAGGACAGGTTGCTTATACTTTTCCTTCAGATGGAAGATTTAAAAAGAACATTACTGAAGAAGTAAAAGGGCTAGATTTTATAACACTTTTGCGACCTATTGTTTACAATTTTGATACAAAAGCTTTTGATGAATTTCTGATGAAAGATATGCCTGATAGTATAAAGTTTACAAAGCTGTCAAAAAATGATTATTCTGAATCCTATTCAATACGACAGAGTGGTTTTATCGCGCAGGAAGTAGTTGAGGCTGCGAAAAAATCGGGTTATGATTTTAATGGAATTCATAAGCCTGTAAGTGATAAAGACAATTATAGCGTTGCATATTCTTTGTTTACAATTCCATTAGTAAGAGCCGTACAAGAGTTGAATGATATAAACATTGATCTTCAAAAAAAATTAGAATTACAAGAAATAAAAAATGAAGACTTGCAAAGACGAATAGAAGATATTGAAAAGCTGATAATGACTAAATAACTGAACTTTCGCATGAAAAGAACTATTTTTTTTGTAATTTGAAACAATTGTTAACATTAATCCATGCAAAAGATACTTCGACTGTTCATCACTGCGGCGATTTACTCACTTCGGCAAGCTTGTTTAGGCAAGCTCAACACAAAGCAGTGCATCGCAGTGCATCGCTAAACAGGGTTCTAAAATATCATCAAATTTGCAATCGCTCAGCATAACTGAATCTATGCAGCTTTGTTTGCAAACCTGTCAAGTTTCAGTATATATTACGGTGCTCTGCACCTTGGTTTTTCTATAGTCTTTTATATTTTACAAATATTTTGCGGCTCTGCCGCTGCATTCTAAATATAGCAGCAGAGCTGCGACAACATTTGTAGCAGCGATAGCTGCGTTGTTTATAAAGGTGCAGCGCACCGTAATATTATTTTTTTGATTTCAGTCCTAATTTTTCATGAAAATAGAAAAAGCAAAAAATATTTTATTATTTTCTTGAAAATGGCTGTTGATATCATTTTTCAGCGAATTCATTTATGCGATTTTGAGTAAATAATAGTATTGTCGGTAATGTTTTTCAAAAGCGTAATCGCCACTGCGGTGGAGACGATAATGACTGGGCATGGTATTGCGGAATATTTAAAAAAATTATTTAACCTTTATGGGTAAAAACCCCCATATATTTATATTTTTATTTGTCATCTTATTTTTTAATTTTGTGCTATAATAAAAAATTTGAATTATGAAAAATTTACTTGCAAGCTTGATTTTACTACTATTTTTATTCAGTAACAGTATTCTCAACGCACAATCCCCCCAGTCTTTCCGCTATCAGGCAGTAGTGCGCAATGCAAGCGGTAATGTTCTGCAAACGCAAAATGTGAGTTTGAAAATCTCCTTGTTGCAAAGTAGTTCAACAGGAACAGTTGTATATTCAGAAGAACATACTGCAACCACGAATACTTTCGGGTTGGTAAATCTTGAGATAGGAAATGGAGTGAACCAGACTGGTTCTTTTACTACGGTAGACTGGTCGAATGGACCGTATTATATAAAGATAGAGTTGGATGCAACAGGAGGTAGCATTTTTACAGAAATGGGCACAACTCAATTATTAAGTGTTCCGTATGCGCTTTATGCAGCATCAGGTACTCCCGGACCGCAAGGACCGCAGGGAGAACAAGGTCTGGCAGGACAGAACGGACAAGATGGTCAATCCGGCGCAGATGGAATCGGTATCACGAGCAGTTATGTTCAGAATGACAGCTTGTATCTTGTTTTGTCCAATGCTCAGGTTTTGAATGCAGGTCATGTCAGAGGCGCACAGGGTATTCAAGGACTTCAAGGAGTACAGGGATTACAAGGCGATCAGGGCGAACAAGGCTTACCCGGTACAAATGGAACAGATGGAGCAAATGGGATTAATGGGATTGATGGGATATCTGTTTCAAATACGTATGTAAACAACGATAGTCTATACATAACTTTCTCAGATAACACAACTATTAATGCGGGTCATGTAAGAGGGGCGCAAGGAGTTCAAGGAATTCAGGGTGAAATAGGAAATACAGGACCAATGGGACCAATAGGGCCTCAGGGTGCTGCAGGTACAGGTTTGACAAATCGTGGTACGTGGATAACAGGTACAGAGTACAATCCGAGCGATTATGTTTTTGATCAATCTACAGACAATCCATTGGTTAATTCTATGTGGATATGCCAGACAACTTCTCCATTCACATCCAGTACAAACCCGTATCTTGATGCTACAAATTGGATCGAATTCCAGGCACCTGCAGGTCAGGATGGCTTATCAATAGTATGGTTGGGTTCATTCACAGAAGCTCCCCTTTCTCCAAATACAAATGAGGCGTATTATAATTCAACTGAAAAAAAATCATATATCTGGAATGGTACAAGCTGGGAAATTTTATCACAGGATGGAGCAGATGGAATTCAGGGTTCACAGGGGATACAAGGTTTGCAGGGGATTCAGGGAGAACAGGGACTTCAGGGAGAACAAGGAGTTGCCGGAACTAATGGAACAAATGGAACGAATGGGGCAAATGGGGTATCTGTAATATGGCTCGGATCATTAGCCACTGCACCTGCATCTCCCGTATTAAATCAAGGATATTATAACACTACCGATAAGAAATCATATATTTATAATGGCACAGGATGGCAAATTATTACTCAGGACGGACTTGACGGAGCACAAGGGATACAGGGCATCCAGGGATTACCCGGAACAAATGGTTTGTCTTTAGTATGGCTGGGTTCCCTTTCTTCTGCCCCTCCCACTCCTTCTGAAGATCAGGCATATTACAACACTACCAATCACATATCCTACATTTTTGACGGTGAGATGTGGAACATCATGGCTATTGACGGTGTTCAGGGGCCTGCGGGGCAAAATGGTATTTCTGTTACATGGTTGGGTTCATTCCTTACTGTACCTGCTACTCCATCAGAAAATGATGCATATTACAATATCACAGAAAAAAAATCTTTTATTTTCGATGGCAATACCTGGCAAGTATTTTCTCAGGATGGAGCAGATGGTGCGCAAGGACCACAGGGGATTCAAGGTATCCAGGGAGGCCAGGGAATTCAGGGTTCAGCAGGAGTTGATGGAATCTCAATATCATGGCTGGGCACATTTGCATCAGTGCCGACAAGTGCATCTTTAAATCAGGCATACTATAACAGCACAGACAAGACATCGTTTATCTATGATGGCAATACTTGGCAGATAATGACTCAGGATGGTGCAACAGGTGCAACAGGAGCCACAGGATTACAAGGTCCGGCAGGAAATAATGGCGCCACCGTTTTAAATGGAACAACAGATCCTACAGACACAGATGGAGCAGATAGTGATTATTATATTAACACAACTACTCATTTTATTTTTGGTCCAAAAATAGATGGATACTGGGAAGCAGGAACTTCACTTATAGGTCCCCAGGGAATAGCAGGAACAAATGGAACAAATGGTTATTCAGTTTTGAACGGGACAGGAAATCCTACATCACAAGGTGTTAATGGTGATTTTTATATCAATACGGCTACAAACATGATTTTTGGTCCAAAAACAGGAGGAGTATGGGGTACAGGCATTTCACTTGTAGGTACACAGGGGATTCAGGGTCCACAGGGTCCTGCCGGCACAGGATTAACCAATCGCGGTAACTGGGTAACAGGAACTACGTATGATCCCAGTGATTACGTGTTCGACCGTTCCTCAATTGATCCTTTTATTAATTCAATGTGGATATCTCAAAACGCTGGTTCTTTTGTTTCCAACACGCAACCTTATCTTGATGCAGTAAACTGGATAGAATTTCAGGCGCCACAAGGTGAGCAGGGTACAGCAGGTATTAATGGTCTTGATGGTAAAACAGTTCTTAATGGAACAGTAGACCCTACAACGGAAGGATTAAATGGTGATTTTTATATTAACACAGCAACCAATATGCTTTTTGGTCCTAAAACAGGCGGGGTCTGGGGTACAGGAATTTCATTAGTTGGACCTGCGGGGACTTATACGCAAGGTACTGGAATCACGTTAAGTTCTGGAATTATTAGTGCAAATTTTGGCACTACATTAGGAACAGTAGCGCAGGGAAATCACACGCATTCACAGTTACATAATCAGTCGCACGCTATTACATCTGCTTCTGATCATACTGCAAATAACTGGAAATTGTTTTATTCAAATGGCAGCGGACAAGTGTCAGAGCTTTCATTGGGCGTATCGGGTCAGGTTCTTTCTTCTGCTGGAGCAACGTCTGTTCCAACATGGATTAGTCCTACAACAGGGTCTGTAACGAGTGTAGCCTTATCAATGCCTTCAATATTTACGGTTACAGGCTCCCCGGTTACTTCTACAGGCACTTTGGCTGCTACATTAGCATCGCAGGCAGCCAATACTGTTTTTGCAGCACCGAATGGTACAGCAGGAACTCCTTCATTCAGAATACTGGCAGCAGAAGATATTCCGACTCACAATAACACATGGAGTACCATTACTTTTACTCCTACTACAATTTCTGGTTATGGAATAACAGATGCGGTATCAACGAGTCGTTCACTTACAATAAGCGGAACAGCAAACCAAATTTCTCTTTCTGCCGGTGCACAAACCCTTGCTGCAGACAGAACATGGACAGTAAGTCTTGCAAATAACCCAATTTTACCGGGTACAGCATCTTTAACCTTCACTAAAGGAACTACAGCGCAAAGACCAGGAACAGCCTCAAATGGCATGACCCGATATAATTCAGAAACAAATAAATTTGAATTTTATGAAAATGGAATGTGGGTAAACTTTGTAAATAACACAAGTGGGATTACAGGAACTGGTCTTGAAAATTACATTCCAAAATTTGATGCTACTTTATCCTTAGATACGTCTTTAATGTATCAGAATGGAAAAAAGATTGGAGTGGGAACCACAACTCCTTCTGGACGATTTCAAATACAACAGGATGCAGCAGCAGCAGACATAGAGCCGATTTTTGAAATTAAAGACAAACTAGGGCATTCAGTAATGATTGTATATAAAGACAGTGTTCATTTTTGGGTAAAAGATGAAAATGGATCCAAAGCTGAAAATAAGGGAGCTTTTGCTGTGAGTGGAAAAAATTCTACAAAATCTTTTACAAGCAATTATTTTAACCTTAATTCTGAAAATTTATTATCAGGAAAAGATGCCGGATTCAGGTTGTCCTCTCCTGTGAATTATTCCGGTACCAGCAATACATTTCTTGGTTATGAATCTGGTTACAATGATACTTCCGGATATAAAAATACATTTTTAGGTTACAGATCAGGCTATTCAAATACTTCGGGTTATAGCAATATTTTTATTGGAGACAGCGCAGGTTATACTAATTCTGATGGTTATAAAAATGTGGCAATTGGAAATCAAAGTGGAAAATCGAATGTTAGTGGAGATTTTAATGTTTTTCTTGGCTATAATTCAGGTGCAAGTAATACTGCAAACAATAATGTTTTTTTAGGATACGAAAGTGGTAAAAGCAATACAAGCGGAACAAATAATGTGTTCATCGGAAACAGTACAGGTTTTTCAAATATTAATGGAAATGCAAATGTTTTTCTGGGATTAAATGCTGGCTACTTAAGTACAACGGGTGATTACAACGTATTCCTTGGTTATTGGGCAGGTTATTCAAATACTGCAAGCCGCAATTCCTTCATAGGTTATGAGGCGGGAAAAGTCAATTCCACAGGCGGTAACAATATTTTTATGGGCTATCAGGCTGGATTAGATAATACAAGCGGTGCTAGCAATATTTTTATTGGGAATCGTGCTGGTTACAATAATGTAGATGGACCCAATAACGTATTTCTGGGATATTACGCAGGTTATAATAATATATCAGGTGCCAGCAATGTATTTCTTGGTTATTACGCAGGTTATACAAATATTGCCAGTTACAATGTATTTTTAGGTTACTATGCAGGAAGGAATAATTCGTCAGGTACTAATAATGCATTTATGGGTTATCAGGCAGGGAGAAGCAATTCTACGGGATCAAGCAATGTTATGATTGGAGATAATGCGGGTTATACAAATACAACCGCTGCAAATAATGTTTTTCTGGGGTATTATGCTGGTTACACAAATAATGCAAGTTCTAATGTTTTTTTAGGTTATGAAGCAGGAAGATTAACAACAACGGGAGGGAATAATGCTTTCATGGGAAATATGGCAGGAAGAAGCAATACAACAGGAGCTAGCAATGTATTTATTGGCGATAATGCGGGATATACAAATTCAACAGGTGTTAATAATGTTTTTTTAGGGTATTATGCCGGGTATACAAGCAATGCAAGTAATAATGTTTTTCTTGGTTATGAAGCAGGCAGGGGAGTTAGCGCAACAGGAACGAACAATACATTTATTGGCTTTAGATCAGGCAAAGGACTTACATCGGGTTCTTATAACGTATTTTTAGGTGACAGTACAGGACTTCTTAATACTACCGGTTATAGCAATGTGTTTATTGGCGATAATGCCGGTAGCGCGAATTCAACCGGTTACCGAAATGTCTTTCTTGGAAATAACGCAGGTTCATCAAATAATACAGGTTACAGAAATATTTTTATTGGAGAGAATGCAGGTGTTTTAAATACGAGTGGCAGGTCAAATGTTGTGGTTGGGGATAATTCAGGTATAAAAATATCTACAGGAACGTATAATGTAGTTATTGGACCTAGTGCTGGATCTGCTTTGACAGCAGCAACTGGAAATGTTGCTGTTGGATATCTGGCATTAAATTCGGCTACTTATCAGATATATAATACTGCTGTTGGTTATGGTGCAATGAAAAATAGTATTGGTAGTGCAAATTGTGCCTTTGGGTTTGATGCTTTGTATAATAACACAACCGGGAGTGACAATACCGCATTTGGTGTTTATGCTCTTCAGAATCAAACTACAGGCAGTTTTAATACGGCTATTGGCTATGGTGCATTCACTACATCATCAAATTATACTAATTCAACTGCAATAGGGTCTAATACCACTATGGCAGGAAGCAACCGTGTACGATTGGGAGCCTCAGATGTGACAAGCATTGGAGGTTATGTTGGGTGGACAACTGTTTCTGATGCTCGTTTCAAAAAAGATATTACTGAAAATGTTCCAGGACTTGATTTTATTTTAGAACTTAAACCTGTTACTTATCATTTAGATGTTGGTAAAATCAATGAATTCAATCAAATTCCTGACTCCATGCGGAGAAAGGATGCCGAAAAATTGAAGGAAGATATTCTGCAAACAGGTTTTATTGCACAGGATGTTGAAAGCGCAGCACAGAAGCTTGGGTTTGATTTTAGCGGAATTGAAAAACCTCAAAATGAAAAAGACCATTACGGTTTGCGTTACGCCGAATTCACAGTTCCACTTGTTAAAGGTATGCAGGAACAACAAAAAATGATAGAGGATCTAAAAAAGCTTCTTGAACAGCAACTGAAAATTAATGAAGATTTACAGAAAAGAATAGATGCTTTAGAGCAACAGAATAAATAAATGAAATTTGAAATTCGAAACCGCAAACAAGTAAAAAATATCTATGAGAATTCTTTACTTGTTTGCGGTTTTTATTTTTGTAAAATACTAAAAATTAAAAACATGAAAAACAATTTTTTTATAGCATTATTATGCTTAATTTTTATTTTAGGATTCGTTTCACTACGAGCCCAATCCCCCCAGTCTTTCCGCTATCAGGCAGTAATACGTAATGCAAGCGGCACAGTTTTACAAACGCAAAGTGTGAGTTTGAAAATCTCCTTGTTGCAAAGCAGCGCAACAGGAGCAGTTGTGTATTCAGAAGAACACGCTGCAACAACAAATAGTTTTGGTCTTGTAAATCTTGAGATCGGTAGCGGTACAAACCAGACAGGCACCATAGCAAGTATTGACTGGGCGCAGGGTCCGTATTATATAAAAATTGAGATGGATGCTATAGGAGGCAGCATCTATACAGAAATGGGTACAACACAATTATTGAGTGTTCCTTATGCTTTGTTTGCAGCATCAGGTACTCCCGGACCACAAGGGATCCAGGGTGAAACAGGATCTGCCGGACAAAACGGACAAGATGGACAGGACGGTCAGCCCGGCACTGATGGTATAGGCATTACAAGCAGCTATGTTTTTAATGACAGCTTGTATCTTGTTTTATCCAATGCACAGGTTTTGAATGCAGGTCATGTAACAGGAGTACAGGGAGTACAGGGAGTACAGGGACTACAGGGACTACAAGGCGTTCAGGGTGAACAGGGCTTGCCAGGAATCAATGGAACAAATGGAACAAATGGGATTAATGGTGCAGATGGGATATCTGTATCGAATACTTATGTAAATAACGATAGTTTATACATAACACTCTCAGATAATACAACCATAAATGCAGGTCATGTAAGAGGTGCGCAGGGCATTCAGGGAGTACAAGGAAATACAGGAGCTGAAGGAATATCCCTGACTAATTCTTATGTTAATAATGATAGTCTTTATATAACATTGTCAGATAACACAACTATTAATGCGGGTCACGTTCGTGGGGCACAAGGTATCGCAGGAACTTACACCTCTGGTAATGGAATAGATATTTCGTCAGATATTATTACAAATACAGCTCCTGATCAAACTGTAAATATAACAGGAAACGGAGCAACGATTGTATCAGGAGCTTATCCTGATTTTACAATATCCTCAACAGATGCGAATACTGAATACCAACCGGGTACAGGCTTAACCTTAACTGGTACAACATTCAACAGTATGTGGACAACAAACACGAACTCTATTTTTAATAATAATTCCGGAAATGTTGGTATAGGAACTTCGAATCCTTTGTCAATGCTGCATGTTCAGGGTTCTATTCGTATTAACGATGACACTGAAGCCGATGGTTTTGTTTTAACATCCGATGCTAACGGAAATGCAACGTGGCAGACTCCCTCAATGAGTTCAGCATCGGGTACTGCCAATTATATTCCTAAATTTATTTCTTCAACCGCACTTGATAATTCCCTTTTGTATCAGAATGGAGCAAGAATAGGTATTGGAACAATCACTCCATCTGGAAGGGTGCAAATTCAAGCCGATGCATCAGCTCATGATACCGTTCCTATTTTTGAAATAAAAGATAAATTTAATAAAACAGTGATGGTTGTTTATAATGACAGCATTCATTTTTTTATAAAAGATCCGGGTGGTTCCAAGGCAGAGAATAAGGGCGCATTTGCCGTGAGTGGTAAAAACAGCACAAAAAATATAACAAATAATTATTTCTATATGAACCCCCTTAATAACTTAATGGGTCAGGATGCTGGAAAAAAATTATCTTCTCCCGTAAACTATACAGGTGCTTATAATACATTTATCGGTATGGAATCTGGTTACAATGATACATCGGGTTATGAAAATTGTTTTATAGGTTATCGTTCTGGATTTGCCAATACTTCCGGCTATGAAAATCTTTTTATAGGAGATAGTGCAGGAGTAAGAAATACTACCGGCTATTTCAATATTTTACTTGGCAATAAAAGTGGAAATTATAATACAACAGGGTATTCCAATGTTTTTGCAGGAACAAAATCAGGCTATAATAATACAACAGGATATAGGAATATCTTTATTGGTGATAATGCCGGATATACGAACACAACAGCTGACTATAATGTTTTTCTGGGTTATTATGCAGGTTATTTTTCTAATGCAGCTAACAATGTTTTTTTAGGTTACGAGTGTGGTTATAATAATTTGAGCGGTACAAATAATGCATTTATGGGGTATTTGGCTGGCAGAAGTAACACATCAGGCGGAAGCAATGTTTTTTTAGGCAACAGAGCTGGTTACTCAAATTCTGCGGGAGGGAACAATGTATTTTTGGGTTATTATGCCGGATATACTAATGATGCCAGTTACAATGTTTTTTTAGGTTATGATTGTGGCAGATACAATTCAAGTGGTACGAACAATGCTTTCATGGGATATCAGGCAGGTAGGGATAATAGCACAGGTATTAATAATGTTTTCGTGGGAAACCGTTCCGGATACACAAATACAACTGGAAATTATAACGTATTTTTAGGATATTATGCTGGTTATACTAATAACGCCGACAATAATGTTTTCTTAGGATATGAAAGTGGGAGAAACAATAATACAGGAACCAATAATGCATTTATGGGTTTTAAAGCCGGAAGAAGCAATACCAGCGGAGTTAGCAATGTGTTTATTGGCGATAGTTCCGGGTATGTAAACACTACTGCAAGTTATAATGTTTTTCTAGGTAAAAATGCAGGTTATTCAAGTAATGCAGATTATAATTCTTTTATGGGTTATCAGGCTGGAAAAAGTAATAACACGGGGCATCATAATACGTTTCTCGGTTATATGTCAGGGCATGGGAATACAGGAGGAGATCAAAATATTTTTATTGGTGGAGAAACAGGCTTTTCAAATGCAAATTCCAATTATAATATTTTTATAGGGAATCGTTCAGGTTATAGTAATACATCTGGTACTTATAATGTATTTATGGGATATGGAACTGGTTTTGACAATACTTCAGGGATCTCAAATATTTTTATCGGGCAACAGGCAGGTGCTGCAAATACAACAGGCAATAATAATGTTTTTATTGGGACATGGGCAGGGGCGGCATGGTCTTCAACGGCAAGCAATAATGTGTATATAGGAAATTACAGCGGCTATTCTTCGGAAGGATCCAATAATGTTTTTATAGGAAATTATGCAGGCGAATTTGAAACTGGTTCAGACAAGTTATACATTGCAAATTCAAGTTCAAACCCTCCTCTGATTTATGGAGATTTTTCAGATTCGCAGATAGGTTTGGGAACCATTACCCCTACTGCAAGATTGCATATAAATGCAACAGGTGCTAGTGAGGATGGATTAAGAGTTCAGATAGCAAGTTCTACTAAATTGCTGGTTGACAATAGTGGCGGAGTTTCTATAGGGGCTAATACTACTCCACCGGCTAACGGGTTGTACGTAAATGGCAATGTCGGAATAGGAACATCAAGCCCTGCAACCAAACTAGATGTTAACGGAACATTTCGTATCAGCAGTGGAACTACATTTACTAAAATAATGGCTGGTACTGCTGCTCTTGGTACAAATGCATCGGGTGGAGTAAAAACGTTTACTGTAAATTATGGAGCAACATTTGCATCTACTCCAAAGGTGGTTGTTACAATCAGATGCGAAAATTTTACAGATGTATTTGCAATCGTAACAAGAAATATAGGAACCTCGTCATTCCAAGTAAATGTTTACAGAGTTGACAGCTCTGGTGGAATGTGGGGACAAAATCTTCAAATAGACTGGATTGCTTGGGAGTAAAAATATACTTTTTATAATTTTGTTTTATTAATGAAAGTTGGAAGATGTACTTGGAATAATTTACTTATGAGATTAATAAATTGTGTCTTCAATACAATATTACATCATTATATGTATTTGGTTCTGCATTGACAGATGGATTTAAAGAAAAAGTGATATTGATTTAGTTGTTGATATAGAATCATACGACCCTTTTGATTATGCAGACAGTTATTTTAATTTGAGGTTTGCTTTACAAGAGCTTTTCAGGAGACCAATTGATTACTAACATTTCTCACTTCAAATAATAGAATAAGAGATGTTTTGCTAACAGATGCCTGTGCGATGGATTGGCCAAACAGCGGGCAATGAAGTGGAGGGAATTTAAAAACGATTAGGGACATGGCAAAGTGGCTTGACATTTGGCTGAGACAAACTCTACAGATGCTCATGTATAAGAGAAACCAATGTTTGTCTCAGGCTCTCTTTGCCAGATGTCCCTTGAGTTTTTAAAGGGCGGGGAGGAGCATTGTTTGGCCTTGATTTCCTGCCAGCCCCCGCAGTTGCAACAAGGGCAGGCTGGTTTGGTAACTTTTTTATCAAAAAAAAAGTTTCAAGAAAAATAAAATATTAATAAACGTAATTAAGACTATATTTTTCAGCTTAATTACCAAGTGAGAAATGTTAATTGATTACTTGAAAATAAAGCTTTAAAGAATCCATACATTCGTAAAAATATTGATAATTCTAAATTATTGGTTTATGCAAAACAATAAGCAATATGATATTTTGGCTTGTTTAAAAGACATTGAGCAATCAATCATTGAGATTTATGATTTTTTGCCGATTGAAAGAAACTTTTTTGTATTGCAAAAGGATTTTTGCTTTTTCCGATTCCCCCGTGGCAATCATTGTTTCGCCACTGTGAACGAGTGCCTATTTGTTAAATGATATGCGAGCAGTTCTAACATTTCAGGTTTTGGTTGCTATTTTTAAATTTTAAATGAGTAGCAATTTGTTTTTCCTTAGTTTGCGCTCGACTTAGTCGAGTGCTCCCCCTGTTGGTACTCGTTTGTGCTACAAAGCGATGTGATGCGATGCACAGCGTTGTGTTGAGCTTGCCGAAACAAGCTTGCCGAAGTGAATCGGTCGAAGCGAGAAAAGTCGAAATGCTGAAGGGTAATAATTCTGCTTACGGTTGGCGATTGAAATTAAAAAACACCCTATATTTGTATAAAAATTAATTGCATTAATATTATCACAAATAAAATAGAAAAATGGATACAATAGCGAAACAATATATTATTAACGAGAAAAACAAAAAAGTTGCAGTTCAGCTTTCAATAGAAACGTTTGAACAGATTGAAGAAATTCTTGAAAACTATGCTTTGTATCACTTAATGAACGAAGATGATGACAAGGAAACTCTGAACACTAATGAAGCAAAAGAATATTATAAAAAACTGAAAAAGCACAATGAAAGTAGAATATCGTAAGAAATTTCTTAAAGAGCTTTCAGTAATACCTGTTAGAACACGAGTTAAAATAGAAATTTTTGTATTTGAAGAACTACCGGAAACAAATTCTATTTCTGAATTAGGAAATGCAGAACAAATGAAAGGGTATCCATCATATTACAAAGTACGTTTTGGTTCGTATAGAATTGGTATTAGAGTTATAGATGATACAGTAATTTTAGAAAAAGCATTACATCGTAAAGAAATATATCGGTATTTTCCGTAAAGCAGATATTTGTACTAATTTAGTATTAAATGGCTACAGTGATTGGTTTTTATCTTCATCAAATGAATTATACCAATTGGTAAATAAATCAGTAGTCTGGCTTGTTGTTTCCCATTTTCATAAGCTCATTTTTTTCAGAAAAGGTATTGCTGTTGCCATCTCTTTTATCAAACCCAAGTGTTTTATCGCCAGTGTTTCATAGGTATAAAACCCCATGAATTAATATTTTTATTTGTTAGTGTTTTTTTTAATTTTGTGATATTCTTAATCTAAAAATATAAATTATGAAAAATTTACTGTCCCAACTTGTTTTCATTTTGTTTTTTTTAAACAGTATTTTAATTCAAGCTCAATCCCCCCAATCTTTCCGCTATCAGGCAGTAGTACGCAATGCAAGCGGCACGGTTTTGCAAACTCAAAATGTGAGTTTGAAAATCTCTTTGTTGCAAAGTAGTTCAACAGGAGCAGTAGTGTATTCAGAAGAACACGCTGCAATGACCAACAGCTTTGGGCTTGTAAATTTGGAGATTGGTAGCGGAGCAAATCAAACAGGCACAATCGCAAGTATTGACTGGGCGCAGGGACCGTATTTTATAAAAATTGAGATGGATGCTACAGGAGGAAATACATTTTCAGAAATGGGCACAACACAATTACTAAGCGTTCCGTTTGCTTTGTTTGCAGCATCAGGTAATCCCGGTCCGCAAGGCTTACAGGGAGAACAAGGCCTCGCTGGACAAAACGGACAAGATGGACAGGACGGACAGCCCGGTATTGATGGTATAGGCATAACAAACAGTTATGTTTTTAATGACAGCTTGTATCTTGTTTTATCCAATGCACAGGTTTTGAACGCAGGTCATGTCAGAGGTACGCAAGGGATACAGGGAATACAAGGCAATCAGGGCGCACAAGGCTTAACTGGTGCTGATGGAACAAATGGAATATCTGTTTCGAATACATATATAAACAACGATAGTTTATACATAACTCTTTCTGATAATACAACAATCAACGCGGGATATGTAAAAGGTGCGCAGGGCATTCAGGGCAACACGGGTTCTCAGGGACCCCAAGGCGAACAAGGTCTTGCCGGAACAGGTTTAAACAACCGTGGAAATTGGATGACAGGAACCGAATACAATCCCAGCGATTATGTTTTTGATCGTTCTACAAACGACCCACTCGTAAATTCCATGTGGATTTGTCAGGCAACAAGTGCCTTTACCTCTAATACGAGCCCATATCTTGATTTAACAAACTGGGTAGAATTTCAAGCTCCTGCCGGACCACAGGGAATACAAGGCGAACAGGGATTGCAAGGCTTACAAGGAGAACAAGGTCCTGCTGGAACAAATGGTACGAATGGGATAAATGGCACAAATGGACTTGACGGAAAAACAGTTTTGAATGGAACAGCAAACCCAACTACAGAGGGCGTAGATGGCGATTTTTACATTAACACAGCAACAAATACAATTTTCGGTCCAAAAACCACAGGAGCATGGGGAGCAGGAACAAGCATAATCGGACAGCAAGGAGAACAGGGCATTCAGGGAATCCAGGGCGTTCAGGGCTTACAAGGAGAACAAGGTACAGCTGGAGCTAATGGGGCTAATGGAATTAATGGTCTTGATGGAAAAACATTATTAAATGGAACAGCAAATCCCACAACGGAAGGCGTAGATGGCGACTTTTATATCAATACAGCAACAAATATGATCTTCGGACCAAAAACATCAGGAGCATGGGGAACAGGAACAAGCATCGTCGGACAGCAAGGCTTACAGGGTATTCAAGGCTTGCAAGGCGAGCAGGGAGATGCCGGCACCGGATTAACAAATCGGGGCACTTGGTTAAACGGAACAGCATATAATCTGGGAGATTATGTTTTTGATCGTTCTACCAACGATCCACTTGTCAATTCGATGTGGATATCAGAAAATACAAATACATTCACTTCAACTACACAGCCCTATCTTGATGCTGCCAATTGGGTGGAATTTCAAGCACCGGCAGGACCGCAAGGAATTCAGGGAGAACAAGGAGCGCAAGGCACTCAGGGAGAACAAGGATTGCAGGGCATTCAAGGTCCGCAGGGTGAGCAAGGGATACAGGGTATCGTTGGAACAAATGGTTTGGATGGAATTTCCATATCATGGCAGGGAACATTAGCCACAGCACCGGGAAGCCCAACATTGAATATGGCGTATTATAATTCCACAGATAAAAAATCGTATATCTACAATGGAAGCGCATGGAATGTTATAACGCAGGATGGCACTACAGGCGCAACGGGAGCTACAGGAGCGCAAGGTATCGCTGGCACAAATGGCACAAACGGAATATCTGTGTTATGGCAGGGAACACTAATAGCAGCACCGGGAAGCCCAACATTGAATATGGCGTATTATAATTCCACAGATAAAAAATCGTATATCTACAATGGAAGCACATGGAATGTTATAACGCAGGATGGCGCAGATGGAGTAGGGGATACGTATCTTGCAGGAACAGGATTGTCGTTAACTGGAAATACATTCAACAGTGTCTGGACTACAAGTGGATTCAATATTTACAACAATAATGTAAATTTTGTAGGAATAGGAACAACCAATCCATTATCCAAATTGCATGTAGATGGTTCTTTCAGACTTAATGATGATACGGAAGGCCTTGGGAAAGTATTAACTTCCGATGCTTTGGGGAATGCCTCATGGCAGAATATTACTATTCCTGCTTTATCGGGGTCATTAAATTTTATTCCAAAATTTACTGGTCTTACTTCAATTGGGAATTCAATTATTTTTGAAAATAATGATAAAATTGGAATCGGAACGATTACTCCATCTGGTCGTGTGGAAATACAGGCAGATTTGAACGGATTAGCAACTGAACCCTTATTTCAGATAAAAGACAAATATGGGTTTCCTGTTATGATTGTATATGAGGATAGTGTTAGATTTTTTGTAAATGACGATCCTGCGAAAGCACAAAACAGAGGGGCTTTTGCAGTCAGCGGTAAAAATAGCACCAAAGCTTTTACAAATGATATTTTTGTTATTAATGCAGACAGCACTAGGGTTTACACGGCAAATCCTGAAGCCGGTTTTGGTGTTTCTGGAATTACAGGCTCTTCGAGCAACAGTTATATGCGTTTAACACCTCGGAATTATTTTATTGGACATGATGCCGGAAAATCAATAACATCGGGCGAGTATAATTCAATAATTGGATACCAGAGCGGTATGAATGTTAATACAGGTAATAGTAATACATTTCTGGGTTATCAAAGTGGTTATTCAAATACCGTGGGGAACAATAATGTTTTTATTGGCGATAATGCAGGCTACTATAATGAGTCGGGCTCTTTGAATGTGTTTTTAGGTTCCGATGCGGGTAAAAATAATTTAGGCGGTTTTGGAGCACAGGGGTCTTATAATGTTTTTGTAGGTAAATGGGCCGGTTTTACAAATAGTACAGGATATGAAAATACATTTATAGGAAAAGAGTCTGGGTATTATAATACAACGGGTTACAACAATACTTTTTTAGGAACTGAATGTGGTCTCTCAAATACAACAGGTCTCTCTAATATTTACATTGGTTACAGAAGCGGACCGAATCAAAATGCACTTTTTCCTGTTCCACCCGGACTAGGAACAGGTTCGCAAAACATCTGTCTTGGTAATAATTCAGGCGTTAGTATTACTAATGGAGCTAATAATAATTTTATTGGAACGAATGCAGGGTTTTCAAATACAGAAGGTAATTATAATATTTTCATGGGGAATAATTCTGGTTATTCAAATATTACCGGACAATACAACATTTTTGTTGGTAATTCATGCGGACAAAATAATACAACGGGCGAATACAATGTTTTTGTCGGTTATCAGAGTGGATACAATAATATTGGAGGAAGCTCATGGACAGAAGGCGGATTCAATGTTTTTGTCGGTTATCAGAGTGGTTTTTCCAATACAACCGGTGGGAAAAATATTGCAATCGGTCATAGCGCTTTTTATACAAATACAACCGGCAGAGATAATGTGAGTATAGGTCAAAGTTCTTTATATAAAAATACATCTGGGAAAGATAATCTTGCTGTAGGAAACAATACGCTTCAGGAAAATACTATTGGAGAATATAATATTGCGCTTGGAACTTATTCTCTTGCATATAATATTTCAGGAATCGGTAATATTGGGATTGGTGTTAGCTCTGTTGGTCTTAATACTATAGGCAGCAATAATATTGGAACAGGTGGGAATGCTCTTTTACAAAATGTAAGCGGAAATAACAATGTTGCTTATGGGCGTGATGCTGTTTATTACAACACAACAGGTCATGGGAATGCAGGCTTTGGCTTTGAAGCACTGATTGAAAATGTTACTGGAAATTATAACACAGCTATCGGTTACCAGTCCGGTCCGGCAACATCGTCTTCAGACTTAAATAATACTATTTGTATTGGCAATGGAGCAACTGTTACAGCAAACAATTCTGTAAAAATAGGCAATTGGAGTATTGAATCTTTATTCTGTATGGGTGCTTATGCTGCTACTACAGCAGAGGCTGCTAACTTATATGTTGACGGAAACGGACAGATTATGAGAAGTACTTCATCAAAAAGATATAAAAAGGATATAATTGATTTGGATATTAATACTGCTGATATTTACAAATTACGCCCTGTATCATATAAAAGTATTAATGATAATAAAAAGTATTTTGGTCTAATTGCAGAAGAAGTTGCTGCTACAATTCCACAGCTTGCAGAATTTGCAATTGAGAAAAATGTTATCAAAGGAAGCAACTCCGAAAAATTGATTCCTGATGCAGTTAAATACCCAATGCTGTCTGTTCTTCTGTTAAAAGAAATTCAAAAACATGAAGAAAAAATTATTGAACTTTATAAATTAGTAAATGAACTTAAATCAGAAAATTCTCATCTTAAAGAAAAGAATAACGATATAGAAAAACTTAAAACAGAAATGGAAATAATAAAAGCATTAATAAATACATCTGCCAAAAAGTAAAAATACCCATCCGTATTTTTTTGATATTTATACTAAAATTTATATTTTTACAAAAAAGGAGTTTATACTCCTTTTTTGTTTAATAATAGAATCGTCGTGCTATAAAAATGATAACCAAACTAAAATTAAATGCTATGAAAAACTTTATTTACTTTTTTTGCTTTATAATGATTTGTTTTTGGAACAATTCATTTGCCCAATCCCCCCAATCATTCCGCTATCAGGCAGTAGTACGCAATGCAAGCGGCACTGTTCTGCAAGTCCAAAATGTGAGTTTGAAAATCTCCTTGTTACAAAGCAGTTCAACAGGAACAGTAGTGTATTCAGAGGAACACGCTGCAACAACCAACAGTTTTGGTCTTGTTAATCTTGAGATTGGTAGCGGAACAAATCAAACAGGCACAATCGCAAGTGTAGACTGGGCAAACGGACCATTCTATATAAAGATAGAATTAGATGCCACAGGAGGCAGCATCTATACAGAAATGGGTACAACCCAGTTGTTGAGTGTGCCTTTCGCACTTTATGCTGCAAGTGGGAACCCTGGACCGCAAGGTTTACAGGGCGAACAAGGCCCTGCTGGACAGAACGGACAAGATGGTCAACCTGGTACTGATGGCATTGGTATCACTAACAGTTATATTTATAATGACAGTTTATATATTGTTTATAATAACAGCCAGATTGTGAATGCAGGTCGGGTTACCGGCGCACAAGGTTTGCAGGGTTTACCCGGTACGCAAGGAGAACAAGGACTACAAGGTCCGGCAGGACCAAACAATATTTCAATATCTACGACAACGGATATTACCGAAATAATTGCTGGAAACGGTAGTAATATCACTTCTGTTCCCAATAATTCTGTTAACTGGAACAACGCATACGGTTGGGGAAACCATGCAACAGCCGGATATCTTACTTCATTTACTGAAATAGGTACTGTCGCCAGTGTGGGATTGTCGCTGCCTTCTCATTTTTCTGTATCTGGTTCTACGGTTACAACTACAGGTACACTCACTGCAACGTGGGCGTCACAAAACCAGAATTTAGTTTTTGCTTCACCCAACGGATCTTCCGGAACACCCACATTCAGAACTTTAACTGCAGCGGATCTTCCTGCTCTTAACTTTAGCACTCTCACACCTGGAACAGGATTAACCGGCTCTTCTTATAATGGTTCTTCGGACATTTCCGACTGGGCTGTTTCATTCGGAGGAAGCGGTGCTGCAAACATAGCTGCCCGCAGCGACCATTCGCACACCGGAATGCTCACAGGCAACGGAACAGCCAATACGCTTGCTTTCTGGAACGGTACATCCACACTCACGGGAAACAGTTTGCTTTTCTGGGATAATACAAGCAATCGTTTGGGGATAGGCACTTCTACTCCTACCGCGGCTTTGCATATTAATGGTTCCTTGCGTTTAACAGACGACAGTGAAGCAGCCGGAAAAGTTCTTACATCTGATGATTACGGAAATGCTACCTGGCAAATGCCTTCTGGTGGAGTAAGCTCCAGCGGTACTGCTAACTATTTACCGAAATTCAATTCTTCTAATTCGTTAGGGAATTCGCTAATTTATCAAGATAATAACAGAATTGGTATCGGTACCACCACACCTACCGGAAGATTAATTATACAGGCCGATGCAGCATCTCCCGACGATGAACCCATTCTGGAAGTACGCGATAAACAAGGAAAAACAGTGATGGTTCTTTACCCCGACAGCGTTCATTTCTTTATTAAAGACCCCGATGCTTCAAAGGCAGAAAATAAAGGTGCTTTTGCCGTGAGCGGAAAAAACAGCACAAAAAATTCAACCAGTAATTTTTTCTCTGTAAATCCCGACAGCGTGAAAGTTTCAAAGAGTCTTCTCATCCCCCGAATGACTACGTTTGAAAGGGACAACTTGCCCTTTATTCCGGGAGAAGCTCTTATTATTTTTAATACTACAGACGAATGTATGCAGATATATAAAAACGGTACATGGAACAATATCTGGTGTTTAAATTGTGCCCCCGAAATTGTCAATCAACCGTTTGACAAAACAATATGTTCTGATTCAAGTACAAGTTTTTCTGTTTCCTCTACCGGAATGAGTCTTTTATATCAATGGCAGATTAGTACTGATGGTGGAAGCACATGGAGCGATTTATCTAACGGAGGAACTGGTCCTGAATATGCCGGAACTACTACGTGGAATTTATCTGTTTCAAATGTTCCGGTAACATGCAATGGATATAAATACCGTGTTAATGTCTCTGCTTCATGCCCGCCCGGAACAATTTCAAATGTTGCAACTTTAAATGTTGGCTCTACTCCTCCTACAATTACTGCAAATCCGAATGACCAGATATTAAGTACAGGCTGCACTGCAAGTTTCAGTATTACCTCTCTGGGTTATGTATTATATCAATGGCAGGTAAGCGCAGACGGAGGCTTAACATGGGACAATATATCCAATGGAGGAACTGATCCTGAATATGCCGGAGCGACCACTGCCTCTGTATCTTTATCCAATGTGCCTTTAGCATTCAATAACTATAAATATCGCTGCGAAGTGAGTAATGCATGTGGTCCAAATGCTATTTCCAGTGATGCAAGTCTTACAATAAGTCCTGCGCCAACAATAACAACCCAACCTGTGGACACGCAAGTTTCTGAATCTTACATAGTCGCTTTTTCAATTGTCGTTTCAGGAGTCGATATGCTTTACCAATGGCAGCAAAGTGCCGATGGGGGTTCTACGTGGAATGATATAACAAATGGTGGTACCAGTCCTGTTTATTCCGGCGCCACAACAGATAGTCTTTCATTAGAAAGCGTTCCTGTAGGATATAATAATTACAAATATCGCTGCGTAGTAAGCCATTTCTGCCGCCCTTCTGTAACCTCAGATGAAGCGACTTTGATTATATTAATTCCTACTCTAACAACTACAGCAGCTAGTAGTATAACATCTACAACTGCAATAAGCGGGGGTAATATTACTTTAAATGGAGGAGCAACAGTAACATCCCGGGGTATTTGCTGGAGTACTTCAACGAACCCGGTTATTACAGACAGCCATACTACCGACGGTATCGGAACAGGAACATTTATTAGTAATTTAACAGGATTAACACCCGGTGTTACATACTATGTGAGGGCTTATGCGACGAATGGTATAGGTACAGCTTACGGTAATCAAATAAGTTTTATCACAAATACAGTTGACATTGGACAAAGCTATCAGGGAGGTATTGTTGCTTACATCCTGCAATCCGGCGACCCCGGTTACATTGCAGGTCAAACACACGGTTTAATAGCTGCCCCAAGTGACCAAAGCACAGGAGCAACATGGGGTTGTGATGATATGCCTATTACTGGTGCAAATGGTACAGCGATTGGCACAGGCAATCAAAACACGATAGACATTATGGCTGGTTGTCCAACCGGAGGTATTGCAGCAAAAATATGTGGCGATTTAGTCTTAGGTGGCTACAGCGATTGGTATTTGCCGAGCAAGAATGAGTTAAGTAAACTTTATCTGAATAAGGCTGCAATTGGTGGTTTTACTTCTAGCTACTATTGGAGTTCCAGCGAAGCAAGTGATACCAAAGCATGGGCTCAGAACTTCGGCAGTGGTACTCAAATGGACGGTAGTAAGTTCAATGCAATCCCTGTGCGTGCCATTCGGGCTTTTTAATAGTTTAACAGGAGCTGAAAATAGTATAAAAAAAATCATTGTTGTCCGATTAAAATTAGATATATAACTGAAACTTGTTATTACAACACGTTTTGTTGACAGAGTACTCCTACGGAGCTTCAAAATATACATATATGATTGTTTTTATAAACAGTACGTCACTACCTGCCAGCCGTACTCAAGCCATTGAGGCAGGCAGGCGTGACTAGATAATATATGAACTCCGTAGGAGTGAACTGTTTATAAAACGAATAAAAAGCCTACAACTAAAGCTCCGTAGATAAAAGCGCTCTGTTTTTTGTCGGACAATAATGAAAAAAAATATTTTGAATTCTCCTGTTAGTGATCGTTGCCCCTTCGTTAGTGCTCGACTAAGTCGAGTGTTAGGGCTGTTCGGGCTTTTTAAACAAATGTATGAACTATAATTTTTTGATTTATATGATGATTTGATTTTAGTAGTGTTAAGTATATAATAATTGATTGTTTTAACAAGCAATTTTTGTTTTTCAATTAGGTTTTGTAATTTTGCTTTATTAATAAAAGTTGGAATATGTACTTGGAAAAATTTACATCTGAGATTAATAAATTATGTATTAAACATAATGTTACATCATTATATGTGTTTGGTTCTGTATTGACAGATAGATTTAATAAAAAAAGCGATATTGATTTTATTGTTGATATAGAATCCAACGACCCTTTTGATTATGCTGATAGTTATTTTAATTTGAAGTTTGCGTTACAAGAGCTTTTGATGAGGCCAATTGATCTGTTAGAAAACAAAGCTATAAAAAATCCCTACATTCGTAAAAACATTGATAACTCTAAATCATTAGTTTATGCAAAATAATAAGCAATACGATATTTTGGCTTGTTTGAAAGACATTGAGCAATCAATTTTTGAGATTTATGAGTTTCTACCAGTTGAAAGAAACTTTTTTTGTATTTAAAAAAGGATTTAAAAACAAGAAAGGCTGTTGAAAGAAATATTGAGATTATTGGCGAGGCAATGGATAGAATATTAAAAACAGATCCTAAATGCCAGATTACAGATTCTCGAAAATTATTGATACTCGTAATAGAATTATTCATGGCTACGATAGTGTTTCTGATGATGTTATTTGGTTGATTATTAATCGTTATTTACCTATTCTGGAGAAAGAAGTAAAAGAGTTATTAAAATAGCTTTACAAAAAGAAAAGGAGCAAGCGTCTTGTACCCAAACGGACTCTTGTTTGTAGTGAGATCCATGTATGATTGGCGTTTTATAAGACAAAAACAATAAACAACCTGTTGGCTCGGATTTGCAATCCGAGTCCCTGATTACACCCACGTTGGTTCGATGTATCTGAAAAAAATGTATACACCTGAAATCAGAATGTAGCAAAACCTCTGTTTGCGCTCGACTTAGTCGAGTGTTCGTAAGATAAAACATATTTCATTACATTCACTACAGTTCAATGGATACCAATTTTTATTGATAAAAATTATGCTAACATCCTGATTGATTCCTTAAAATTTTGTCAACAAAACAAAGGGCTTTAAAACAACACACTCGACTAAATTGAGCGCAAACATGGGGTCAAAAACTTTAATACGTATTTATACCTACTATTTAAAGCGGATTTTACTTTAAGGTTTGTAGATTTAATGATAATTTTCTAAGATTTTTTTTCAAAATATTTGCTACGCTACTAAAGAGTCTTTGTCAATGTTCAAAATATTAAAAATTTCCTTTTGATGATTTG
>Ga0209417_1000880_pt1 | contig 61234 bp, 54 predicted proteins | sample RifGroF2_FD_184002 | JGI IMG/M metagenome (GOLD analysis project Ga0209417, IMG submission 184002) | Groundwater microbial communities from Rifle, Colorado, USA - Groundwater F2 (SPAdes) (version 2) | ecosystem: Environmental > Aquatic > Deep subsurface > Groundwater | place: Rifle, Colorado... | reverse complement strand
GTTGACCTGAACCGCTTTTGTTCCTTCGTAGGCAAGGGTGCTTTGGACATCATATTCTGTCGCGCCGCTCCATGAGTCTTGGTTGTTGAGGTCGCCGTTGTTGAGGTTGTTGAAGGTTTGTTCGTAGGACCAGGTGTTGGAGGAGAATCTGATATAGTCAACATATATTAGATCATTTGAAGAATTGGGGTCGCCGTCAACAATTGGGTCAATTCGGACTGCGGTGATGTTGCCAGTGTAATCCGGGTCATTGCTTAAATAGGCCTTGTAAATTCTCTGTGTTCCGTCTTTGATGACGAATTGATTGCAGTTAACGACATCCCCGGCGTTGTATGAAGGCGGGCTTGTTTTTGAGAAAAATACCTGACAAGCGTCAAATTCGCCTGTTCCTTGGGCGGAGAAGCTGAATTCAATGGTGGGATATTGGGAGGCGGTAACCGCACCCAATTTAGGGCTAACAAGTTGCGGGTCAAGCCCTGGGTCTATTTGCCAATATTCGTTACTAAAAATGGCAGTGCTTGAGGCGTTGTTCAATGTAAACCCTTCAAGAAACTGTGTGAAGTTCCACGCAGTCGCGAAAAAGTATGGTTCTACGCCCAAAGAAGGTGGATTTGTTGTCCATAAATCATCTTCATAAGGATCGCGCTGCTTATTATCTGAGAGTCGAACTACTTCAAAGTGTAAATGCGGACCGGTCGAATATCCAGAATTATCAGATTTTGCGATATATCTTCCCTGTTGCACTTCCTCATTAACACCAACGAATAATGAGCCTGTTTCAAGGTGGAAATATTTTGTTCTATAACCATTTGAGTGATCAATGCTTACTCTGTTGCCAGCATTTGTCGGGTCGCTTGGATAAGTATTTGGTTGATTATCGACCACGCTAACCACCGTTCCCGCATCCCCCGCAGCAACTTTTGCCCCTATGGCTAGATTGTAATCAGTGCCTTTGTGTTGATCATAAGCATAACCTAATTGCCAAGGCGTGGTTGGTTCGTACCAGGGAGTTCTGTGCTCGTAGTCAAAAACCCAATCAATTCTATCATCTAAATCCATGTAAGCATTAATGGAATGATTCTCATAAAAGGGCGTAACCAAAGAACCAACAGCAACGACATCCGAGGCTGTGAAAAATAAAATAAATAATGCCGGCGCCAATAAATATATTATTTTTAAATTCTTCGCAAACATGAATATTTTATTTGCTAATTTTAAGCGATTGAATAATGTCAAAAAATACCCCATCAATTTCATTTTCGTTATTTAAATTCTGTAAATAAGTTTCAATTATGATCAAATATTCTCCACTTCTTTTATAGGCAGAAAAATACTTGCCCTTCTTAAAACCGCCCGTATATTCAGCTTTGTATTTATATGAATTACGGCCATCAATAATGATACTATCTTTTCTTACCAGATTTTTAACTTGTTTGCCATTCAAATCTTTAATAGTATATTCCTCCGCTGCATATTCCTCCTCTGTTTGAGAGGTTCTATAAAAAACGATATTTATAAACTTTTCGGGATATTCACCTGGCAAAAAGTGGTGATCTTTTAAATCAACATCGGAAAGTAATATAGAAAACGGAGTAAGTTCACTATGCCCCCCTTCTTGAATTACCCAATTTTCGGGATAATTAAATGAAATACCATAATTAGCATTACTGTAAAATTTTAAGCCGCCATTTTTTGTAATGGCTGAATAAACTTGGCTAGAGTATAGAATAATAATACCTAGTGAGATGACGGATAGAAATACTATAAAACTATTCTTAAATTTCAATAAATTCTTCTTCATAAGATAAAAATCATTAGCTACCAATAAATTTAAAACTTGAAAGTATCTTCTTAAATACTTCTTCAACTTCAAAATATACATCTTTATTCGGAATACGACTCTCAAAAATATAAATAAACTCTCCTTTCTTCGTATGAGCTGCTAAATAGATGATTGTGTTACTCAAAATACTTTTTGTCAAAATGCCTCTTTGGCCAGATATTTGAATCTCTTTTTGAAATTCTATATCAGCTCTTCTTGCAACTAAATCGTTCGAAACATATTCATCAATTGTTTCTGGAGTTCTGTAAAGAACAACATTTATAAATTTCTCTGGATAAATGCCTGGAGCCGGACTATAGAATTCTAAACTTTCGTCAGAAAACATAATTCCAGCAGGTGTCAACTTGCTCCCCCCCGTTACTTGATGAAACCATTCCTGAGGATACTTAACCTCAAACCCAAACTTCTCATTCCTATACACTTTCCAATCCGAAGTATCAACTTCCTCAGCGTTAGTTGTTGCTGAAGTTTTTATCTCAAGGATCTTTTCTGTTGTAATCTCAGTAGCTATGTTTTCGGCTAATTTTTTGCCGAAATAAAAATAATACGCGCCAAGAGCGGCAATAGTTAAAATGGCTAAAGTTGATATTATTATCACTTTTCTTTCCATTGTCTAAAATTATACCACAACTCTTTTATCACCAATATCGCCATCAGTATCTCCCCCAACCGAGTCGTCATAATATGAAGTGAAGTAAATTTTGTTTTGAGAAGTGCCTTGAGCGTTGAGGGTTCCGTAGACGTCAAGAGCCGACCCTGTATCTTGGAATTTGACCACAACTCCGGGTTCTATGGTAAGGATAACGCCGGGGTCAACGCTAACTTGGCCTTGAACAACATAGACCCTGTTTTGATACCAGGTTGTGTCTTGGGAGATGGCGCCGGAGATGTAGGTTGGCGGAGGATTTTCATTGGTGAATCGAATATAGTCAATGAAAATCAGGTCATTTGAAGAATTGGGGTCGCCGTCAACAATTGGGTCAATTCTGACTGCGGTGATGTTGCCCGTGTAATCCGGGTCATTGCTTAAATAGGCCTTGTAAATTCTCTGTGTTCCGTCTTTGATGACTTGCTGGTCGCAATTAACGACGTCTCCGGCGTTAAATGAAGGCGGGTCTGTTTTTGAGAAAAATACCTGACAAGTGTCGGTTTGTCCTGTTCCTTGGGCCGAGAAGCTGAATTCAAGGGTTGGGTATTGGGAGGCGGTGATTGATGTTAAAATTGGACTTACTAACTGCGGATCAGCAGCAGGATCAAATTTCCAATATTCATTATTGTCAACACCTTTATTGCGTCCATTTCGTCCATCCCAACCATCGAGAGAATTGGTGAAGTTCCAAGATGTTGCATTGGTTGAAGAAATGGCAAGTGTCGGAGGGTTTGTTGTCCAAAGATAGTTATCGCTTTCAGCGGGTTGAGTATACGGATCAACAGCCGTTCCACTATTTATTAGTGTCTCAAAGTGAAGGTGATATGGTGATGCTTCTCTGATACAATTCCCCTGCGCGTCCCATTCCTGACACCACGGACCGCCAGAATTACCAGAATAAGCGATAAGTTGTCCTTGATGAACATATGCTCCATCTGCCGCTACAAAAGAATCTAAATGGGCATAACGGGAACGATGGCCATCTGTATGCTGTATAGCGAGAAGATTACCATAATTTCTAGGAGGTTCATACCAATAACGATAAGCAGTACCGCCAGTTGCAGCCGCTACTGGTGTTTGATTGGGTAAAGCATAATCTGTTCCAGTATGGCCAGAATAGCAACCAAAACCGCAAGTAATATTAAAGTTTGTATAAAAGGGCAGCACATAGGGCCCAAAAGCCTCGGCGGTAGCAGACTTTAACAATCTAAATAACTTTGAGACTAAAGATGATTTTTTAAATTTAAAGCTACTGACAAGATTTAAGTAATCTTGATTGTATGAAGCTCCTGTAATCACATAAACTTCATTTCCGTGCGTAAAATAAAAATTTGGTGAAGGACTTCCCATTGCGTTTATCTTATATAAAAGTCCTGTAATATTACCGAGAGTAATTTCAATTGCGGGCCCATATTCATTAGGATTATAATCATCAATCCATGTCTGCAGCGGCAATTGATCAGGATTTTCAAAAACGCCCACCGCATACATAGTTAGTCCATCTGAATCAACGAATTGCACATCCTTCACGAAACGAGTGTACTGACGAATTAATTTTGCCGCATTATTTTCTTTTGAAAAAAGTGTGGTCGGATGAGAAACTGAGAAATCAAAATTTGGACCAGAGAATTCCTTCGTAGGCAAATTCATGCCCTTAGTATTTTGAAGAACAAATAATCCAATAAAAATAATTACGGAGCTTAAAATTATTTTTCGTTTCATAATAATTTTATTTTATCTAATAAATTTGAATGAATTCATAATTTTATCAAATTCTAGAGTATTGGAAATTGAACGAAAAAGATAAATCTTATTTTTAAATGGCACTAAATAGTTATCCGTTTTACCTCCCAAAAGGGGGACTTGCCAATATTTACGTCCGGCTTGACCATCAATAATTGTCTCTTCAAACGCTGGCGCAAATTTAAAGACGACTTGCTTATAACCCGTTTCACTCATCCATTCATCTAAAGACAAATTGAGTGGATTATTATGTACGCCCACAGTCACCACCTTCTGTTCATCTGGCGTTCTAAAATCAACATAAAATAATGACATGGTTCTGGTTCCTAAACCCTCTTGTTCTTTAAAAATAAACCACTCCCTTGGATACCCCACCTCAAACCCATACTTCTCATTTCTGTACACCTTCCAATCCGAAGTATCAACTTCCTCAACGGTAGTTGTTGCTGGAATTTTTGTTTCAGGAATCGTTTCTGTTGTTATCTCAACGGCCAAATTCTCGGCTGGCTTTTTGCTGAGATACAAATAATACCCGCCAAAACCGGCGATGATTAAAATGGCTAAAGTTGATATTATGACTATTTTGTTTTTCATTGTCTAAATTATACCACGATTCTCTCAAATAAATCCAAAACCGTTGCCATCAATATCTCCGCCAACCGAATCGTCATAGTATGAAGTAAAGTAGATTTTGCCAGTTGAGTTTACGTCGCGGCGGACAGAGAAGTACATCTGGCCGGAGGTAAAGGAAGGAACTGTTCTTGAAATGAGTTTGGAGGTGTTGAGCGCGTTGACCTGAACCGCTTTTGCTCCTTCGTGGGTAATGGATGTTTGGACGTCATATTCCCCCGCGCCGCTCCATGAGTCTTGGCCGTTGAGGTCGCCGTTGTTGAGCGTATTGAAGGTTTGTTCGTATGTCCAGAAGGGACAAAGTTGTTTTATGGCTTGAATGTCATCTAGTTCAAGAGTTCTTTTTTCTGTATTTCCTACACCAAAGTTATACCCATACATAGTCAGCCTATTATCATAATCACTTTGACCATACAAATCATTTAGTTGAAGCCAATGGCCAAGTTCGTGGGTTATTGTGCTTTGTAAATCATATTTATTCGGTTCTCCGGTTGTGGACCAATCATAATAGGTATTAACCACAGCATCAGCATCCGTAATAGGATTACTCGGATAACTATAGGCGCACGAAGGGCTATCAGAATTGATACAAACGCGTGCAAACGCAAGACTTCCGTCCAATTCAAATAAATTTAATGCCTTAAACTGATGTCCCGTGTTACCAGCAGTGAAACGCCAATTTGCTCCGGCATTGTTCCACTCACTCATTGCGGCGGAAAGTGTAGAAATCCATTCACTTGGCCACCCACTAACATCAACTTCGGTTGAAGTGGTTGCCCATTTATTTGAAGATACTGAATGAGCTACATAAGTTGTATTGGCGACGAGTAATAATCCGACAAGAAAAGTTGAGGTCAAAAAATATCTTAAAAATTTTTGTCGCATATTTTTTCTATAAGTTATTTTATGGTTTTTGATTGATTTCTTCTTTCTTAATCTGTATTTGTCTCTCAACTTCTTTTTCAATTTCTCCAATTAGTTCGTTCAGGACAAAATCTCGCTCTCCAAAAGTACGCTTAAGAAACTCTTTTTCCTTTTCTGTTCCAAGAATCCCGCTCGCTCCTATAGTATATTTTCCAAACACCCCTCCAGTCGCACGAAGACTGCCGTCTCGTACTTTTTTTATAAATATAAGCGCTTTTTCATCTTTAGAAAAAGATGGCATGTCTTCAAGTACTGCCGTATGCTCATTTCCAACCTGACCGCCTGAAACGCGAACAACAATCTCTTGCTCTGTCAGCTCAAGAGAATTTTTTATATATCTTTCAACAGAAAGACGAACATCACTTACGATTTCCATTGTCCCTTCACCCCAGATTTGACTCGGCACTTTCTTGGCTTCAATGTCTTGCACGGTGCCAATAATAATAATGTCGGATGACTTTATTAATACATTTGGATCCACTTTGTCCGGCAATTCGGCATGAATGTTTGTCACCCCAACTTCGCTACTTTTATTTTTATTCCACACAAAAAACGTCATTACCCCTCCAACAAGGATAACTACAATCAAAACAATTATTACGTTTTTTTTACTCATAAAATCTAACTTCATAAAATTTTTTAAAAAGCATGCCTTAAATGTTAATTTAAAGAATTGCTTTTTTGAATTATAAAAATTGATAAAATTATTATTTTTCTGTTCATTATCTAAATTATACTACAACTTTCTCAAACAAAGTGGCCGAGCCGTCTCCGTTGGTGTCTCGGCGGACGGAGAAGTACATCTGGCCGGAGGTAAAGGAAGGAACTGTTCTTGAAATGAGTTTGGAGGTGTTGAGCGCGTTGACCTGAACCGCTTTTGTTCCTTCGTAGGCAAGGGTGCTTTGGACATCATATTCTGTCGCGCCGCTCCATGAGTCTTGGTTGTTGAGGTCGCCGTTGTTGAGGTTGTTGAAGGTTTGTTCGTAGAATATCGGCAATTGTTCCCCGCTGGTCTTCAAAATTAATTTTTTTGTGTTCTATTCTCATGTAGGTTATTCTTCCAATTGGGGTGTTACAAATTCTAAGTTAAGATGCCGCAATTTTGATTTCAGATATGGGGCGATATTCCACGGCAAAATCAACGCGTGAGTAATGTCCTTTGCAATATCCTGATCGCTTAATATCTTTATGTGCGAACCCGGAGTATATTTACCAATCTTCAACGGAGAACTGTCGGTTATGTATTCCAACAAATTACCGTCAAGTTTGCAATAATTGAGCAATGTATTGCCTTTTGTTGCGGCACCGATGCCGATAATTTTTCCGCCCCCGGACTTGATTTCATAAATTTGCCTGCACAAATCATATCGCAGCTTCTTTACTCGGGACATAAACAACTCGTAAGTTTCTGGTTTGTAGAGGTTTGCCTGTTGTTCTTGCTCAATATGGCGCGCAGTCAATTCAGGATACTCCTCCTTTTTTCGGACATACACCCGTACTGAGCCGCCCATATAATCGTTTCGTTCAATGTGCTCGATGGCAAGGTTATATTGCTTTAAAAAATGTGTCAACGGCTGAATAGAAAAATAAGACACATGCTCAAGATAAATTGTGTCAAAAGCCGTTTTTTCAACCAAATCAAGAAGATAAGGAACTTCAAACACAAATACCCCGCCATCTCTGATTAAGACGCAAATATCCTTCATAAAATCATCAAGTCCGTCAATGTGATTAAAAACATTGGTGGCGGTAATTACTTTTGGTTTGCCTATTTTTAAAATTTCCTTGACCGCCTCTGCGTTAAAAAAATCCCTTACGATCGGGATATTATTTTTTTTAGCCAGCTCGGCTATGTTGGCCGATGGTTCTACGCCGATTATTCGGCATCCGCCTTTTTGCCGAAACGCGCTTAATAAAGTGCCTACATTGCTTCCAATATCAACTATTAAATCATTTCCAGACACTTGAAGCCGGGAGATGATTTGCTCCGCCATTTCCTCAAAATGCTGAACGGCCACTTTTGAATTGGCGGAGTCATAACTGTAGTCATTCTTTTGGTATCGTTCCTCGGCCGGAACCACATATTGGCTCATCGCATAACCGCAATCTTCGCACATTTGCACGCGCAAAGGATAGAAAGTTTCTTTTTCGTTTAATTGTTTTTCAGTTAAAAAAGTGTCGGCCAAAGGATGAAGACCTAAATCAATAACAATATTCAATTTAGATGATTTACATAAGCGGCAATTTTCTACAATCATAGTACTCTTTGTTTATAATCAATGAACTTTTCAAAACAAGTTTTAAAGTCGGTCTGACATTGCCAGTTCAAATGCTTTTTTATCTTTTCTACACTAGGAATTCTTAACTGAATATCAATAATAAAAGATTTGCTGCCAACTGTAGTTTCCGGGTTATAATCATCCGGTAAGATTTTTTTCTCTTTGCCGATTTGAACCAGTATGTCTTTCAATTCAATCATGGTTTTCGGCTCCGAGCTTCCAATATTAAAAATTTCATGATCGGTTCGGCTGTCGGTCAGTGTCCCCGCGATACAATCTACCACATCATCCACCCATGTGAAGCAACGCACTTGTCTGCCGTCACCGTAAATCTCAATCTTCGGCGCTCTTTCCACAAAAATCTTCCGGTAAAAATCTACGAACACATGACCACTCTCCCGTTCATGGCTTTCCAAAGGCGAAACGACATTGAACGGTCTCCAAATGGTGTAATTAAGCCCGTATTGCTGATTAAAAAATTTCACCGCTTTTTCTCCCAAAAATTTCGTCAAACCGTAAGAGGACTTTGGAGGCATAATTTCTTCCGTCAGCTCTTCGGTAAAAGGCACCTTTATGCTGGATTCGTACACCATTGACGAAGAGATATAAATAAATTTTTTTACCCCTTTCGCGCGATCCAAGACATTCAGCAAACATTTTACATCGTTACTCAATATCCCGTATACATCGCTATTAAATCCCGCGACCCCATAAAGACGGGCGGCGGCATGAATCACATAATCAATGGCGTGCTCTGAAAATATCCGCTCCACAAATCTATTATCGCGCAGGTCACCGAGGTGTAAATTATCCTTTGCTAAAAATTGTTCCCCGCCATCCTTAAGCCCGACACGAATAATCTTCGCTTCCGGATAGTTTCTGCGAAGAGCTTTCACCAAATATGTGCCAATATTTCCTTCACTGCCGGTAACTAATATGGTGGTGTTTTTATTCATGTCTCATTCCTTTAAAAACTGTCGTATTAAATTTCTTATTTTCCTCAACGATAATATCAAAAAGTTTCATATCAAGCCCGAGTTGTTTTGCAAAAGCGGCAAAAGCGCGAGTGTCTTTTGGCAAGCACGTGCCGCCGAAACCCCTGAAATTTTCGTTGCAATCTAAATACACATCAATAATTGTATTTCTTTTCGTAATGGCATCCTTGACCTTTTGGTAATCAACATTGACTGCCTTGCAAACCTCATAAAATTCATTGGCAAAAATGATCCTCAAGGCATTGAACACATTTGAAAAATATTTTGTAAACTCGGCTTCTTTTGGCGTCAACTTTGCAACTTGTTTTGGCAGATTTCCGTGAGCTTTTTTAATTGTCTCATAATCCTCATCATTATAGACGCCAATAACGCAAAGGTCGTGATTTTCCACAAAGTCGGTGAACGCGGCTCTTTCTCTTAAAAATTCAGGGCAAAACGCAAGGCGCAGTTTGAATTTTTTTGAAAATGTGTCCGTTGTGCCGGGCACCGTAGTCGATTTAATGGCAACCAATCCTTGATAATTACTTTGTTCTAACTCCCTTAACACCGTTTCTACAATTGAAACATCGCATGTTCCTTCTGTGGTAGTTTTGGTGGGGACGCACACAAAACAAAGCTCCGTATCCAGCACATCCTTAATGGACGTTTCCGGATACTTGATGTCGTACCCTTCCACGCTATGACCTATTTTTTGCAGTCCATGCCTCACGGCGCTCCCAACTACGCCGAGGCCAATAACTCCGATTTTCATAAATAATTATTTAATCTACTTTTTAAAATCCTAACATAATTAATTATTTTTGACAATCTCGTACACAAAAAAAACGTTAATTTCTGACACTAAAACTAATCCGTTCAGAGACTGTCTCACTTCCTCGTTCAGTGAGCCTTGAGAAATTATATAATCAATGCGATATTTTTCAAGCTCTTTCCTAAAATCGTTTGATAAAAAATTCTTATAATCAATCGGCAGCCTCTGTTTTGATTTGACAAAAAGCGGAGAGGAGGGGCTTGCCTGCAATCCACCTAATCCATATAAATATGCAAGCGCTTCGTCAGTATTATTTGCAAAATACTGTTCAATCTCTTCGGCAGAAATGCCTTTCAGCCGCAAATAAGTCAAATAATTATGGCGGAGCCGATCAAAAGGAATCAAAAAATGAGTATTGCTCGTCAGATAAACATTACAATGAGTAAACGCAAGAATCATTCTGGAAAATAAATCATCTTCTGACAGCACCACGCAATCTTTCGGCGCAGAGGCATTAAGCCAACGAAACACCGCGGCATAACTTTGTTTTTGTTTGTACTCATCGTAAAATCGGTTATACACCGATGCTTGAACATAAATTCCGAACGACAGCGAAATCACTATCACGAATCCAACTACGGCAGACCATGCCCATCGGTACTGTTGGGCGCAGGCATGAAAAAAAACAACAAAAAGAACGGATAACGAAAGCGGAACAGTATATTGAACAAAATGAAACGGCCATATCGTTCTTCCGGTAATCACCTGTTGATTAAAGGCAACAAAACTTCCCAACAACAGCGCCGCACAAAACCACCACCATTCTTTTTTCTCCAACCGAAACAAAAAAGTGGCGCCGAAAAACGCAATAATTGAAAAAATCAGAAATTTGTTCAAAATGAATGAGTGTCCGAATGCGAAGCCCGTTCGAAACGCCGCGTCGGCATAAAAAGGACTCGCGCCGGCGTTCCACACAATATACCAATACGGCAAAGAGAGGATAATTCCGATTGCGCTCATAAGAAGCATGCGCTTCACAAACGCATAGCGATGCCGTAGCGCATTGACCACCGCCAAGATGCCAATAACTGAAAGTGTTAAAAACCAGCTAAAAAAATAGCTGCCAATCATTAACGCCAACGCCGCGCCTCCCGCAGTATACAAAAAAAACCGATATCGTCGGCTGTGTTCATTATGAAAAGACCACGCAATCAACAAGACGGAGTAAAGAAGGATGGCGCCGATAACCGGGTTTATCGGCCTCGTCCATAACAAAAAACTCGCAGGTAAAGACGAACCGTTCAGATAACTCCAGACTGTCCCATAATCAATAAGGTCGTATCCAAGAACAATCAATAGTCCACCAGCCAGCGCAGACATCTTGCCGCGCAGAATTGACGTGCCATCACTTAGCCGGTAAATCAAAAAATACGCCAAAAAAAAGAACGCCGCCGGTAATACAAACTTACTTGCGATAAAGACGGCGGGAATTGACGCCCCGAACACCAGCGCGGCAAACGCGTAAAATAATTCCAGCGTCGGCGGCAGAAGCGGAAAATTGTTTTTGTATTCAAAAAACGGCGTTGAGCCGAGTAAAGGATGACCGTCAAAAATTTCCTGAACCTTTGCCAGATATTCCGTTTCATTGTCCGTCTGCAGCATGTAAAAACCCTGATACTCGTCCGCCAGCGATATTCTAAAAAACGCATGCGGCCCGATGCTGATAATACCTACTATCAGCATAGCAAGCAGCGCCCAGTAATGTGCATGAATAAAATGTAGCGCGTTATTCAACATATCTTTTTGCCAATCGCAGCGCGTAGATCCGTCCAAAAAATGGGGCCGCGGCAATATAATCTTTTTTTGTCACGTAAAAAACCTTTTCAAGGCATTGATCAATTTGCCGCCACGAGGAAACATGTCCCATGACCTCGCCTTTCGCTACCGATCCCGCAAAGATCGGTTCATATTTTTTGAAAAAGGTGCGGCGATCAAGCCAGAGAAAAAATCTCATAAGCAAGTTCTCCATCGGATAGCCGACCAACAAAATACCATCCGGCTTCAACACCCGTTTCATTTCAATGAGTGCCTCCTGAAGATTTTCTATATGTTCAAGAGCGCTAAGACACACCACTGCGTCAAAAGCGTTATCGGCGTACGGCATCTTAAGAATATCTCCGACCATTAAATGAACGTTGCCAATGTTCTTGCGTTTTATCATAAATTCCGCGCATTCAATACTTTCCCTGTGATAATCGATGGCATCAACTCGCTGAAAACGCGCGGCCAAGGCAGGCAAAAAATAGCCGACACCGGTTCCCGCGTCAAGCGCCGCCACGGATTTATCCGCACCCAACATCTTTAATGCTTTTTTAAGCCTCCGTTTAAATAAAAATCTGGCAATCGGATTTTTGTAAAAGTAAGCAGGACCGCTGCTCTCAACTATCTTCGCGTAAGAAGCGTTCTTTTTTGGCGTGAGCATGCCCGCCGGGTAATCGCTTAATTGCGGAAAATACGGGTTTTTCATTTTTGTTACTACTGAATAAAATGAGAATAAATGCCGCTAATAGTATAACCAAGTTGCGAAATTTTGACAATGGACAAAAAATACCGGTTTTGGTAATATAACTCTATTAAATCAGCTCTTTTTAAACGCGGTATGGAATTCAAATATCCCTCCCGCAAATGCGCTTATTACCTGCAAGCCGAAAAAGAGCAAAGAAAGAGCGAGCGCGGTTTCTGAAGGGATGTTGACCAATGAAAGAAAATAAACAAAAACCCATTCGCGAATGCCAATGCCGGCGTAGGAGATAGGTAAAAAAAATAAAATTCCTATAATAAGGTATATCCACAGCAAATACATGAATGGCACGGGAACCCCTAATGCCTTCGCAGAAAAATAGACAGACAGCGCCCATAACGCATGAACCGCGCAGGAAAGAAATACTGAGAAAACAACAAGTTTTTTCTGACTATGATAATGTAAAAACAGTTCCTTAAAGCGTTCAAGCGCGTCGTGCCGTTTTTTAACTATCACACGAATGAACTGTCTGACTACAAAGAATAGTATTTGGATAATTGCTTTATTAAAAAAAATAAAAAATCCCGCAACACTGATAAAAAAGCTTGCCGCCAATCCAATGCGGGCAACCTGATCATGCCAGAGTGCCGGGCTTACATAAAAAGTAAGCGCGAGCAGTATTCCAAGCGCGAGAAAGCCGGTAAGCCGATCCGCAAAAACTGAAAGAATTAATTGCGTTTTTTTCTCCTCCCGGCGCGTTACCCGCCAGCCCTTCATCACTTCTCCCACGAACAATCCGCCCGGCACAAACATTGCATAGAAAAAACCGATAAGGTAAGAGCGGAAAAAAAGATAAAAAGAAACCGAGGTGTGAAATACGGGATTTGCGAGCAGTTTCCATTTGTAGGCGCCGAGGATATTGGCCAAAAAAATTGAGAGTAGACCCAGCGTACCCCAGCCCAAATTTGCGCCACTCACCACATCAAAGAGCGCGGCAAGATCAAGCCGACGAAAAATAAAATACGCAAGCAATCCGCTCGCTACTATTCTCAAAATAAGAGATATGCGCGTTTTCATTTTATATAATGGTATTATACAGTAGTATGACTGATTCAACCGACAAACTCAACCTTGGCTGCGGCACGTTTAAAAAACCGGGCTATGTGAACGTGGATATTTATCCGGCATTTGAACCGGACGTGCTGCATGATTTAAATAAACTGCCTTATCCATTTCCCGACAATCGTTTTGAACTCATTGAAATGTTCCATGTCTTGGAGCACCTTGATGAACCGCTTGGGGTAATAAGGGAATTGCGCAGAATTTCCAAAAACAAAGGATTGATTGCCATTAAAGTGCCTCATTTTAGCCGCGGATTCAGTCACCCTGAACATAAAAGAGGGTTTGATGTCTCGCTGCCTTATTATTTTAAAGCATCTTTTGGTGTACGGTATACCGGCGACATCACGCTGGAACTGCGTACAATGCGTCTTAACTGGTTTGCACAACCGGAACTCAAAAAACAGGTGTTGCCTGAGCCATTGTACTATGCGGCGCGTGCCTGCGGCGCAATCATTAATTTTTTCGCAAATCTTTCCCCTTTGTTCTGCTCACGCGTATGGTGTTTCTGGGTTGGCGGGTTTGATGAAATAGAATTTATTTTCAAAGTGAAGAAATAATATGTGCGGAGTGGTAGGATTTATAGATAAAAAAAATCAGCTGTCAAAAGCGGCGAAAAAGCGGCTGATTATGCGTATGAGGCGCAGGATTGATTATCGGGGTGGCGATACCGTGGGACACTACGTTTATAAAAACACGGCCCTCGGACACACCCGCCTGAGCATCCTTGATTTAAGTCAAAAGGGCAAACAGCCCTTTTTTTCCTCCGATAAACAGTATGTCATTTCTTATAACGGCGAATTATACAACTATGCGGCCTTAAACAAAAAACTTGCGCCGGAGTTCGTTTTTAAAACCGCCAGCGACACCGAAACCCTCGTTAACTCTTATGCCGCATGGGGTATTAACTGCGTAAAAATGTTTAAGGGGATGTTTGCGTTTGCTCTCCTTGACCGAAAAGGAGATCTGCTCCATCTTGCCGTTGATCGCTTCGGGATTAAACCGCTGTATGTCGTCAATAATGAGGACTGGTTTGCGTTCGCTTCGGAGATCAAATCATTACTTCTACTGCCTGGTATCACCCCACAGTTAGACACAGACGTCCTTCCGGAATATTTATTATACCGCCATCCTTCAGGGTCCCGTACGATGTTCTCAGGAATTACAAAAATCCTTCCGGGTCAACTGCTCACCTTTCACCTCCCATCCCAAAAAATAACTTCTCGCACATACTGGAAAATCCGAAAACATCCGAAATTTTTTAAAAACAATTACCAAAAAGAATTTTTAGACCTGATGAATAAAAGCGTTGAGGAACACCTCGTTGCCGATGCGCCCGTGGGGCTCCAGTTGAGCGGCGGCGTTGACTCAAGTTTAATCGCGGCTCTTGCCGCGGCAAAAAAAACAACGCATTTTCATTCCTTTTCCATAGGTCTTGCCGCCCGCGGGTGGAATGAATTTAAATACTCTCGAGCAGTGGCAAAAAAATTACATACCATCCATCACGAGCTGCTCTTTACTGAAAAAGAATTTTGCAACCTATTGCCGCATTTAACCTGGCACATGGACGAACCCGTCAGCCATCCTCAAGCCGTGCCTTTCTATATCCTATCAAAAAAAGCCCGCCGTTTTGTCAAAGTCCTCTTAAATGGTGAGGGTGCGGATGAAGTATTCGGCGGCTATCTTCGTTACTTGAAACTCTTTAAAAAAAAGACGGTTAGCGATTCCGCAATACTCGCGCTCAGCCGGTTCGGGGACCCGATAATTTTGGAAAAAATCACTTCTTTACGTTTCAAAAAAGCGCCAGAATATCGCGCAAACATTATAAAAGAATATAAAAATCTTGGCGTATTTGAGAAAACATCAGGTCTTGATATAAAAACTTATCTTGTCTCTCGTCTTAACATGCAGGATAAGATGGGTATGGCGGCAAACATTGAGACCCGAGTTCCGTTTCTGGATCACCACATTGTGGAATTTGGCTTTGCCCTTCCCGTGCATCTTAAAATTACCCCCCATGAGACAAAGTCTCTCGTAAAACATATCGCGACTCAATTTGTCCCGACGGAAGGGATATATCGCAGAAAATCGGGTTTCGGACTACCACTCTCTCAATGGCTCACCCATCGCCATGGCCTTGGACGATATCTTAACTTTTTTACCAATCCGAACGCGTTTCAAAGAGAGTACTTAAATTACAAAGAGGTTAAAAAAATAATACAGGAACATGTCTCAAGAAAAAAAAATCACGGCGAAGTGTTATGGATACTCATTAATTTAGAAATCTGGAGCAGAATTTTTCTTAACGGCGTCCATCCATCAAAAATCTGGCCGTCAACAAAATCCGCAAAAAAATAAACTACTTTTTCGTACCGGCAACCACAATAAAACCGTGACCAAAAAGAATCTTTGATTTTAATTTCGTATAATCATAGGAGTATGATGTGTGATGAGAAACAAAGTATTGCGCCCGCTCCGGTGTTAAATTCGGAAGACGAACCGGTTCGTCAAAATTATATTTCAAAAACATCTCTTTTACCTGCGCGGGACTGTAGCGTCTTAAAATTGGTACATAAAGATAATCCAACACCTGATACCTCCAGATCGGATTCAGCCGCAACAGTTCCGCAAGTTTTGAAACCAATTTCTCAGGAACGATCGGAAGTGTAACGGTAAAAAACCGTGCCAGCGCAAGACAGTAAGGAAAAAGACCGTGCTTTCCATATACACCCAACACAAATCTGCCGCCGGGTTTTAACACGCGAGTCATTTCCGCAAACCCCTTCTCCGGATTAAGCGTATGATGCAATACGCCGGTGCACACGACTACATCAAAAAAATTATTCTCAAAAGGCAGATCAAGCAAAGAGGCCTGAACGAAACTAACGTTCCCAAACCGGTCAAACGCACCCTGTTTGGGCGCGGGTTTAAGATCCACGCCGTACACCTCTTTGGCTCCCAACTGAAGCAATTGATACGTGAGTGATCCGTGGCCGCAGCCGGCATCCAAACAAACCTTGCCCAAAACAATGCGTTGAGTAATGCCCAATTGTTCCGCCAGCAACTGTCCCTGAAAATGCCACTGTTCTTCGTCCAATACCTTAAAACAGTCGGCGTACAAATCTCCTGTCTTTTGTTCTATGCGCGATAAAAATTTCATTGTTTTATGTGATCTAAATTTTTTGAAACACGGAGCGGATCAAGTAAAGAAATACAATACTGGCGTTTTCCTGTTCGACCGAGAGGAATTTCCTCTACAAACTCAACATGAATTTTGAGATCGTGTCCCATGTGTGTTCTAATGTCTGAAAGAATTTCCCTAAGAGTATTGTCGGTGAAAAGATTTGCTTTAATGATTTTAAGTCGCAACTCCCCTTCTTTCTCTTGAATCACTTGATACTGTCGAATGGCCGCGTCATGTTTAAAAAATACGCGATTAAAAAATGTTCCCGGAACAAACTGCTTATTCGTTCCCACCACCGTTGCTTGAACTCGCCCCTGAATCTCCCCGATCAGCGACAGCCCTCTGCCGCACGGACAGGTTTCTTGAGGATCTCGCTGCACGGCCAAATCCCCAATCTTATACCGGATCAAAGGCATAGCATAATTATCAAGTTCGGTGACAACCACCTCGCCAATCTCCCCAGGCAAAGCCGGCTGACCGTCTTTGACAATTTCGATGATGGCGCATTCGTCAACCGCATGATAACCATTGCGCATTTCGCACTGATACGCAAGACCCCCGGCAAATTCTCGGGCGCCATATTTATCGAATACTCCGCAACCGAACGCCTCTTCGATAATTTTTCTGCTTTCATTTGACAAGGTCTGGCCGGAAGACATTATTCCTTTCGGTTTATGCCCCTTATAGTGATTATATTTTAAATAGCGCGCCAGTAAATGATATGACTCGGCATATCCATCCAAAAGCATTGGACGATATTTCATAATTTCATCAACATAGTTTTTCAGATTGTCATCGTTAATTTCATAGGCAGGAATGAATTTCCGCCGCGTTAATTTTGCATCAAGAATCTCTTTTATAATCTCATTTTTCTTCATTCCCAAATATTTGTGCCAAAGGCGAACCTGGCGATCTCCGAATTGATAACCAGTCCATTCTAAACTCCTCTGAGTAGCCGCCCATCGCATTTCAAGTTGCCCTTTTTCCGCAAAAGCGACGAACGGCTCACCGGTTGAACCGCTGGTTTGAACCTTTTGAATATTCTTCTTGTCATGATTATCGGACATGATGCCCAAAAACAGATTTTCGCGCACCGTTTTCTTGTCGGTGCACGGAAACTTTTGCAGGTCTTCCAATGTTTTTATATCCTCAGGCTTAAGTCCTGCCTTTTCAAAAAGCTCTCTATAGAATGACGAGTGGTGATATGCGTGAATCATAAGTTGCCGCAGTCGGAGTTCTTGATACGCTCTCAATTTTTCTCGCGAAAGCCACTGGCTCTTCTTTAAATTATGATAATGGCGAGCAGCACCATAAGAAATCATCCAATGATGAAGCGGGAAAAGCAGAATATAAAATTTAAAATAGAGTGCCCTCCAAAACGGCAAAAAAGGATCGCTCCTTTGGGGCGGATTGTTTATTAAAAAATTTCTCAAAGAACTGTCAAATTGATCGGAAAGGCGAAATTCAAAAAAACCTTTAAGCGTGTCAAGGAATGTGTAAACAATCGTTTTTAAAGGAAAGCTCCCGAGGTACGATGTACCTATGATCCGATCCTGAAACAGCGTCTCAATCTCTCTGATTGAGTACCCTTTGTGCTTTGCGGCAGCCGTAATAAAGGTCTGATAGTGATGATATGAATATCTGTGTGTCAAAATATCTTCCAACACTTCCTTTCGACAGATCACAAAACCGGATTTGTTATCTTTTGAGCGCATTCCAAAAAGAACGTTCAACAAAGAATTTAGCCCCCGGCTAAGAATATGCCTCCCTTGACTCAATTTGCCGACATGATTCCGCCACCCCTGCACAACATCACTCCTGCTGAATATAATTTCCTGATACAAACGGCCGACGTCTTCGGGTAAATTCTGTAAATCCGCGTCAATTAAACAGACAAAAATTCCGTGTGAGGCGCGAAGACCGCTTTCCCACGCCCTTGCGATGCCGAGATTTTGCGCGTGATGAACCGTCCGCACATTGGAATATCGCCTTGCGAGTTCATCAATAAGCTCGCCGGTATTGTCTGTGCTTGCGTCATTCACAAGAACAATTTCTCCGCGAATGCTCTTTTTTCCGAACGTCTTCTGCAGGCGTTCAGCCAACTCAATCACATTTTGCGATTCGTTAAAGCACGGCGCAATCACCGTTAAATCATGGTTAATGCCGTTAGTATTCATGATGCATTGGCTAAGTCTTTCAATTCTTTTTCAAATAAGAATCTAACAAATTTTTTTAATTCAGGATCGTCCTTAAATTCTTCAAACGGTCTTTTGTGCCAAAACGTATAATAATCAAAGGGAAAAGAATATTCGAAAGCCGCGGAAATAAAATCAATTAACTCTTCTTCATCATGAACATGGTTTTCAAGCGCATGTTTTACAAGAATAGGCAACTCGTCCATTCGCCCCGCCTTGTGCGCCATTGAGAGCTTATTGTAGCCGACGGAACCGAATGTAATGACCGGTTTTTTAAACAAAATTCCCTCCCAACCCGGGGTACCGGTGATGGTAAAAATAATCTTTGCGTTCTGCGCTAATTTGATTGACGGATAATGCACATCAATGAGCTGGACATTGGGAATGTTAAGCAGTTCTTTATAATACAATCTCGACCGACGATTGATCATCACGGGATGTTCTTTCACATACAGCTTAAAGTGAACCGGGAGCGATTTGGCAATATTGCGAATAAGGCCGACCTGATCCGTATAAAAAGGAGCAAGTAGTGATAGCGCTATTTCCGGCTCTTCCTGGAGAGGATAAAGCGCAAAATCCCCTTCTATGTTTGGTTCGGAGTAAAGATCGCGATAACCAATCAGCGCCCTCCATTTTTTGAGCAATCGGTTGCGAAGATAACTGAACGGACTCTCTTCCTGATAATCACTTTTTTTCTCCCGAAGATAGATTACAAGATGCTTGAAAAATAAACGCACCGAGCGCGCAAATCGTTGAAAAGAAAAAAAGCTCTTGTGAGGAAAATCGCGGCCCGCGTACTTTGCCGGTTTTGCCCTGTATGTTTCCAGAAATTTCACCGCCTCTTCGCGAAAAGGACTTTTGTGGTTACCGGAACGAATGCGGTCAAAAATTCCGTTGATGCCGGTAAATTGATTATAACAGCTGTTGGTCAAGGTAATGCGGTTTTTAATAAGGGTATGTTCAATGACAATTGTCTTAATCCCCATTTTTTTGGCAACCTGATAAAGAGCAAAACTTCCCACCGAACCAATAGCAGAAAACACCGCAAAATCCGGTTTTTTTTCTTTGAGCATCTGAACAACCGCCCTGAACTTTGCCTGAAGCGTCTTCAGCATCTCTTCGTGCGTGTAAAGCGGGGTGTAAGAAAACTCATGCGTGGGATTGCCCATCATCAAATGCCGATCATTAATAAGATAGGGCCAAAGCGTGGTTCCTTCGCCTGAAGGTTGTTCGGGCAGGCCGTACTCTTTTTCAAGCAAGGCAAGATAATGCAAATCAAGCCGCTCATTCGCCGCCTGATCCTGCAGATCATCGTCAACCAGGAGAGGATCCCAACGAAGATCTTCTCGTGATTTTAAAAATCTCTCGGCGCGGCGCATCTGGGTATAGCCGCAGAATTCCGTAACGCCGTATTTGGCCTTAAGCTCGAGAGCAATGGCGTGCCCCAATTTTGAAAAATTTCTTTGTAATAAAAAACACCCTTTCATAAACGACATTACACAGTTTAATATGGCAATACTGTTTTTGCAAGTGTCTTCAATGTTTTATAAGGCCCGAGGTTCAACACTCGTCCCGCAAACACTATAAGCCCCAGATAAAACAAACCGAGCGCAGAAAACCATAGCACAAAATAGACATCATTCGCGTTTTTTATCACATTATGGAAAGGCGACGCAAGCGCTAAAATACTGCCAGTTGCCACAGTTACCGTGACCAGAGACGGCAAATATTCCCTGAACCTTATCTTTACTAAAGAACGAAAATTATAAGCGAAAAATGTTGCGGAAACGAGAGAAACGCCGAGCATGGCGAATGCCGCGCCATACAGTCCGTAATATGTCACCGCGCCGTAAAAAAAGATAAATGAAACAATTGCTTTCAGAAGATCATTTTTAAAATTAATATCCGGACGTCCCAGTCCTTCAAAAAGCGGATACAAGATCGTTGAAAGAGCACCTATAATGACCGCGAGCGCAATAATTTTCAACGGTTCAACCATTCCAAGCCATTTTTCTCCGAGCAATATCAACACTATTCGCTGTGCTTCAAAGAGAATGAGGAAAAGAAGCGGCACCGAGATAAAAAACATTATGTCCAGTGTTTTTTTAATGCCCTCTCTCACCTTTTCCGGCGATTCCTGCACCTTCGCGTACGCGGAAAAACTGACCTTATATACTGCATAAACAACCGGGGAAATCGGCGTTATTGCAATGCTTTGGGCTTTGGTAAATAAACCAAGATCAGACGGTCCTAGCAAATGACCGACAAAACTATTTGCCAAGATAGTGTTAAAATAACTAAATATATTCTGGAGCGTTACCCATTTACTGTACCCGAACAAATCTTTCAAACGTCCGAACTGCCAGGCAAGTTTGGGACGATAAGGATGAAGGACATAAGTCATAACGGCACTGACGCCATAGCGAGCAATGTTGCCGGCAAGCAAAGCTAAAACTGTTGGATTAAAAAATGCCCAAACGAGCGCGGTCAAAGAGTAAGCAATTTGACTTCCCGCGTCTCGCAAAAACACTTTTTTAAAATCAAGTTCTTTAAAAAAGAAAAGCTGGCCAATATTAATCAGCCCCGTAATTAAAATAAGAATACCGCCCAAACGAATTGTCCAGACATAATCCGGAATCTTAAAAAATTCGGCCAACGACGGCGCAGCAAGATAAAGCAGAATAAAAGCAAGAAACGATTTTAACAAATTAAACGTCCAGACAACATTCAGATACTTGCTCACATCTCCTTGTCTCTGGGTGAGTGCCCGCTCAAATCCCGGAGTTGTCAACGCGTCGAACAATCCTGCCACCAAAAGAACAACAGCGATAATGCCAAAATCTGCCGGCAAGAGAAGCCGAGCTAAAATAATAAAGGTTGCAAAGTTAAAAACCTTCTGAAAAAATACGCCGACCGTCATCCATTTGCCGCCTTGAATAGCTTTTTGAAGAGTGCCCGCGTTGCTCCCTGAAACATGGGAAGGTGCGGCTTTCTGTTCCACATGGGCATTAATTTTTATTAAATCCGGATTACGCTCAAACAGCGCCAAAACATCAGCCATCACAAAATCCGATTTTTTGGGATATAAATTTTTATAAATTGCCTCAATCAATTTAAAATCGTCAATCTCGTCCAATGTCCAACGATGGAACGAGTAATCCTCATCATTTTCCACATCCAGAGCATTAAAAATTTCCGGGTGATTGCGAATATAAGGCGTCACATGTTCTCTTTCGGCTGGTAATTTGGCTTCCCGCCAAGCGCGTTCTAAGTCCTTAAAGCCGAAAACTTCCACATCCAAGCCCCGCGGATAAGTTCTCTTTTTCCCCACATTAGAAATATAAGACACATTCTTTGCTTCCAAAAAGCGACTCACAACTTTATCCAAAACACCCCAATCAATTAACGGACAATCCGAAGTGATCCTCACCACAACCTCTGCCTTGCCGGCCAACGCCGCTTTATAATATCTGTCGAGCACGTCATGTTCAGAACCTTGAAAAACCGATACTTTCGGATGGTAACCTGATACCAGCTCAATGATCTTTTGATCATTCGGATTATCGGTTGTCGCAATAATAATATGATTAATGGTGCGAGCCCGCAACACGCGGTCAAGCACATGCAGTAGCACCGGCTTGCCCTCAAGATTCATCAATACTTTACCGGGTAAACGGCTTGATCCCATTCTGGCTTGAATAACACAAATTACTTTTGGCATTATTTTTGTAACACTTTATTAATGATTTTTAAAACTTTTCCGGTAGCGTCATTGTTGACATAATAATCTATTTTTTTCTTATTTTTCAAACCAATTCCTTTCTTAAGCAAACTTTTAATCGCCTTCTCCAGCTCGTCTTTTCTATAAATCCCCAAAGAAAGCCCAAGTTTGTTGCTCACCAGAGGATCATCTTGTTGTAAATTTGGCTGGTAGCTCAACACCTTCTTACCGGCCATAGCTGCCTGAAATAGAACTGCGGAATTCATTCCCATTGCCAGCTTGGATCCCTCAATCAGGTCTTCTACCGATGTTCTTTCGTCAATTTCAACATTAAGCTTGTGCCTTCTGTTAATCTCGTCAAATTTATTAATTTTCCTGCTGCGCGGGTGAAATTTAATTTTAATAATGTCCTTTATTTCTAATCGAGAAAGCGCGGCGGCGATGTCCTGCCACACTTCAATTTCGTCAAATCCAAAAAAGCGGTGATCATCTTGCGGAAAAAGTTCTGAAAAGGGCTGCTCAAAAAAAACGATATAATGGCCGGCATTTCCTTTTTTTAAATTTCTTTTTTGAGTTCTAAACGTATCAAAAAATGGATTTCCTGTAACTTCTATTACCCTCGCAGGAAAACCGGCAATGATCATTTCCTTTTTAACAGTTCCGTCCATCACGCAAATTTTATCAGGCAAACCATCGGGCAATGAATCAAATCTATCCCTATAGTGGGACCAGAAATCTATAATCGCCAAACTCAAAACTTTTTTTGCTTTGGCGATTCGCATCAACTTTTTGTCCAAACTGTTGCCAAAACTCGTGCTAACACACAGCAAATCAGGCGAAACATCCGTAAAAAAATCTCTGAGACGCGCCTCACCTAAACCGCCACAGTTTTTGCACGCGATTCCGGTACGCTTCGCGCGCGCCGCCGCCTCACTCGCCGCACAGCAGAATACTTCATACGCGCCTCTTTTTCGTAGCCGCGCCATAACTGGCGCAATCGCCTGAAATCCGCCGATATCCTGCGCCGCAAAAAGAATTTTGAGCTTATGTATTCGCGCTTTTGCTCTCTTCATATTTCTTCAACGCGCCAATATTGCGCTCTATTTTTTCAACGGCACAAATAAAAAGATCAAGCTCTTTTGTTGTCTGTGGCCGTTGACAGATTGTTGTGTGAAAAAGTTCTTTACTGCACAGCCGTTCCGCAACAGGACAGATGCCGTGCTCATAATTCACATTATGCGGATACTCTTTTGAAACAAAGGGAAACTGCGAACGAGGAAACGGCTGCTTCTTTTGATACAACGGCAAAAAATACAACGGTGCTGACAAACTGACACCCAAATTAAACCCCTCCGCTTTCATCGCTTTGATAAATGTCTCGCGCGTAATCCCGATTTTGTCTTTCAAAATTCTTAAAGGATACACATAATATACATGCTTACTATTTTCAAATTTTACGGGAGTTACCAGCCAATCAAACCGTTTCAATTTTTCTGTCAGATATTCGGCGAGTTCAATACGCTCACTATTCAATATTTCCATTTTTTTAAATTGTTCGATGCCGACTGCCGCATGCAGTTCGCTCAAACGATAGTTACTGCCCATAATCGGCGTAAACAGTTCATTTTGTTCCATCAAATCCCCAATAACTACCTCCCCGTGATTGCGGACGAGCTGCGCACGAAATGCATATTCATCATTATTAGTGATTAGCATGCCACCCTCACCGCATTGAACTATTTTATGCACATTAAAACTAAATACTCCAATATCTCCAATAGTGCCAGCATATTGCCCCTTATGGGTAGCGCCGATTGCCTGGGCATTATCTTCAATAATTTTTAAATTATATTTTTTGGCAAGCACCCGCAGTGCGTCATACTCAGGCGTTCGGCCAAATAGATTCACGGTCAAAATTGCCTTTGTTTGTCCGGTAATCTTTTTTTCTACATCAGCTGGATTTAAACAAAAAGAATCCTCTTCAATGTCGGCAAAAACAGGCACCGCGTTATTTAGTAAAATGGCCGTTGCGGTTGCCGACATGGTGTAGGGAGAAGTTATTACCTGATCGCCCGGACCAATGCCGGCCGCAGCAACCGTCGCCTGAAGCGCGGTGGTTGCCGAGTTGAAAGAAACACAGTACTTCACACGGAAATACTCCTTAAACAACCGCTCAAACTCCAGCACTTTCGGACCGCCCAAAAAATGTTTTCCCGCCCTGCCCAAAAACCCGGATAAAAGCCCGGAGTTCATTACCTCCATCACTGCATTTTTTTCTTTATCGTCAAATGTATTGTAGGGTGGCAGTTCCCGCCTTAGCACGGGACTGCCGCCCAACAATGCCAATATATTATCGTCCATAAAATCGAACCACAAAATTATAACAAATTTTTACAAAAAAGCAAAGCCCCGCATTCCCAATTAATTGCGGGGCATTATCTTACCGTAAATTAAAGTTTAATTTTTTTACCGTCCAATTCCGCGCTCTGCTTCAAGGCAATGAGTGCTTCAAGCGCCTTGAGCCCGTCTTCCCCGCGGCTCAGAGGAATTTCCTTGCCATCCAAACAAGCAACGACATGCTCCGCCATAGGGGCCATAAAACTTCTTGAATCACCTTCTTTTTGCGGCTGCGAAATATTAAGCTCTTTGTAGCCATCAAAATCAATGCTATTCCTAACCGCTAACCACTCAATTTCAAATCCAAATCTAGTAATATGAAGCGCGCCTTTGCTACCGTAAAAATATAAATCAAAAATCGCATAATCTTTGACTTCAAGTGATTGGAAACTTACTCTTACTCCGTCCTCAAATTCCATTATTCCGTCAAGATTTACATCTCCTGCCGGATGGGATGTCTTAAAGTTTTTCACCGCTCGGACACTCTTGCATTCTCCAAAAAACATTCTCAGCAAATCAATCAAATGTGTGCCGCTGTTCATCAGACCGTTTGTGTAATAACAGCTTGCCTGCGAAATTTCTCCAATTTTTCTTTCGCGAATCTCTTGGGCCGTTCTTCTTAATAAAGGATCAAAACGTCTCAGATGATTAATAAAAAGCATTGAACCGGATCGTTCACACACATTGATCATTGCGTGCGCATCTTCAATTGATGGCGCAATCGGCTTTTCACAGACAATTGCTTTTACACCGTAGCGTGCCGCCAATTCAACCAAAGACCGGTGGGAATCCAAGTGGGTTGCGATTGAAACGATGTCCGGCGCCACCGTTTCAAACATCTCTTCCGGAGAATTAAAAGTCAATGCGTCCGGAAATAGCGAACGACTTATTTCCAATTTTTTTTCGTCAATGTCACAAACCGCCGCCAGCGCCGTTCTTGGGTGAGATACAAAAGCGCCGGCATGTGTTGCCGGCTTTATTCTTTTCGAATCCTGCTCCGTGACCAGTCCAATCTTGCCGCAACCGATCACGGCCGCTTTATATTTTTTTAATTTATTGTTTCCCATTCTCATTTTTGCTGAAACGCTTGGAATGCGCTGTATAAAACTTTTCGTAATACTTGTCCTTAAGGATCGCCATTCTCACCGAGTCATAGTAGCGGCTGTTGCGATAGATGTCATGGCGCAGTCGACCCTCAACCACATAACCGGCTTTTTGATAAGCCTTTTCAGCGCCTTTGTTTTCTGAAGTAAAACCAAGCCAAACCCGATGAAGATTCAGACGGTCAAAGCCGTAATAAGTCAAAAGCTCGGTAATTTCGGTGCCGTACCCCTTATTCCAAACCTCTTTTTCGCCAATCAACACACGAAACTCCGCCTTATGCGCGGTCAAGTGAATGTCGTAAAGCCCCGCAAAACCGATTGCTTTTTTTGTTTTTTTATCAATCGCTAAAAATACAGCATTATGAGGAGATTGTATTTGATTATTCATCAACTCTTCCACTTTTATCAGATTCATCGGCATCTGACCGTAAAACATGTAATGCGTAACAATCGGGTCATTCAACCAGCGACAGATGCCGGCAATATCATCATGCTCAATACTCCTCAGTGCCACCCGCTCGCTTTCTAAAAAATATGCCGTATTTTTTTCCATTGAAGGGTCTTCTCCTTGTTTCACTCTGTTAATGTTCATGATAATGATATTACCAGCTTTTATCCGACTCGTCAAATCTTTTGAGTAACTTTTTTAAGCAAAAAATGGTATCGGGCGGGATCATCGCCATAAATCCTGGAATGCAACACAGTGAAACCGGCTTCTCTTATTTTTTGAATAATTAATCTCACCGGATACCCTTTCTTTCCAATCTCCCAATAATGCTCTCTATTAAATTTATGAGTAACCCAAAAATAAGGAATTTTTAAAAATATTGTCTTCCTTTTCAGGAGAGGGAGTTTGAATGAAAGATAAAATACGGCTCCTGAATGAGGTATGCTTATTACCGCGTATTTTTTCGTCACTCGCCTTATCTCGCTCACCGCCCGAGAAAAATCGCAAAAAGGCAGATGTTCGAGAACTTCCGCCGCCAAGATCACATCGAACGCATTGTCTTGAAAAGGAAGTTCGAGAACCGAACCGACAATGTCCGGCTTTAACTCGGGATCAATATCAACGACTGTGACATCAAATCCCAACTTTACAAGATGATCGGCGACCAAACGATTGCCCCCGCCAACCTCAAGCACCGTGACGGATTTTGTCCCAACTATTGTGTCAATTTGGTGCCAATAGTTCATCCACCGATCCTGCTTATCGTATCTCCATGTGTAATAGTGTTCTTTTGGAACCTGAGGACGATGGTCCATAATTTTACGACGTTATGCGCGCGTGCTCTTATTACGTATTTGTTTCACAAATTCCCTAATTTTCTCTTTGCTTGCCGCGTCTGCGCGGTTTATATTCATCAGGGTGAGTGCGGGATTTTCTCGGATGAAATCAAGGATGTCCCGCATATGAAAGATGCATTCGCCAAAATGCGTAAAAATTTTTCGCACCAGCATCATGTCTTCGGGATAATCAACGGTCCAGCGCAAAAAAGAAAGATCGCGATCATTATATATATTTTGGATACGAAACTTGTTGGGATTATCCATGATATAAACATTGAATGATTCGCGATAAAATTCATCTGTGAGGAACGAATCAAGGTATTTCATGACAGAAGCGGGAAAAATCTCTAAATCAAGGCCTTTGGGAAACGAGCGGGGAAATACGTTAGTTAAATAGTCCGGCTTTTTCTTTGCGCGTTTAAACACGGCAACCATTCTGTCAACAATCTCCGGATCAACCAAAGGACAGTCGGCGGTCACGCGCACAAACGCGTCAGCGTTACAAGAGATCATGGTATGATAAAGACGCGAAACCAAATCGCTTTCTGAGCCTCTAAAAAAATTGATACCCAGCCGCTCTGCCTCTTTTGCCAACACGTCGTCTCTCTTTTCAACGGTTGTGCTTAATACAATTTCATCAATCTCTTTAGCTGCCTTCAGCCGCGTAACAATATGTTTGATCAGCGTCTTGCCGCAAATCTTGCGCATCACTTTACCGGGCAGGCGGCTTGAACCCATGCGCGCCTGAACGCACGCGACGATTCTTGGTTTTCTTGGCATGAAAGAGCGTCCCGAGGTAATTGCGGGACGCTTTATTGTATTGTTTTTAACAAAACGATAGTTAATCATATTCCAATATCATTTCCAAACAAGACGTTCCTTTGTATTCAATGACTCCGATCTGACGAAAGCCGACTTTTAAAAAACTTCTTACGGAAGGGGTATTATCCGGCTTAATATGGGCGATTATACTCGTGAGTCCAAATCGCTTAAACGCATATTGACAGGCGCTTTTTAAGATGTTGCTTCCGTATCCCTTACCTCGAAATTCTTGAATCAGCGCAATATTCACTTCCGCGCTTTGAGCGTTATCATCTTTATCAAATCGCACCTGTCCAATTTTTCTGCGCTTCTCCTCGGCAATCAAAATCAAACAATTTTTATCAGTCAATTTTTTATTAAACCATTTCTCATGGGTTTGAAGGTCTATTTCATCCGTGCTGAAAGAAACCGCTCTTACCGCAGGGTCATTTCTTAAATCAAACAAAAACATAAGGTCTTGTTTTTTCGCTTTTCTTGTGCACATCGTTTGCTCCTCCTTGTTAATGTTCATCCTCGCCTCGCTAAGTATGTCACAGGCGGACGCTGATGCTGTGCTGTTGCATATACTGTTTAATCATGAGCGGCGTTGTTTGAGTATATTGAAAAATACTCGCCGCCGCAACGGCAGAAGCGCCGCCCAGTTTGACTGCGTCAACAAAGTCCTGAAGTTTGCCCGCCCCCCCTGACGCAATCACGGGAATGCGAACTGTGCCGGTAATAGATCTAATCAAGTCAATGTCATAACCCTCCATCGTGCCGTCCTTGTCTATTGAAGTGATCAATAATTCTCCGGCTCCCAATTGTTCCGCTCTCTTCGCCCACTCAACGGCATCAAGGCCGGTAGGATCTTTGCCTCCTTGGACAAATACCTCATGTTTACCGGCCGCGTTCAATCGCGCGTCAATGGAAACAACAATCGCTTGGCAGCCAAACATTTTTGCGCTCTCGGCCACAAACTGAGGGTTTCTGACTGCCTCGGTATTGATCACTATCTTATCGGCTCCAATTTTTAAAAGTTGGCGGATGTCCTCTATTGTTCTGACTCCGCCTCCCGCTCCGAAAGGCATAAAACAATCTTCCGCAACGGTTCTCACTATCTCCAAACTTATCGGACGATATTCCGGAGTCGCGCTGATATCCAAAAACACAAGCTCATCAACCCCTCTGGCGTCAAATACCCTCACCGCGGCGATATAGCTGCCGATATTGCGATGCTGCTCAAATCGAATGCTTTTTACCAGCTTTAAGTCCTTTAACAGCAGGCATGGAATGATTCTAACTTTTAACATTGAATAAAATTTGTCAGCAATTGAAGTCCGTTTTTTTGACTTTTTTCCGGGTGAAATTGAGTTCCAAAAATGTTGTCATGTTCAACCGCTGCTGTGAAGACCTCTCCGTAATCGCATGTTGCCGCGACCACATCCGAATCGTCGCACACCATGTGATAGCTATGAATGAAATAAAAATTTGGTTTTTCACCGATACCCTTAAACAATATGCCGTTTGATTTTGGTATCACGTCGTCCCATCCCATATGCGGAACTTTAAATGAATTTTCATCAATCTGAAATCGCCTTACCGTCGCTTGCAAAAATCCCAATCCCTTATGGATACCGCCCTCGCTACTCTCGCGCGCGAGCATTTGCAACCCCAGACAGATGCCCAAAAATGGCTTCTTTTTTTTCATCACCTCTTCGTAGAGCGGTTCGATCAAGCCGAGTGTTTTAAGATTTTTCATTCCGTCGCCAAACGCGCCCTGACCCGGCAGAACAATACGGTCAGCGTTTCTCAAATCCTCAACACTACTGCTCACGCGCACTTGAGCGCCAATTTTTTCAAAGGCCTTCGCAACAGAGCGCAGATTACCCATTCCGTAATCAATTATGGTAATCATTGTGCAATTTAATCAAATTGCCGTCTTTATCTCTGACCAACTGCCCTTTTTCATCGGTTGTAAACAATGCCTTGTTCGTAAACGAATCAATAATCTTAAAAAATTCTTCAGGTGTGATCTGAAAAAATTCTAAAAATTCTGCATATCCCTTGTGCGGAAATTTACCGTCATATTTCTTTACCAAATCAACTCCCTCGTCCCTCGTGAGGCGGTGATTGCGAATGTCAATGCAGGCGTGATCCGTGGCGCGGCCGAATCCGAATTTCACAAACTTTAAGTAATCATGAATCGCGACCATATTGTCGTCAAGATTTTCGTAATTGGTATAGGTACCCTCCACTGGCCCGTCTTCTTTTACCGAAAAACCGTGTTTCTTCATCAACTCTACTTGTGGTTTGGCATCCCATTTCATATAATCGCCCAGAAAAATTCCTTTGATACCGACGGCCCCAAGCTCCTCATCCGATGGATAAATATATGGCAACATGTCCGCTCGCATTATGCCGGCTACGCCTATCATGTCTTCGGCGCGGTTGCCCAACAACCCGGTAAACTCTTCCAGATACCTTCTGTTAAAAAGCGGTTTCGTCTTAATAAAATCGGGTCCGCCATATTCCAACTGAGAATTTTCTCCCCAAATAATCAGCGGAATTTTATAATTGACCGCTACCCGCACTGGGACCGTAAATATCCCCAAATGATTCGGCCACTCATGATCCCCGACCCTTCTGAATCCTTCCAAACAGAGTTTCTTATACACAATCGGGTTTTTCTCAAACACAATCAGATCAACGCCTAAATTTTTTAAATTAGTGAGATTGCTTCTGCCTAACGGCGTTCTGTTGGTTGCCTCAAAGCATATACACAAAGGATTCAGTCCATATTTCTTTTTTATAATATATGTCTGAAAATGACTATCTTTGCCGCCGCTCACCGGAACAATGCAATCATAATTACTGCCGTCTTTATTTCTGTGTTTCTCCAAGATTTCTTCAAGCTCCTTCTCTCGCGCCCCCCAGTCAATTGCCGTTTCTTTTGCTTCAGCGGACCGACAGGCATCACAAACGCCCTCTTTATCAAAGAATAGATCCGGTTTTGTGTCAGGCATCACGCATTTTTTACAGTACTTCATAGGCTAAAAAATTATATCATTCTCTTACTGTTTTGGCAAGCAAAAACATTGAGTTCGTGTTATTACTGTTCAAATAATTATATCGTCGTTCTTTTACCAATGCCAAATCCTTAAATCGTTCCATGTACAGCTTTGAAAAATTTGCTTTCCATAACAGATTGGTCTTTCCGCGGTAAGCAACTTCCATATATTCCTCGGCAAAATATTCAAAGCCCCAGATATTTTTTTTTGTGCAACGATAAATTTCATCCATTATTCGACCGCTATCAGAAGGAGAAATATGGATTAACACTCCTGAAGTAAATACGAGGTCAAAATATCCGTCTTTAAACGGAAGGTCAAATCCCGAGCCATGAATAGTGTTGATATTGCGCGTCCGTGACTTGGTAATCTCAATCGCGCGCTGATTAATCTCAATGCCATAGAGGTTTTCAAAACCCATCTTTTGAAGACACAAAAGCTGCACGCCCACATTTGAACCGACCTCCAAAATTTTTATAGAACGAGGAAGCGGACCCAGAAATTCCGAATTCATCTCCGTTCGTGAAACGCCATAATTGCTCATATATGCGGCGTCCATTTCCTCAGGTGTCTGAGGGTTGCGATCGGTGTACTCTTCGCCGAATTCTCCTGCCCAGTATTCCATCTGTTCTGTGATATTTTTCATATTTTGAATAAAAAATTATTTTTGAATCAAATTCCAAGCTAAAGGAATCCCCCGCTCAATGTCTTCTGCCGCCATTTTTCCGATTACTTCGTCATAATATTTCGGTGCCAAACCGTGTCCCGGCCGAATAGAACGAATATTCTCTGGAGTAAATTTCTCACCTTTTTTAATATCCACAACCGCAAACAACGATTTCCTGAAAGTCACATTCTCGGATTCGCGCGCGCCGGGCCCGTACTGCGGTTTTCCCAGTGCGGCCTCGGCGTCCCTGACTGCCTGAACCATGAGCTTTAACTCATCCGGCTCCAGCGAAAAGCCCGCGTCAGGACCGCCCGCGGCGCGGGAGAGCGTCGCGTGTTTTTCAATCACTGACGCCCCTAATACCACTGCGGCAACGGCAATCGTGCTTCCCAAGGTGTGGTCCGATAGGCCCGCAACAATGCCGAACCGTTCTTGCATGTCGGGGATTGTGGCGAGGTTCATCTCTTCCGGTTTTGCGGGATAAGAACTCACACAATGAAGCAAAGCAATCTGAGAAGTCCCGTTTTCTTTTAGCGTCTTTATCGCAAGTTCAAGTTCTTCCTGCGAAGCCATACCGCGAGACATAATCACCGGTTTTTTCGTCTGTCCTATTCGCTTAAGGAGCGGAATATCAACCACTTCAAAGGAAGCGACTTTATATATATCCACTCTCATCTTTTCAAGAAAATCTACCGCAGTAACATCAAATGGCGTAGAAAAAAATGCCAGCCCCTTTAATTCAGCGTAATCCTTCAATTTCGGCTGCCAGTCCCACGGAGTATACGCTTTTTGATAAAGCTGATAAAGAGTTTGACCCGCCCAGGCCTCGTTCACTTTAACCTGAAAATATTCCTTGTCGGAATCAATCGTTATTGTGTCCGGAGTATAGGTCTGAAGCTTAATCGCGTCAGCGCCCGCCTCCGCGGCTGCGTCAATAATCTTCAGCGCGTTCTCGTACGATTGATTATGATTACCGGACATTTCGGCAACAATAAACACGGGGCTTCCGTGCCCAATCCTGCGCACTCCTCGTGATGTACGAATATGAATATCTTCCATATTATTTTTCTTTAAAAAAGATATTTTCCGGCACGGAGATCGTCAATGCCTTTTTGTTCAAGTTGTATCCGCTGCCGCATGGCCTCGCTTTGATACACTTCAGTAATAAATCTTTTCCATGTCTCCGGCTCGCGATCCAACAATACCTCTTCTGCCGATTGCAGTATAATGCGGCCGCTCGCCAATAATCGGCTGAGTTCGGCGTCATTCTCGATAAACGCTCGTGTACGCGGCAGATGATAGTTGTTGGTCAGAATTGTTACTTTTGTAAATCCGTATTCTTTCAGATTTTTTTTTAATTCTTGCAGTTCTTCATGGGTGTTTTTTGAACGATCTTCTTTTAAAATATCCTCGGAATTCACACCAAGATCAACCAGTTCCCCTGCTGTCACATCACAGACGTGCGGCATACCGGGAATTCCTTGGTTCTTCGGCCCCAACGCTCCTGATGCGATAAGCACCGTATTCCGATTCTCTTGATAAAGGTAATGTGCCGCTCTCACTCGCAGGTTGTCGGCAAGCTCTGAATTCTCCAAACCAAAGTCGGTTGTGACCCATTTTTCGTTCGACTTTTTTCGCAGGCCGCTCCCCAATATCATGATTGCATGTGTTCCGTTACTGTCCATACTCATCTCGCTTTAAAAATTATTACACACATACCTCGCGAACAATTTGTGTTACCGTTTCAATGGTGACATCTTGTTGTTCTTCTGTCATAGCCGGATATATTGGCAGAGAAATTTCCGATTGATAAAATTCTTCGGCCATGGGACAAAGACCTGCCGCAAACCCCCGTTTTTGATAATAAGGATGAAGATAAACCGGAATATAGTGCGTTTGCACTCCTATGCCGGCTTCTCGCAACCGCGCAAAAATTTCAGGTTTCTTTTTTACCCACTCTGGCTTGAGGCGAATCGGGTATAAATGCCAACTTGAAGAAACGCCTGCCGCCTCCGAGGGAAGTTCAACCTGTCCCAGATCAGAAAACGTGCCTTGATACTTTTTAGCAATGATTCTCCTCCTCTCAATAAAGCGATCAAGTTTTTTGAGCTGGCTCAAACCGAGTGCCGCCTGAATGTCCGTGAGGCGATAATTTAAACCAAGCTCTTGCATTTCATAATACCACTCGCCCTCATTTTTCCGCATAAACTTTTCTTTTTCTTTGACAATTCCGTGACTTCTAAACTGTTTCAGCCGTTCATAAAAAATCTTGCTATTGGTGACTACCGCGCCGCCCTCGCCGGTGGTAATGGATTTCACCGGATGAAAACTAAACACCGTCATATCGCTAAACGAACCGATTTTTTTATCTCCGTAAGAGGCGCCTAACGAATGACACGCATCTTCAATCAGCAAAATGCCGTTCGCATCGGCAATCTCTTTAAGAGCGTCGTACTCGACGGGATGACCGGCAAAATCAACAGCTACAATAGCTTTCACGCGAGAAGTAATTTTATCTTTTACCTTATTCGGATCAATGTTGCCTCTCACATCAATATCTGCAAAAATCGGTTTCGCGCCGAACCACAGCGCGGCGTTTACAGTGGCGGCAAAAGTCATGGGGGTCACCACAAATTCGTCCCCTGAAGCAAATCCGGCGGCAAAATAAGCCGCGTGCAGCGCCGCGGTGCCGCTTGAAAAAACGACGCCATATTTGGCGGCGCAGTACTCACAAAGCGCTTTCTCAAATTCTTCAACCTTGGGACCCTGTGTGAGCCAATTAGAATGAAGAACATCGACAACCGCTTTCACATCTTCATCGTCAATTGAATGGCGGCCGTAAGGAATCATAATTTCTTGATCATCTCTTTAAGTTGCCGCGTATCAAGCCACTCTTTATTGGTATTTGAGGCGTAACTGAAGTTCTCCGACAATTTTTTATTGCCCTTTAAATGCCGGTTATTCCACCACTCAAACTCCGGCTCAATGACAAAGAATTCGTCAAACTCGCTTGAATGTCTGGCCTCATTTTCAGTTAATAACACTTCATGAAGTTTTTCTCCCGGGCGAATGCCGATAATTTTCTTCTTGGCACCGGGCGCGAGCGCCGCAATTAAATCAGTAACCCGCATACTTGAAATTTTAGGCACAAAGATTTCCCCGCCCCGCATTAATTTTATTGCGTTCAATACAAGACGCGCGCCTTGATCAAGAGTAATCCAGAAACGGGTCATTCGTTCATCGGTAACGGTAACTTCGCCCATCTCTTTTTGTTTTAAAAGCGTTTCCACAATACTCCCCCGGCTTCCGACCACATTTCCGTAGCGCACCGCCGCAAAACGACTCTTCCACGCAGAATAGGCGTTGCCGGCGATAAAAAGCTTTTCAGCGCACAGTTTACTGGCGCCGTAGAGATTAAGGGGGCTGACCGCCTTGTCGCTTGAGACCAGTACAACTTTTTGAACACCTTGATTAATGGCTGCGTCAATGACATTCTGACTGCCCAAAATATTTGTCTTTACCGCTTCAAACGGATTGTACTCTAAAATAGGCACGTGCTTCAACGCGGCGGCATGAACGACAATGTCAACTCCGTGAAACGCTCTTTCAAGACGCGACAAGTCACGAACATCGCCGAGGAAAAAACGCAATCGGTCATCATTTTCTTTCAAACGGGAACTCATCTGAAACTGTTTGAATTCGTCGCGACTGAACACGATCAGCCGCTCCACTTTTGACTCTTTCAATAATATCTCAACAAATTTCTGTCCGAACGAACCCGTCCCGCCAGTGACCAAGACCGTTTTTTTATTTAAAAATGATAAAGACATATGTTATTTACTATACCATAGTAATAAATTATTTCAATACGTATTGTTGTCTTACTTCCTTCCCATCACCGTCCAACTATTATTGTTGCAGTGCAAAAAATTTACTTCTTTTAAGCCGGCGTTGAGAAGTAAATTTTTTGCCTCATTTTCAGTCCAATAGTTTGCGATTTTGGGCAAAAGCTGGTCAAAAATAATGCTGTGAATGTGGTGAAATTTAAATGTTTTTAACTGGCTGAAATAAGGATGCTTGGCAGGAAACAACTTTATAAAGATAAAAAACGGAATAGTAATAAAATAAGTCAAGAAATGAAGAAGTCCGGCCGGAAGTTTGCTCGTGATTGCCTTCCGAATCGGCGAGACGTATCTCACTATCCATTCGTTTCCCTCGTAACCGTAAACCCACATCAAAACAATTCCCCCGGGTTTTACTGCTTGGACAAGGTTTTTTATCGCCAACTCCGGTTTCTCCAAATGATGAATGACCCCGATGGAAAAGGCGATATCAAATTCATTCTCGTAAGGAATTGAGTAAATATCGGCAAGCTCAATATGCGTGTTCTTAAATTCTCTCAATGTCCTCTTTGCCGCCTCAACGGTTCTCTTGTCAAAATCAAATGCAACAACCTCCTTTGCGCCGTACTTCAATGGCCAGTAGCTGTTTCTCCCCATTCCACAGCCCGCGTCAAGCACCCTTTTGCCGGCAAAAAATGACGGCTCCAAGGGCGCGACCCATATGCCGAATTGAATCTCATAATTCGAATCCAATTCGGCATACCTTGACCATTCGTAACCAAACCGCTCTACACTCCCCATTTTTGTTGCCACATTTGAAATATCATCACTGTCCATAGTAATTTTCTATTATCTCTGCGGCCTGACAAATGCTCGTCAATGAGCTGTTTGACATAAGCATAATTGAAAATGCCGTATTTTTCAATATTCTCGCGGCTCAAGACCTCAAGCAACAGCGGCCGCAACTCGCCTCTTAACCAGCGGGCAACCGGAACGCCAAACCCCTTTTTCTTTCTGTTTACAATGTCAAGCGGAAGTTTATCAGCCATCAATTTTTTCAAAATATACTTTGTGGTAAAGCCCTTTAATTTTAAATCAATCGGAATTGAATTAATGAAATCAACCAGCTGATAATCCAAAAACGGCGCTCTGACTTCAAGCGAAGCAAACATGCTTGCTCTGTCCGTTTTCACCAGAATATCGTCCAAAAGGTAGGTTTTTAAATAAAGATACACCGCTTTCTCCAAAAAAGGACGGCCTTTTACTTCCTGCTCATATCTGTCCAAAATATCAAATTCATTCACATTTGACAAGGATTGCAAAATCTCAGGCCTAAATAATTTCTTTTTCTCTTTGTCCGTGAAAGAGCCAATCCAGATAAGATCGTGATATTCCGGCTTATACTCAAGACCAAGAATAAAACGCTTTAAACGATAATCCAAACTAATGTTGCCGAAAGAAACCGGCAGGCGTCCGATGATCTGCTTGATAAATTTCTCGCGGATGCCGCGCGGAATTTTTAAGTAATAATGCGCTAGTTGATGTGCCTGAAATGTCGGGTAGCCCATCAACAACTCGTCTCCGCCGTCGCCGGACAATGCGACCGTGACTTTTTCTTTCGTAAATTTTGAGAGCAAATAAGTAGGAACAATTGAGGCGTCTGCGAGCGGCTCGTCAAGCAGATCGGTAATCTTTGGAACTAAATTAAAGAGTTCTTCAGCTTCTAAAATGTGTTCGTGGTGCTCCGTGTCCAGATGGTGGCTTACCTTGCGAGCATAAACGGATTCGTCAAACGAGGGATCGGAAAACCCTATGGAAAATGTCTTTATTTTTTGAGACGAGGCCTTTTGCGCGTAATATGCGATTGTGCCGGAATCAAGCCCTCCGCTTAAAAATATGCCTAACGGAACGTCGGAAATCAACCGGGAAGAAACAGCCCTTTCAAGCTGTTTATCAAGCTCGGACATATATTCTTTTTCTGATAGTTTCTCCGGATACACTCCAAATTTGATGTCATAAAATTTTTCTTTTCTAATTTTGCCGTTCTGAAAAATCAAGTAACTTGCCGGCTCAAGCTTGAAAATATTTTTAAAAATCGTTTTCGGAGTCGGCACGTACTCATATGTTAAATAATAATTCAGTGCCTCCATGTCAAGCTCTTTTTTAACTGACGGATGCTTTAAAATTGCCTTTAATTCAGAACCAAAAACAAATGTTTGGTCAAAAACGCAGTAATAAAGCGGCTTTTTGCCAAACCTATCTCTTGCCAACACAAGCTTTTTTTTTCTGTCGTCCCACAAAGCAATGGCAAACATTCCATTTAATTTTTCAAAGAGCTTTTCGCCTTCCTCTTCATATAAATGAGCAATTACTTCGGTATCACTCTTCGTTTTAAATTGATGGCCATTCTTTACCAACTTATCTTTTAATTCCAGAAAATTATAAATCTCGCCGTTGAATATCACCGCGATTTGCCCGTCCTCGTTAAAAATCGGCTGCTTTCCGCCCGCAAGGTCAATAATGGAGAGCCGCCTCATGCCAAGATGTGTCTCCCCCAAAACAAAAAAACCCTCATCGTCAGGCCCCCGATGCCGGATTGAGTCGGTCATCTGCGAAAGTATCTTTTTATCACCTTGTCCAATAAAACCTGCGATGCCGCACATGATTGATAAAAACTTTAAACATTAATCTTGTCTTTGATCAGATATATCGGTTTATTCTGTGATTCATGGTAGGTTCTGATAATAATTTCCGCCAAAAGACCCATTAACACGAACTGAACCCCTAAAATTAAAAATAATGCCGAAAAAATTGGCAATGGCGTTGCGACAAAATCCCGTATACCTGCAAATTTTAGATAAATTGCGATTAAGCCTCCTGCCAAACCAATAAAGACCGCCGCGCTCCCGATCCCGCCAAAAAAATGCATAGGCTTGGTGAAATAACCGCTCAAAAATTTTACGACCAACAGATCCAAAATTACTTTAATTGTTCGTGAGAGTCCGTATTTTGACTTTCCCCGCAGTCGGGGATGGTGCCGAACCGGCAATTCCGCGATTTTCGCGCCGTGGGTCATGACCGTGTATGCCGGAATAAAACGGTGCATTTCTCCGTATAAATTAATGTCTTTAATTACCTCGCGTTTATAGGCCTTCAGCGTACAGCCGTAATCATGAAGCTTAACGCCGGTAATGAAAGAAATCATCTTGTTGGCAAACCAGGAAGGGAGAATTCGGGAAAAAAATTTGTCTTGGCGCTTTTTCCGCCAGCCGGAAACCACATCATAACCCTGCTCCATTTTTTCCAAAAGCAGGGGTATGTCTTCGGGATCATTTTGCAAATCGGCGTCCATCAACACGATGACTTCTCCGATAGAATGCTTAAATCCGGCGGAAATTGCCGCGGTTTGACCGAAATTTCTGGAAAACCTGATAATCCTTATATTTTTGTCCTCATCGGCAATTTTCTTCAATTGCTCAAAACTCTTATCGCTTGAGCCGTCGTCAACAAAAACAATCTCATACTCCCTCTTCAAATTTCTCAAGACATTACTTAGGTTTTTATAAAGAATCGGAATATTTTCCTCTTCGTTGTAAACCGGAATAATAACGGATAGAATGTTCATATATTATGAAAGTAACACAAAAACCCTTCTTTAACAAGAGGGGTTTTAATTTGTTGATTAAGGCGCTTTAATTAGGGTTCTTTCTCCCGCGTTGAAAATGTCTTTTTCCCGCGGATTCAAATTGTCCGTTCCGGATTTTTCTTTATCCAGCATTTTTTGAACAACCTCGTCAACCACCGCCGCCGGAATCGCGAAACCCATATTATCGGAGTTAACCAGCGTCCAGCTGTCAATTCCCACCACCTCCCCTCGCATGTTCAGCAAAGGGCCGCCGGAGTTGCCGGGATTGATGCCGACATCGGTTTGCAAAAAGCTGTAAATTAAAGACACTCTCTCGTTTTGCCTCTCTACTCCGCTGATAATTCCGAAATTGGCCGAATATTTATAGCCGAAAGGGTGTCCCACCGCCAAAACAAATTGTCCAACCTGAGGAGGAGTTTTTGTCAGCGCGAGAAAACGAAACGGCCCGGGAGAATCAATTTTCAAAAGAGCGAGATCGCTGTCGGGATCTCTGCCTATTATTCTCACGGAATAACGCAAGCCGTCATAAAGTTCAATGTTAACTTCGCCGTTGTTTTCCACAATGAAACTGACCACATGTTCATTTGTTACGACATAGCCGTCATGGCTTATCAAAATTCCGGTTCCGACGGGTCTTGAGACGGGGCTTTGCGAACTGTACACGACCACAATGCCCGGCTTTGCTTTATCATACAACTCGGTAAGTTCGGAATTTAATTTTTCAAACACCCCCGGCGGCGGCTTATTATCCGCTTTTTTTAAATAAATTCCGGAACATCCGGAAGTTATCGCGAGCCAAAAAATAATGAAAAAAGGTACGACGATTTTCATCTTTTCTCTCCTTTCGGACAAAGATTGTGAATGAGCTTTATTTAATTATCGCTTTATTCGAAAGAAAGGTCAAGATGTTTTGGGCTCTTTTCTCCCAAGTGCAATTCTTAGCTTCTTCCGCGGCGTTTTGAGCTATTTTTTTGGCAAGGACGCTGTCTTTCAGGACTTTCTCTATTCCCTTGGCCAGCGCCTCGGGATTGTCCGGCTCAACCAAAACCGCGGCATTCTCGTTTAGAATTTCTCTTAATGCGGGTAAATCAGACGCGACAATCGGTTTTCCGGCGGCCATATATTCAAAAAGTTTAAGTGGCGAAGTATATACGGCCGAAATTTTTTCTTTCGCCGAATTTGGCAGAACTAAAACATCAGCCGCTTTAAGCCAAAAAGGAATCTCTTTGTGCGGCTTGTGGCCGACAAAGGTCACCAGCTTATAGCTTTCGGCTTTTAGCCCCTCGACCTGAGCTCGGGACGAAGGCTTATAGCTTGCAACATCTTCCTCTGTTCCACCGACTAAATACACCAACGTGTCTTCATTAAAAAGTTTACTTGCTTGTATGAGCGTATCAACGCCTTTCCAGCCATAGAGGTGGCCGGTGTATAAAACAATTTTCTTGTCTTGTGGCAGGCCAAGTTTTTTCCGGCATTCTTGCAAACTTTCCGAAATCGCAAAGCGCGCCAAATCAACCGCGTCCGGCGCGACTAAAATTTTTTCTTCCGCCATCCCGACGGTCTGAAAACTTTTTTTAAGGCCGTGGCTGATGGCGACCAGTCCATTTATTTTTTTCAAAATTCTTTGATATTTTTGAGGCGAACCGGGAAAAGTGTGCGCTTCCCAAAAAAGATTTCTTCGCAAAAAACTAAAAAACCAAAGCGAAAACTCATCGCGGGAATAAATAATGTCTTCCGGCTTGCTTTTAATCAGTAAGTAAACCGCCGCCGCGAATCCGAAACTCACGGCCTGAATCCAAAATCCGATTTTTGGAATACCCAGGGGAATTAAATCCAAACAAGGCAATTTTGTAACTTTAAAAACCTTTTCAATGCCGTAATAATCAAAGATATCCTCTTTTATTTTGTTAAATCTTCTCGGAATAATGAGTTCAACTTCTATCTTGGAATTTGAAATTTTAAATTTTGAATTTGTTTGGAAATTGGAAATTGGAAATTGGAAATTCGCAAATGCCTTCAGCATTTGCGCTATCTGTATGCCGTGCGCTTTCTCCGTGGGAATTCTTGCGTTGGCAATGTAAAATATTCTCATAATTATTATAATTGATAGATCTCGACTACCGGCCCTAATCGTTTCATAGGAAAGATCACCCAAACTGGGCTTTCCAAGTTCCCATTAACATTATATGACAGATTGCCCAAGCCGGCATCAAATCTTTGTAGGAACCGCGCACGGCTGATAATCTCCAAATCCTCTGCGGCTATATCATTTTTATTCCAATACTCAATGACAAAATATTTAAAGTTATTGTCTTTTAAATATGCAACGAGATTTTTCGGCAGAAGTTCCGGCTTGATAAAATGCAGATTCAACACATCAAAAGCCGGCTTTGGATAGTTAGCTGGATCCAAAGTCAATAAAACGCGTTCGACTGTTCTCAATGAGTCTGGGTCAAGCGACTGTTGAGCGGCGATTGCCTCTTTGGTCGGCGTCAGCGGTTTAAAATTATATAACCGAGTCGCGATTTTTGAACGTTCAGGGATGTGTTCTGCAATCCATTGCTTTGCCATGATCCGCGTGTCTTTTTGAGTCATCAGCACGGTGTATTTGATACTAACCAGCGCCGAAAAAAGAAAAATCAACAACAAAACCGCTACAAGAATATATCTTCGCCCTGCCCCTTCGCCGATGACCGCCTTCATTTTTTCCAAAAGAGCGTTCAAACCATACGCCGCCGCAAGAGATAAAATCGGCAATAGGAAAAAAACGTATCTGGGTTCGTCATGAAACAAAAAGTAAAGCGCAAAAATATACGCCGCGCAAAAAGATAAAAACATTGAAAATAATTTTTTTGAAGCAAAAGCAAGCGCGACAAAACCTAACAACGAAAAAGTCAAAATTGCCGGTTCCTGATATATTAAAATTTTAAAATAATAAACAAAACTTGTGAGTAAACCGGTTATGCTTTTTGCCGCCCCGACCGTCCCATCTTCACCGATAATAATGCTGAAAAATTCTTGGGGGTGAAGAATAATAAATACGCTTGAAAGCGCGGCGGAAATTGACAAGAAAATCCACAAGTTCACGTCTTTAAGTTTATCTTTTAAATTTCTCCCCTGTCCACCAACGATTCCTGTTGATAAAAAATGACCCAATATGACAAACCAAGTACCAAAGGCCGCGATATAGCTCGCCCCGAAAGCAAGACCTGTTAAAATGCCAGACCAAATATAGTATTTTCTTTTCGGTTTATAAAAAAGATAAAATGCCTCTAAAATTATGAGATGCGTAAAAAATACGGCCGGAATCCAATGGCGGGTGAAATGCGAGAGCTGAAGATGAAAAAAACTCAGCGACAAAAACAGCACGGCAATTAAACCGACCTTTTCATTAAAAATCTTTTTGGCTATCAAATATGTCACAAAAAGAGAGCCGAGCGCAAAAAATATATTAAGGATCCTCGCGGCAGACCAGACAAATCCAGGATTTAATATTAGGAAATTTTTAAATTCAATGATATTCGCGAAATCGCCTATAAAATACCGAATTAAAAGTATGGGACTGAGAAAAATCAAATAGATGTAGGGCAGGAGCGGCGGATAATAAAGCGGCCTGAATTCTTCCGGATAAAAAACCGGAAAGAGCGTCCTTATTTCTGCCATTTTCAACGCGCCATTTACCAACACCTGTTCATCGCCGACAAAAAAATAGGGCAGGCCGTAATTTAAGCCAATTAGTCGCAATACCAGCGCGGCAAAAAGAATTATGACTAATAAGATTTTAAAATTCATAATCTCATATTATTGAAATAATCTTTTGAACCAAATGATCTAAATTATGATTTTGAACCACCTCTTCGCGTAATTTTGCTTCAATGCTTGTCCGAGTTTTAACATCCAAGCTTGCGAGCGCGGCGATTCTTTCCGCCAAATCATCAGGCGAATTTGGTTTGACCATCAGCTCCGCACCTTTATTTTTCAGGATATTGACAAAGGCCTCGTTTGAAGTCAGAACCAATTTTCCGCAAGCCATTGCCTCTAAAACGGCCTTGTCCACGCTTCCGGTGCGGCTTAAATTCACAAACAAATCGCAATTTTGATAAAATTGCGGCAGTTCGGGATACGGTTTGGGACCCAAAAAAGAAATATACTCTTTCAAATTTTTATTTTCAACTTCAGCTTTCAATTTTTTTAAATAATCCTCTTGGGTTTTCAAACCCGGAGCGCCAATGATATTTACTTGAATATTTTTAATATTATTCTTGTTTACCAGAATATCAATCGCCTCAATTAAGGTTTCGTAATCTTTAACCGGCGATATTCTTCCAATTGATAAAATTTTATATCTTGTGGCTTGTGACTTGTAGCTTGTAGTCGGGGCGGGACGAAAAAAATCCGTATCAATGCCGTGGCCGGTAACAATAACTTTTTTACTCTTGAGGCGAAAACTTTCCGGAGAAGCGGTTAAAATAACATCGGCCAGCAAATTCACCAACCGCAATTGAAAGCTGACCTTGCCGTGAGTGTACCAGGTAATTATTTTCTTGTATTGCAGTTTCGCCCAAGGCGCGATTAAAATGGTGTAAATCGGATTTTGGTGGCAAAAAATTCCGTCGCTTTTTTTGACGAATTGAAAAGCGTATTTTTGAAAATTCCAAAATTTCGCCAATTTCCCCGCGCCTCTTTCTTTTCCCAACGAATAAATTTTCACATTTTCGGGCAAACCGGAAATATCCCCTTTTTCAAGGCAAATGACGTTCAGCGCGTCAACCTTAGCGGCAAATTTCTTAACCCACTGAAAAGTAAATCCGGCCAATGCGTCATTTTTATCAATTTTACGAGTGATAAATAATAGATTCATGGTTATTTCGCGTCGTGTTTGGTTAATTTGTTCCAAAATGTTACCACCTTTTCAATGCTTTTTTCCTGACTAAATTTTTCTTCCAAAACCCTCCGGACATTTTCCGCCATTTCTTTCCTTTCCGATTCTTCCATTCGCAAGACCTTCAATATTTTTTCAACCATGGCGTTTTCGTCGCCAATCGGCGCGAGGTATCCCGTCCGGCCGTCAACGACAATGTCTCTCGCGCCGGTGGTCTCGGTTGACACGACCGGACACCCGGCGGCTCCCGCTTCAATCAAGACCTTGCCCAAACTCTCGCTGAAAGAAGACAAAACGAAAACATCGGCGGCGTGATAATAATTAACCAAGTCCTTTTGAGGCGCGAATGAAATAAAAACAACCACGTCCTCAATTTCCAGGCGCCGAACCATTCGCTTAAGTTTCGCTCTTTCGCCTCCTTCGCCGATAATCAAAAGAACAATGTTATGTTTTGAATTCCTGATCCGAGCAACCGCTTTCAGCAGAAGGGGCAGATTTTTTACTTTTACCAGCCGGCCGGCGTACAAAATTATTTTTTTATTAAAATAATCATCTTTTATCTGTTTCACTTTTTCCGGCTCAAACGCCTTAAACTTTTCCAAATCAACCGGCGTCGGAATAACCACGATTTTTTCCGAAGGAATACCGCGGTTGACGAGTTTTTCTTTTATGCCTTGGCTGACGACCCTGATGCCGTCGGCGTATCTTGCGATAAACTTGCTCAAAAGCAATTGAAAAATACCCGCTTCGGACTGAAAAGCATTCCCCCAAAAATCGCCGTGAAAGTGAATTTCCAAAGAAGGTTTTTTTCCGCCAGTGGCGGATCCGCCTTGGGCGGAGAATTTCTTTTTCAACCAATAGCCGACTAAACCGGTAAAAAACGGGTCCTGCGTATCTATCAAATCATAATTATTCTGCCTAAAAAGCGCTTTGCCGATTTTATAAGCGTCAAATATATAGTTGAATTTAAAAAAAGAATTGGTCGGAAAAGCCGTCACCTTTTCGCTTATCGCGTTTTTCTGAAATCCGGAACGACTAAAAACAATAACATCAAGTTTTTCAACAAACTCGCCATATCGCCGGTGCCGTTCTTGAGCGTCCCCTGCCTGCGCAGGCAGGCCGCCGCCGTTAGCCCCCAACAAAGTTTTGTCCAAACTAACCATTAAAATTTTCATTTTGCGTTTTTGATTTTATGATTTTAACACGCTTACCGTCCCCTCAATCATCTTCTCCAAACTAAATTTTTCTAATGTCTTTTTGCCGTTTTGAATAAATTTTTCAGCCAGCACCCCGTCTTTCCAAACGCGCGAAATCGTCTCTTTCAAGGCCTCTTTATCATCAAAGCCGACTAAAATTCCGTTCTCGCCGTTAGTAATAACTTCGGGATTTCCACAAACATTTGTGGTAATAATGGGCACTTTGGCGGCCAAGGCCTCCAATAACTGATGCGACAAACCCTCATAAGCCGTATTCAGAACAAATATCTTCGCCGCCCTTAAATATGCCAGAAGTTCCGCGTGCGGTAATTTCCCGAGTAAAATCACACTTTCATTCAATTTAAGATTTGAGATTTGAGATTTGAGATTTTCTTTTTGAGGTCCTTCCCCGACAATCAATAGTTTAAAATTCGGGTTTTCTTTAAGCAACTCCGGCATTATTTCTATTAACGCGCCAAATCCTTTCCATGGAACCAGCCGTCCGACGGAAATGATTATATCGCCCTTAAAAGCTTGTAGCTTGTCCCTCGACACGGCTCGGGATCCTGAGCTTGTCAAAGGATAGCTTGTAGCTTGTAGCTCTTCTGAGTGATAAGCATTGTAAACGACTCTTACTTTCTTTTCAGAAACTCCCCAACCCAAAACTAACCGCTTCAAATACGCGCTCGGCGTAATAATCACATCCGCTTTTTTAGCCACAACTCTCTCTAAAAATCTCAACAATTCAGTCCTCAAACCATATTTTTCTTTTTGGAATTCTTCTATGTTTGGAAATTGAAAATTGGAAATTGGAAATTTCAGCGAAGTTGTGCTTCGCTGGGCATGTTGTTCCCACGCGTAATCCCCCACAATCTTCAGCGCGAACTTTTTCCTCAACAGCTTTGCCGCGCACATCGCCGGCAATCCCGCGCTTATCAAATCTTGCGCGTAAACAACATCCGCGCCTCTGGAAATTCTCAAAAGTTTCCAAAAATAAACAAAATGCCTTAATCCTTTAGGGTATGTCCTGGAAATTCTGACAATACCGTATCCTTGCTTCTTGATTCCTGCTTCCTGATTCTTGCTTCTATCCGCGTAAGTAACTACGCGAATATTAAATCCGCGCCTTGTTAACTCCTCAGCGATTGTTTCCGAGTATGTCGCAGGTCCTCCTATGTCCGGCGGAAAAATTCCGGTTGCGATAATTATCTTCATGTTAATTTCTTGAAAATATTTTCTATTTGCCGCGCGATGCTGTCCCAATTATATTTTTCTTCAACCAGTTTCCTGCCGTTTTCAACCAACCTCAAACGCAATTTTTTGTCCTTCAACAGTGTTTCAATTTTTTCGGCGATGCTTTTCGGGTTTTGAACTTCGCAAAAAAGGCCGGTTTCTCCCTCTCTCAAGAAATCAGGAATTCCGCCGACTTTTGTGCCGATTACGGGCACTCCGGCGGCCATCGCTTCCAAAAAAGCGTTTCCGAGGCCTTCCGAAAGTGACGGCCTGACGAAAACATCGGAAATCCACAGATATTGCGGCAAATCTTTATGGCTCACCTCTCCCAAAAACAAAACATTATCTTCCAAATTTAGCTTTTTCGTCAAGTCCTTCAAATACTCTTCCTGCTCTCCTTTTCCTATTATCAGGAGTTTAAATCTTAAATCCTGCGCAGCTTTAATAATATCTTCAACCCCGTTTTTCTTCACCAGTCGCGACACGGTAATTATTACCCTTTCCTCGCTTTTGATTTTTAATTTTTCTTTAAAATCTGCAATTTTGAATTTTGAATTTCCCTCGACCTGAGCTCGGGACGAAGGTTGAATTTTAAATTTCTGCGTGTCCACTCCATTCGAAACCACGCTCAAATCCCCTTTATATCCGATTTTTCGCGCCCAATCGGCAAGAAAATTGCTGATGGCCTGAATATGGTCGGCCTTCAAAAATATTTTTTTAAAAATCGGCCAAACGAGCCGGACTTTTCTCTCAATCTCCGGCAAGGGATCGCCTTCCTGAAGCGTGAGCAAAAACGGAGTCCCCGGCCGGACCAGCTTGAAAAACAACCCGGCGAAACCGGCGTAAGCGGCCATAATTGACCAACTCAGCGCGTAACTTCTTTTTTTGTTTAAAAACAGGGCTTTCAACGGCGCGAGAAACAGAAACAAATATTTATCAAAGCCAAAACCAAAACCGAGGCGATAAACATTCACATTACCGATTTTCTCAAAACGCGCGATTCTCGGGCTCAAACGGGCCGTTAGCATGTCAAATTCATAGTCCCCGAGCCGGTCGGTGATTTCCCTGACCGCGACTTCGGCCCCGCCGACAAAAGGCGCGTAGGCGATGGAAAATATCAATATGTTCTTTTTTGCCGATTTTTCGTCCATATTTAATTAACTTAAAATTTCCAGTAATTTTTGATAATCGTCAATGAAATAAACATAAAAGGCCTCTTCTCCGGCTGGGTTCTTTATTGTTTTAATAGGGTTCACTCCTTCGTTCTTCAAATAATTTTCGACTTGTGTGGCCTTGTTTGAAAAAGATGTATCCGGCGTCACAACATCCGCGGTTTTTTCTGCAATGAGAATAATGTATGCCGAACTAGCGCCAACATCTTTAAAAATGCTTTTATTAAGTTGTGTCTGAGTACGCAATTCATCAAAAGTGAACAAAAGATAATTTTTCAACAATCGACGCTTTTCAATAGTCCATATTCTGCCGAACCAATTTATATTTTCGTCGTACACGATTAAAGATGAAAACGGCTTTAAATCCGCTTCCTCAAGTATTTTATTTGCCCTATCAACCATATCCGGTATCCTATTAAAATCCGGATACATTGCCCAAGGATCCGCCTTTGTCTCTTTAAGCAAAGAGTCCAGATATTCGTCAAGTTGTTTAAAGCCGGCGTTTTCAATTCTTATCGGCGAATACGCGATGCCGGATTTTCCGAACGGTTTATATAAATGATTGGTGTTAACGGCAAAAATCAACTGATAAGCCGTGAAAACAAAAACCCCGGCAAGAAAGATGTATTTAAAAATCGGCGCTCGCGTAGCGACAGGTTCTAATTTTTTAAAATAATTTAAAATCCTGTCCGCCGAATAAGCCGTGGCTATCGCGAAAAACGGCGCGTAAAGAGCCAAATACCTGTCGGCAGAGCCGATGAAAACAAAAATGGCTGTTAAAAACAATAAATTAAGCAAGATAACCGAATGGGCGCCGATTTTAAATATTATTCCTTCATACAAGAGAAAAATAGTGGCGGCAATGAACGCCGCGAACGCCGGCAAAGAAAAAGAATCGCTTAATGTTTTAAAGATTGAGATCAGATTGCTTAAAAAATTACCGTTGATTTGCCTTTCAATAATCGGCCAGTCGGCCGCGCTTTGGCCGAACAAAGCGGCAAATTGCATATCAAAATGCCCTCTTGTCTTAAACATCATAATATTATAAATAATAACCGGCGCGAACATGACCAAGACAACCGCCGCGGACGCGAGCAGTTTATATTTATGCCCGCCGGTTATCAAATCCCTTCTTTGCCAAAAAATATAAACCAAAAAGAACGGAATCAAATAAAAAGAAGTGTACTTGGACAAAAAAGCGAAGCCGAGAAAGACGGCCGACAAGAAAATATAATTGACATTGGGTTTGCTTTTGATCAAAAAATAAAGCGAGGCGAGAATAAAACATAGAGTTATCCCTTCCAAATACCCCACCCTTGAAATCCAGATGAAATAATTATTCACCGCTAAAAAAAACGCGGCAAAAAGGCCGGCAGCCGGAGAATAAAGTTCTTTGGCCAACAAAAATACCAGCACGATTGAGATCATGCTTGCCAGCGCGAAAGGCAATTTCGCGGCAACGGCATTTACGCCAAAAATTTCAAAAAACGCGTGCTGGATAAAAAAGATCATGGGCGGAGCATCGTGAAACGAAAGTTTTGACCAACTTAGAATTTCGCCGAACCACTGCAAAGGAGTAGTTTGTTTTTGCGAAGCCAGAAAATCAAGATAAAATATGGAACGAAACGAATAATGCGCGTCATCCGACATTATATCCGGCCTTGTCAACCGGAAAAAAATCAAAACGAACGCCAGAATAAGAATAAGCGCGAAAAGCATTTTAAACAGTCGCGGAAAATCTTTAAAGGCATCCGTTTCTTCTTGTTCTTGAATTTTGACTTTATTTTTCGCCATGGTTCAATAAGCTCACCGCAAGATGGTCAATTGAATAAATTATATTTCAAGACGCACCAAACAGCGCGGACCGCGTCCTTGAATTTTATCTTTTTTCCTTCCCGATATGTCCGGCCGCTGTAGGAAATGCCAACTTCAAAAATCCTCCAATTCCCTTTCGCGATTTTGGCCGTTATCTCCGGCTCAAAACCAAACCTATTTTCTCTTAAATTTATTGACTTCAAAACCTCTTTTTTAAAAACCTTATAGCCGACCTCCATGTCGGTTAGGTTCAAATTGGTAAATATATTGGAAAATGTTGTTAAAAATTTGTTGCCAAGATAATGCCAAAAATAAAGCGTCCGGTGAGGCAAATGTCCCATAAAACGAGAGCCGTAAACGACATCAGCCTTATTTTCAAGAATCGGTTTCAATAACAAAGAGTAATCATTGGGGTCGTATTCCAAATCGGCGTCTTGAATCAAAACAATATCGCCGCTTGCAACGGAAAACCCTTCCCGCAGAGCCGCTCCCTTGCCTTCGTTTTTTTGCCGGTAAATCACGCGGTGCCGAGATTCAAATTTCTTCAGCTCTTCCCTCGTGCCGTCGGTTGAGCAGTCGTCAACAATGATAATTTCTTTCTCAATGCCGCCTGCCTGCGCGTCTTCAACCCATTTTATGATTTGGGCTATGGACGCTTTCTCGTTATAAACCGGAATGATAATAGAGAGCTTCATACGTTGGAAATTTTTCCTGTCTTATGTTTTAATAAAGACATGAAAAAAGTATTATTCATCATCACCCAAGCCGAGATTGGGGGCGCGCAAAAGCACGTCATTGATTCATCATTGGAACTTCAAAAAACCGGCGAGTTTGAATGCGAGGTCGCGAGCGAGCCGAACGAAAATTTCGCTAAAATCCTAAAAGAAAATGGCGTTGAATTTTCGCCAATTAAACGTCTGCAAAGAAGCATTAATCCGTTTTCCGACCTGTTTGCGTTTTTTGAAATCTACAATTTAATTAAATCACGAAAGCCCGACATTGTCCATTTACATAGTTCCAAGGCCGGCGTTTTGGGAGCTTTAACCGGCAAAACGGCTGGAGTCAAAAAAATTGTCTTTACGGCCCATGGCTGGGTGTTTAACGAACGCCTGCCGCTCTGGAAAAAGCTGTTTTATGTCTGCGCGAGCAAATGCGCCGCTTTTTTTCAAGACGCGATTATCTGCGTTTCCGAATATGACAAAAAAGCGGCGTTAAAATACAAAATCGCCCCCGCAAAGAAACTCTTTGTCGTCCACAACGGCATTGATGTTGAAAAATTAGCTTTTTTAGATAGGAATCCTGCGCGAGAAGCTCTGCAAAAAACTACTCACTACTCACTACTCACTACTCACTTTCTTATCGGCACCATCGCCAATCTCTATAAAAACAAAGCTATTGATATTTTGATTGAAACGGCAATATTGATTCAAGATTCGGCGCGGGATAAAAATTTTGCTTTTATAGTGATTGGGGAAGGAAAAGAAAGGGAGAATCTGGAATCAAGAATCAAGAATCAAGGACTGGAAGAGAAATTTTTTCTCGTCGGAAGTGTAGCCGAGGCGTGGAAATATCTGAAAGCGTTTGATGTTTTCGTTCTTCCGTCGTTAAAGGAGGGGTTCCCTTACGCGATTTTGGAAGCAATGGCCGCCGGACTGCCGATTGTCGTCTCTAAAGTCGGTGGAATTCCGGAAATGATTAAAAAAGGCAAGAACGGATTATTGATCAGTCCGGGACAGCCAAAAGAACTCGCCGAAGCACTCTTGAAATTATCGGAAAATAACGAACTTACAAAAAAACTCGGGGAGGAAGCCGAGCGAACGGTTAAAGAAAAATTCGGTCTTCATAAAATGATAAAGAAGACAATGGAAGTTTATGAAAAAACATAAAAGCTCTTCAACAAATGAAGGGCTTTTATGTGGACCCGGCGGGATTTGCACCCGCTTCTCTACGTGTCAAGGGTAGTGTTTTACTGCATAAAACTACGGGCCCGGATCCACAAAATAATATTAAAGCAAAACCTCTTCTTTTGCAAGAAGAGGTTTTGCCGACACGTAGATTTGGCCTGTAGTTTATGCAGACCACTACCTTTATTTCCATTATACTCCCTCATTTCATTTTGTCAATCCCTCTAACTCCCGCTTCACGGCCTCGTTGTCGGGGTTTAGTTCAAGAACTTTGTTGAAATACTCAATCGCTTTTTCTTTGTTGCCGTTGTCGCGGTAGTAACTCGCAAGAAGCGTCATTAAATCGTGGCTGTCGGGGTTGTAATTCAAGCCGTCAAGCAAAACTTTTTCGGCAAGATGCTTTTTCTCGGTATAGGAATAATAATAAAGTTCAAAGAAGTTGCGGAAATAATTGACGTCGTGTTTTTCGTTCTCAATCGCTCTTAAATACGCGGCTTCGGCTTTCGGATAGTCAACGAGAAAATGAGTGTAAAGATCGCCCAAATTGGCGAATGAAAGAGAGTTTTCCGGTCTGATCTCTCCAACATAAGTCCAGACATCGGCCGCGCCCTGATAATCGCAGAGACCCTTTCTGACCAGTCCCAGCTCCATCCAAGCACCCATGCGATCCGGCGTTGTGGCCAAAAATTCTTTTACTTTATCAAATCGTTCCTGAAATTTCGTTATTTGCTCTTGAGTCAAATCCGGACATTGCGGTTTGAATTCAAAGAAGTTCTTTTCCTGCTTATCCTGGACTATCACATCAGGAGCGGATTTTTGAGTATAAAAATAATAGCCGATGCCCGCGGCGACGAAAAGAAACAGGATAATCTCTAAAATTAAGGTGAGTTTTGATTGTTTAAACATGCCAATTTTGTCTAAAAATTGAAGCAAGGCGAACAATTTTTAGGAACAAAATTGAGCACCCCGCACTTATTTTTAGAATGATTGTTGTGTTAAGCTGACCAAGCCGCAGGCGGATTCCGTGGGACGATATTTAAATTATTGCGAGTCGTCTTGCGAAATAAGTACGGGGTCGTAAACTAAACTTATCACAATTTCAGAAAAAAGGCAACCAAGCTAAGCTTGGTTAAGCCCGCCTTGACTCGTCGGCGAGGCAGGCCGCGCTTAGCGCGGCAATAACAAAACCCCCTTCAAATGAAGGGGGTTTTGTGTATCCGATTCACATGCTCGCAAGGGCATGAACCGGGAGAGAATCAGAGTTACTTGCTCAGTATCTGAGCGGTTGAGGTGTTCGGGTTGAGACCCGGCACTCTGAAGCCGTTTGTCCACTCAGCGGTACGAGTAGCGGTTGTTGAGTTATTTCCGTAGTTCAGGTCAGACCAAATGAAGTCCCTGTCCACGGTATCATCTTTGTTCTCAATGGCCGCGGTAATAGCGCCGCCGTCAGCGCTAACGCTGGATCGCACCGCAGGAAGCGGATAAGTGGTCGGGAACGCTTCATCGCCCAACATCTCAATTTTAACCTGGGAACCCGCTACTAACGGACCGGTAATGGTTGCGCGCAGTTCGTAATTCTTGGATGTTCCGGCCGAAATCAACCTGTACTCGCCGCCAGTAGCCACACCGGTAGTCGCGGTATCGCTCGCGTCAATCAAAGTGTTTGACGCGGCAAGACCGGTTACGCCTCCAATAGCCGCAACGCCGTTCACGTAGATCCGATCGCCGGGTTCTCTTGTGGCATTGTTCCACAAGTTTACCTCAGAGACGCCAGGATTCTCAAACAGCTGGAAGGAAGTTGCTGTTGCCGTTGTAGTGGTTACAGCAAAGCTTGCTTTGTACAATCCGATGTCACCATGAGAACCGGCTGAAATAGTGTATTTGAAGAAGGTTCCGCTGCCTGTTGAGAGATTGGTGCCGCTAACCGGAGTCGGATAAGAAACAGTCGGATATGACAAGTACAAACTGAAGCTGCTGCCGGTGAATGTACCTGACATATTGCCTACTGCGAGATTTGATCCGGAAGAAACACCTTTGACGGCATACGCATCTTCAGCAACGGTCAAGTTGAATCCTCTGGCCGACGCTCCGGCGTAGCTGGTGCCGATATCGTTCCAGTCGGCTTTAACGGTTATCTTCTTGCCGGAGGAACCCTTTAGAATTCTCAAGTTTCCGGCAGTAATAGTGAAGGTTATGGCCGCGGAAGAAGTCGGACTTGCTGAGGCAACCGATGTCCCGCCGTCATAGAGATAGAACTTATTGATCTGATTGATCAAGGAACCGGTATTGATAGCAGCTCTGTCAAAATGAAGAGAAGTCACATCAAGATCTTCATTTGAAGCGGTCAAGCGCAGTTCACCGACAGCCACACCAGTCTGACCGCCGTAAACCAAGCCGGAAGCCGGATTGGCGGCGTCAGTGGAAACCGTGAAGGTGCCGGTAGTCGCAATAGTCATTACCTGACCATCGCTGTTGGTTACGGTCGGGGTAACGGTTACAGCAGTTGAAACACCAGTCGCGGTCGCGCAAGCGGAACCGTTGCAACCGTAAGTGAAGGTTCTGTTAGCGGTTGAAGACGAACTGACATCCGCTTTCAAAGTGATTGTCTTTGAAGTTCCTTTGGCAACAACGATCGGATTGGTCAAAGTGAAGGTCGTGGTCGCGGTTGTCGCGGCAACGGCTGACGGCTGGACAACCGGCTGTAATGCCGTTGAACCGTCATACAACTGGGCGTTGACCAAATCGGTCTGAATGCTGTTGGCCGAGGTCTTTATCACCGCGGCAAGCTGGGTAACTCTTACGTCCTCTCCGGAGTTTGTCGCGTCAAGAACGTAATTGGCGAACGTAAGATTGGAAGTGCCCGCGATTACGGTCTGAGCGGCCGGAGTCGTTGAAGTTGAAATTGACAACACGCCGCCTTTTATCGTCGCGGTGTCGCCGGTAATATCCGAGGTCGGATTGGCGGTAATGCTGTTATTGGTCGTCTCGCCCTTGGCGGTAATTGTGCCTGAGGGCATCACAATACCAAGCTGAAGCGTGCTGTTGTTGGTGAAGCTGGTGTTCAAGTTGCCCTTGATGGTGTATTCGCTGATGCCAACAGGGAAGATGATCGTATCGGTGGTAGTGGCCCGGCCTTGAGTGGTCTGTCCGCTGTACACGGACGGATCAACCGGACCGCCAACAACGGTGCCCGCTGAGTCATAGATTGTCACATTGGTCAGATTGGTGATAGTGACCGTTGAAGTCGCGTAAATCGCCAATTTGGTGACAATGACTCTCTCGCCCTGCGCGTTAAACTTGAATTTGCCAATTTCCTGCTGGGTGCCGCCTGAAGCCACGTTCAAAGAAGCCAAAGTGCCTTTAGACACTGTTAAGCTTCCCGTCTGAATCGTGGTTTCGTCATCGCCGTTATAGTAAGGACTGGTCGCGTTCGGATAAGTCGGGTTAATCTCATAGCCGTAGGTCTTTCCTTTAACGGTAATGTCGGTCTTTTTGTCAATGACCCAGTCAATGGTTCGGCCCGAGCCGGAAATAATGTCTCCTCTCAAGCTGAATTCCTTTGACAAGCCCTTGCTAATCTTTATCGCCGGGCTGAAGTTGAAGATCGCCTCTTTGTTGGTAACGTCGGTAACCTTGCTTCCGACAACCACGCCGTCGCTGACGAGTTCCAAATTCTTCAGATCACCGTCAGAAGCGGTTCCGTTCTGATACCAACGGATTGAACTTAGGTCAATGTCTTCGGTGGCCGAGGTAATCTTCAAAGAAGCGAAGATATAAGCGGTCGTGCCGACTTTCTGGTTGCTGTCGGACGGCATTAATCCGCCATTGGCGATTGTCGCGGTGCCGATGGTTAGGGTAGCGTTCATTGTCATGTAGTTACCCGTTATCGGCAAGGTTCCAACAACCGGAACACTGCTCTTTGTTACCACGGAGGTCAGGCTCAAAGACGCCTGTTCGCTTGCTTGGAGAGCGGCGGCCATGTTGCCCGCCAAGATAATGCTCCGGGTTGTTCCTTTGGTGACGGTAAAGTCATCGGTAAAGACAACCGTGTGTTCCGAAGTCAAGGTCTTTTCCGCGCCTAACTGCTTGTTTGTCGCGGCGTCAACTAAGATTAATTCGGAGAAGTTGGTGTCATTGCTCGGGCCGATTCTCTTAACGGTCAAAGAATCAACGATAACGTCGGCTTCGCTTGAAGCGGTAAAGTTAACTTTTGTGAAGCCAACCTTGGCCGCGTTCTGAACGACTATGCCGGAAGCCGGGGTGTCCGAGGCCAAACCAACGGTCAAGCCCGAGGCAACCGGAGTCGGAACTGCGCCGTAAGCGATTGAAGTTCCTGTCGTGTAGTAGTCGCGCTCCGCTCCGTTAACGATAAAGACCTGGTCCCAGGAATAACCTGAAGCGACATACTGCTCGGCAGTCATGTCAAACCATTTCTTAATACCGTCTTGAGCGGTCTGATACACTTTTGTATCGCCGGCTGCGCGATAGATGTCTGAAATCATGTAAGAATCAAGAGTCGCCTGGTCGACGCTCTTAATGTTCTCCCACTTTAAGTGGCCGTACATTCCGAGGACGGCCGGATTAAAGATGTGCCGTTTGTAACCCTTGGCGTTCACGATGTAGACCTTAATGCCGTCCGGTCCTCTAATCAAGTCGCCTTCGTTAACGACGGCGGCATTGAGGACGAACATTGGCACTAAAAGTACAAAGCCCGAAAGCCACAAGGTTGTGGTAACGGCCAAACCGACGGAAAGAAATTTCTGCAATTTCTTTGCCGTTTTTGTGCTAACTAAAGGTTTGTCCATTTTAATTACGCGAAATCTTTGTCCCGGTTCATTCTTCCCCCGCCAAGGCGGGGTCGGAATAAAAACGAAACAGAAGACATCACGCAAACAATTACTAAATTAATAAATTATTCTGTCAAAAACAGTCGTATCATCCAAGAAGGCGTGTCTTGCTTTAAAACCGTTCCCTATTGAGAACGCGATTCAAAACATCGACCAAACTCCCGCCTTCTAAAAATACAAAGAAAAAATACTGCCCACTGTCAGCTACTCACTTTCAATCACTTCTTCGTGTTCAATTGTCAAAGTTCAAACCCGACCTGTTCTATACATTATACCCCGTCGGAAATCTCCAATCAATCGTCGCCGGAAATCTCTTTAAATTAATTAGAGATTTCCAACGGGGATATGCCAAATTCAAAATGTAAAATAATTTTTTCTTCCGTGATTCTCCCTAAACCGCAAAGTCAGCCAAATATATGGCTTCCTGAAAGCTGAACCGCGCGATCATATCGGCTATAATCATTCAATTTAATTATACTCCTTATAAAAAACCTCTGCAACAGTTTTCAAGCGTCTTGCTGTGGATAACTCAAGGGCTTTGTCCCCGCTTAGCGGGGTTACAAAACCTTGATCCCGAGCGAAGCGAGGGATCTCACAGCACACAGCAACCATCAATGCAGTAACTCTAATCTTATTATATCCAAAATTCACCTGTCAAGCAATATATCAATTGTGGATAACTGACTTTAGATATTTTTTAAAATCATGACCCACTTCTTCATGCTTCAAACCGAAATCAACAACGGCTTTCAAAAATCCAATCTTTGACCCGCAGTCGTATCGCTTGCCCGAAAACTCGTAGCCGTAAACCGAGCGATTCCTTAAAAGATTCTTCAAAGCGTCGGCCAAACGGATTTCTCCCCTGACCGGATTTAATTCGCGCAACTCTTTAAACACCTCCGGTGTGATAATGTATTTCCCGACAACCGCCAGATTAGAAGGAGCTTTTTTAATCGTTGGTTTTTCAACAAGATTTTTAATTTCAAAAATCCTCTTCTCAATCTCCGTCGCTTTCACGGCCCCATACTTTGAAATTTCGCTTCTCGGAACTCTCTCCAGCGCCACGACCGGACCCTTGTATTTTTCATGCACCTTCATCATCTGCGCCAGGGCCGGAACTTTCGCGTCAATTATGTCATCGCCGTATAAGACCGCGACGGGTTCGCCGTCAACCAAATGAGCGGCGCACAAAAGCGCGTCCCCGTCGCCCCGCGGTTCTTTTTGCCGGACGTAAGTGAATTTAGCGAGATTGGAAATTCTTCTGACTTCTTTATATATGTCCGCCTTGCCCGCCTTAAGTAAAACTTCCTCAAGTCCGGCCGAATAATCAAAATGGTCTTCAATCGCCCGTTTGCCGCGGCCGGTGACGAAAATAATTTCCGTGATGCCCGAAGCCACGGCCTCTTCAACCAAATACTGAATTACCGGCTTGTCAACGATCGCGAGCATTTCTTTGGGCTGGGCTTTTGTTGCCGGCAAAAATCTCGTTCCGAGTCCGGCAACCGGAAGTATGGCTTTCTTGATCATAGTTAAAACGCTTTATTCAAAAACTCTTTTATTTGTTTCACCGGCAACACGACAATTTTTCCCGCTTTATCAATATTATTTATCCCAATCACCTCTCCTTCAACGTTTATCATCGGCCCGCCGATAAAACTTTTATTGTCTTCGCGGATATTGACTTCAAAATTTTCCTCTTCAAGCGCGCTGACAATTCCACTGTTTATGAACTTTTTTAAACCGGTTTCCGCGATGTCCGCGCCTGTCAAAACAACCGATTCTCCCCAGACCGGCATTTCCTCCGGCCCGAAAGTCGTGACCGGAAGATTTGACGCCTCTACTTTTAAAAGCGCCAGATTCGTCTCCAAGTCCTTTTCTTTTACCTCGGCCGAAACTTTATCACCGTTATAAAAAACATAGTACTGCTGGCCGGACACGGCGAGGGAAGGATTTAAAGTCAGAATCAAGCCGTCGGCGGTTATCGCGATTCCGCTGCCCTCAAAAACCGTTTTGCCCCCTTTTTGCGACCTGATTCCGACCACCAGCGGGCTGACTTTATTAACCGCTTTTTCAAACGCTTCGTTTTCTCTGATGACAACCTGTTCCTGTTTGTTGATTATCGTCGTTCCCCCGGCGCTCTGGCGAATAAGCTCAAATCTCTCAAAATACGGTTTTGAAGCAAGATAAGGCAAAAGCAGGCGCGTTCCCAATATCCCGCCTAAAGCGCCGATGATGAGAATAAAAATAAGTTTGAAGAGAAACCTCATAAGATTGCTTTCACTTTCACGTATCCGTCCTTTGTTTCGGGCACCTGAGCCAGCAATTTCTCTTTTTCCAACAACTTCCGCTCCGGCGTCTTTTTTTCCGCCTCATCCTCCCGAAAAACATTTATCAAATCCGTTCCGCCGCTCATCGGCTCAACGCCCTCGGTGTCAATCTTGTTCAACTCGCCGACGTAATCCAAAATAGAGGAAAGTTCTTTTTGGAATTTTTCCTCTTCCTGCTCCGTAATGCCGAGCCGGGCAAGTTTGGCGATATGTTTTACGTTAATCATAAAATTTTCAAAAACTCTTTCTCATTGAGTATCTTAATTCCCAATTTCTTTGCCTTCTCGTATTTTGACCCCGGAGTTTGTCCAGCCACGACATACGATGTTTTTTTGGAAACACTCTCGGAAACATCCCCTCCCAGTTCTCTGATTTTATCTTTTGCCTCGTCTCTCGTCAATGTTTCCAACTCCCCCGTTAATACAAAATTTTTCCCTTGAAACTTGAAACCCCTCGGCCTGAGCTCGGGACGAAGGCTTGCAACTCGTAACTTAGGGCTTCTTAATGCAATGCCGGCTTTATCCAAATCATCCAGTAACTTTAAATTCTCTTTATTATGAAACCAGTCAAAAATGCTCTTTGCGACCACCGGCCCGACATCCGGCATTTTCTCCAACTCCTCCAATGAAAGTTTTTTAAAATGCTCCGCGAATTTCTTAGTTGTAAGTTGCGCGACTGCTTGCTTCGCGAGCAGCGCGGCTGTCTCTTCTCCCACGTGCAGAATTCCCAAAGCAAAAATGAATTTCGCCGGTTCAATCTCTTTGCTCTTCCGAATCGCGTTCACCAAATTCTCGGCCGACTTTTCGGCAAAACGTTCAAGCGGCGCGAGATCGCCTTCTTTCAATAAAAAAATGTCGGCCGGCGAGGAAATCAAACCTTCCTCGTTCAACTTATCAATTATTTTCGGGCCGAGTCCCTTAACGTCAAAACCCTTTTTGGAAACGAAATGATAAATATTCTCCAATCTTTTGGCCGGACACTTGACGTTCAAACAGCGGTGCGCCGCCTCGCCTTTGGTTCTCACAACCGGGCCTTTGCAAACCGGACAAACTCGTGGGAAATGAAATTCTTTTTCTTTTCCGGTTCTCATTTCCTTTAAAACCCTGACCACGTCGGGAATCACGTCTCCGGCCCGCCGGACAATTACCGTGTCTCCGATTTTTATTCCGAGCCGCTTGATTTCGTCCTCGTTGTGAAGCGTCGCTCTTGAAACCGTCGTGCCGCCTATTTCCACCGGCTTCAAATGAGCGACCGGCGTCAAAGCCCCGGTTCGGCCGACCTGAATTTTAATGTCCTCAACTATCGTCGTTGCCTCTTTAGCCGGGAATTTAAAAGCGACCGAACCGCGCGGCGCTTTGCCGACGACTCCGAGGCGCGCGCGCAAAGCGTTATCGTTCACGTTCACGACTATGCCGTCTATCAAATGCGGCAGACGCTCCCTTACCTCATAAATATGCTTCCAAAACTTCATCACCCCTTGAACGTCCGCGCAATATCTTGCCGACGAATCCGTCTTAAACCCCAGCGTCTTGCAAATCAGATGAACTTCTTCGTGAGTCGTCTGTCCAACGTCCGTAACCATGTCGTACGCCAAAAAATCAAGTTCCCGCTCGGCCGCGATTTTCGGATTTAATTGCCTTATGCTTCCGGCCGCGGTGTTTCTCGGATTGGCGTACGGCGGAAGCCCTTTTTTAATCTGCTCGCTGTTCGCTTTTTCAAAGGCCTTCTTCGTCATATACACCTCGCCCCTGACTTCAAACCGGCCTTTCTTAATCGACTTTTCCAAATTTTTCAAAATTCTTTCCTCTAATTGTCCCTTGAAAATTTCAAGCCGCAGAGGAATTGACTCAATCGTTTTCAAATTAACCGTAACGTCCTCCCCGACTTTCCCGTCGCCTCTCGTTGAACCCTCAACAAAAATCCCGTCCTGATAAACGAGAGAGATCGCGAATCCGTCAATTTTTAATTCCGCGAAAAAATCAAACTTTTCGCGGGGCGCCAATTTTTGAACGCGCGCCAGCCAATCGTTAAACTCCTCTTCGTTGAAAACGTCCTCAAGCGAAAGCATCGGGACTTCATGAGCGACTTTTTTGAAACCTTTCAAAACTTCGCCGGCGACCCGTTGAGTCGGAGAGTCGGGAGTGATTAAATCCGGAAACTCTTGTTCCAGTTTCCAGAGCTCGTGCTTCAAAGAATCAAGCGCCGCCTCCGAAATTTCCTGCTTGTCCAAGACATGATAAAGATAGCGGTGATAATTGATTGTTTCGCGTAATTTCTTAATTCTTTCTTCTGCGTGCTTGCGATCCATTTTAGAATTTCGGATTTATCTTCCTAATACGTCGCTTCTATCCCCCTCCTCGTCGCCCTGTATATGCCGACTGCTTTCATCGGATTCGTCGAGTAGAGCGAGTCAATCTGATAACTCGCGCCGTTGTTTAAAGTTGTAAGCGTCATGCAGTCGTCGGTCACGCCGAATTCCCCTTGCCTGATGTA
>Ga0209417_1000879_pt1 | contig 61256 bp, 74 predicted proteins | sample RifGroF2_FD_184002 | JGI IMG/M metagenome (GOLD analysis project Ga0209417, IMG submission 184002) | Groundwater microbial communities from Rifle, Colorado, USA - Groundwater F2 (SPAdes) (version 2) | ecosystem: Environmental > Aquatic > Deep subsurface > Groundwater | place: Rifle, Colorado... | reverse complement strand
ATGTCAGGGCAGGGCCTGAATGGAGGTCTTTGGGGGGCAGATCCCTGTCTGAATTCTGGTTTTTGAAATTCTGGTTTCCTGAAATCCTGTCTCTGAGGTTCAGGCTGTTTAACTTCCGGTTGTTTAGTTTCTGACCTTAGAGGTTCAACTCTTGGCTCCTCTGGCTTAGCAACAGGTGTCGGCTGTGTAATTACGGCAGCCTTTACTTCTTTCTTTTCTTGCTCTTCTTTTTTCTCAGGTTCTTCTACTATAGGTGGTTTTTCCCTTTTTATAAGCCTGGGTGGTCTTATATTAGTGTTGACAGCAGAAGTAGTCTCTTTTTTTCCTTTTAAAAGAGACTCAAGTTTTACTGCTTCTTCCGGGCTGATTGTACTGGAGTGTGACTTTACAGTAACACCCAGTTTTTCCAGGGCAGTCACAACCTCTTTATTCGAGAGGTTCAGCTTCCTTGCTATATCATATACTCTTATTTTTTCTGCTGCCATTTACTTTATTCCTGTTAGATTCTTAATTTGTTCAATAATTTCCTGAGATATTTCTGTTTTTAGTGATTTGGGAAGTTTTTTCCTTTTAATTACATTTTGTACGCACTCTTTATTATAACAAATATAAGAAGATCGGCCAAAATATGTTGAAGGGGGATTTATTAATATGTTGCGAGTGTTGTGTACCCTGGTTATTTTCACCATTTGAGAGGATTCGTTAATCTTGTTACACCCTAAACATTTCCTAATGGGCAAATTATTTAATCCTCCTGTTCGGCTGTTTCTTCAGATTCTTGAGATTCGACATATTCCTCATAATCCTGATCTTCCTGTTCCATTTTTTCATACTGGGAAAGACTCTTTATGTCAATCTTCCAGCCTGTTAACCTGTGTGCGAGTCTTACGTTCTGGCCTTCCCTGCCAATCGCCAGACTTAACTGGTCATCCGGTACTATCACAACCGCTACTCTATTATCCGGGTCAAGGATTTGTACTGATACTATTCTTGCCGGAGAAAGCGCATTAGTAATGTATTCTACCGGGTTATCAGTGTACCTGATTATATCGATTTTTTCGTTTTTAAGTTCATTAACTATGGTTTGGATCCTGCCGCCTCTTGGGCCAATGCATGCTCCTACCGGGTCAACGTTAGGGTCTGTGCTTGCTACAGCTATTTTTGTCCTGAAGCCTGCTTCTCTTGCAATTGATTTTATCTCGATTATTCCGTCTTCTATTTCAGGAACTTCAAGTTCAAACAATTCCTGAACTATTCTCGGGTGTATCTGGGATAAAATAACCTGTGGAAGTTTGCTGGTTTCTCTAACGTCCAGGACATATACTCTTAGCCTGTCGTTAATTCTGTAGTATTCTCTTGGGATTTGTTCCTTTTTAGGCAGTATAGCGTCGGTTTTACCGATATTTACTATAGCATGCCGCGGTTCAACCCTTCTTACTATTCCGGTTACCAGAGTTCCTTTTTTTGAAGTGAACTCCTCAAGGATAAGTGATCTTTCAGCTTCTCTCAATCTCTGGGTGATAACCTGTTTTGCCGCCTGCGCTGCAATTCTTCCAAAGTCGGACGGAGTAACATCTACCTGGATTTCGTCTCCTACTTCAGCATTAGGGTCAATTTCCTGTGCTTCTTCAAGACTCATCTGAATGTGTTCGTCTTCAACCTGTTCGACAACTTCTTTTACTCGGAACACGCCGACTTCGCCGTTGATCTCATCAACAGCGGCAACAATATTTAAGACGTTCTTTTCCTTAAGATGTTTCTTATATGCTGTGAGCATGGCATCACAAATCAATCTCATTATGGCGTCTTTGGGGATGCCTTTTTCTTTTTCCATTTGATCAGTTGCTTCTACAAGCGCTTTGCCGACTTTAATCATTTTTTATCTCCTTAAAGGTTATATTCAGGATCAAGTTTTGTGTAAGAAATTTCATTATTTATATATTTTTTTATTACTTCATCATTAATTTCACTTATATAAATTTTACCGGTTTTCAGTTTTATTTTAGCTCTTTTGCCTTTAAAAATGTGGTATTCCCTTTCTGATTTAAGCTTTCTGTCTATTCCCGGGCTGCTCACTTCCAGATAGTAGGGGACAGTAATGATTTCATCGAGGTGTTCAGAAAGTTTCCTTGTCACATTTTCGCAGTTTTCGTGTGTAATGGGTTTTTCGGGGTTATAAATAAATATTTTAAGCGTCCATTTACCGGCTTCTTTGACAAAATCTTCTTCCACCAGGATTAAACCGCTGTCTTTAACGATTTTATCCACGACCGGCATTATTTTGCTATTCATTTCAGTTTTACTTATCAAGGTTAGACCCCTTATTTAACTTATAAAGAGAGCAGGACTTAACCCGCTCTCTTTATGAGATTGATGTAATGTTACCATCAAATTGTTATAATTACAAATTTATTTAATCAGATTAACGCTGTTGGTTTTATGTTTATTGTTAAAAATATGCGCTACTGCGGCCACCGCTCCAATTGACATGCCTGCCGCTGCTCCAGCTGCTGCCCTATCTATTCTTAAAAACTTTTTCATATGGGGATAAGTGGTTTCTATGATGCCTTTAGATAACTTTTTAGCTACTTCTTCTTTTGTTAAATTTTTAGCGGAATCTATACCCATTTCCTTTAATAAATCCAAAGCCCATTTTTTTCCTTTTTGCTCACCTTTTTTAAGGGAGTTAAAAAACCAGATGTTAATTTTTGTTCCGTTATTTTTAACAAATTTATCCAAAGCTTTATCAGAAACAGGCAGTACCGCTCCTGTTAAAGCACCCACCGCTCCAAGTCCCGCAGCCGCTTTGAGAACTGTTTTTGGGTTATCATATGATCTTTTTTCAGGGGGTTGAATATTTGATTGCGGAGGGTTAATTGACATAAATTTTTCCTTTTTGTTAAACCTACCTAATTATATAAAACAACAAAAAAGAAAAAATTAATCGTTTATTTATAAATATTTGTAACAAAAATGGCGGGTTTATCCCGCCATTTTTAATATTAAAAGCTTTTTAGCTTAAATTTATGCGTTAACAGTTAACTTGTTTGCTACCATTTCGGTTGTTTCTGCGAGCCTTGTTGAGTAGCCCATTTCGTTGTCATACCAGGAAACAACTTTCACCATATTGGTGCCCATGGTCATTGTTAAATCAGAATCAACACTGCTTGAATAGTGTGAGCCGATGAAGTCTGAGCTTACTACAGGCTCTTCAACATACTCAAGAATTCCTTTTAAATATGTTTCTGATGCATTTTTAAGTGCTGCGTTAACTGATTCTTTTGTTACAGGTTTTTCGGTTGTTACTACCAGGTCAACGATTGATACGTCTGGAGTAGGAACTCTCATTGCAAAGCCGTTTAATTTACCTTGCATTTCAGGTAATACTAAACCAACCGCTTTAGCTGCGCCTGTTGTTGTAGGAACTATGTTCATACAAGCTGCTCTAGCTCTTCTAAGGTCTTTGTGGCCAGCGTCAAGAACTCTCTGGTCGCCTGTGTATGAGTGAATTGTTGTCATTAAACCTTCTTTAATGCCGAATTCTTTGTTAAGAACCATAGCTATAGGAGCAAGACAGTTTGTTGTACAGCTTGCCATTGAAATTATGTTCTGTGTTGCAGGATCATAACTGTCATGGTTGATTCCTATACAGATTGTGTTGTCAACATTTTTCGCAGGAGCAGAAATAATAACTTTTTTCGCACCAGCGTCAATGTGTGCTTTTGCTTTTGGCCCATCGGTAAAGAATCCTGTTGATTCGATTACTACTTCCACGCCCAATGCTTTCCATGGAAGCTGTGCAGGATCTTTTTCTGCATAGAATTTAATTTGTTTGCCGTTTACAACGATACCTTCATTGTAAGCTGATACTTCGCCGTCAAATCTGCCCATAATTGAGTCATACTTGAAAAGGTGAGCTGCTTGATCAGGTGTTAAACCTGGGTCATTGATAGCAACATATTCAAGCCTTGCGAAAGAACCGTTTGCTACAGCGGCTCTAAGAGTGTTACGTCCGATTCTTCCAAATCCGTTTATTGCGACTTTTACCATAATATAAACCCCATTTTTCCTATTAACATACATTTTCTTTATAGTTAAAACATGTTAATAAATCAAGAGGATTTAGCAATTTTCATTATTCAGCCTTGTTAATTAATACGTGATGATGAAATTAAGCTATAATTACTATCCATACTCTCCAAATAAGCACGGACATGTGCAGTTTGGAGTAAGGGATTATAAGGCAGTCCAACAGGAAAATGGCATTTTATTAAATGCATCCCAATGGTTTAGAAAAGAAGGAGAATTCCTTACAAAAGAAGATTTGCAAATATTAAAGAGTGCGTTTAAGAATGTTTTTGACAATAAACCAAAGCCTTCAATGCTTATAATCGGAGTTGCAGACCTGGAAGAGCCCTTTACATACTTAAGCATATTTAATGAAATGAAGAATCATCAACCTATTGAAAGCTATCTTGATTTAAACTGCGTGGATTTAAAGCCTAAAATTTCGGATTCAAAAATTGATCAAATTTCTTACCTAACAAAATACTATGATTATGGCTATTTTGAAGACAGATATGGAGAATCCTTTCCATGGACAAGTTTTTTTGGAGAAATTTCTAGTTCTAAAAAATACGCTATACTACCAAAAATAACCGAATATTTAAAAAAAGTACTTTCTGACCCTAAAAAAGCGCATTGGGATACTGATGTAGTTGATTTTGCACTCAATGAAACTAAAAAGGGAAAAGAAGGGAAATATGACATTATATCCTGTAATTTTGTACTCGACTATCTCAAAGATGTTAAAGAAGAGAAAGAAACAGCTTTTAACCTTGTAAACATACTAAATTCCGGGGGATTATTAATTGCCAGAGGGCCCATGTTTCGGTTTCTTATAAAAAACAATATTAATAAAAATGGCAATACTGTTCTACAGGAATTAAGCCCCGGCTCGGGAATTTATAGAAAAGTGAGTGACGTAAGAGTTAATAATTCCTAACCGCTTTAAATTTTCTTGTGATTCCTTTAGTAAATGTTTTTTCAGGGTATCCGAGAATAAAAGCTAATGCCACCTTTTCCTTCTTTAAAATGCCGTATTTTTCCTTTAATTGGGAATTTTTATTTATAGCTGGAGGCACAGACCCGATTATACAAGTACCAAGTCTCAGTGAATCCGCGGCTGTCATGGCAAGGGTTGCGGCAATAATAGCATCTTCGCTATCACACAGCTCTGTTGTGTAAAACACCAGTACGGCAGGCGCGTCATAAAAGAGGATATCTTCCCCTTTTTCCCTTGATTCCACGGTCATATCAAGGAGAGGAACAATAAATTCATTAAACATTTTGTAGTTTGCATCCCCAATAAGCGGCTTTACAAGCTTTAAAACAAAGGGATTCATTATTTTTCCGATTTTTTTAAAAGAATTTACAACATCGCCGGCAAATTCCTGCACCTTGTCAAAACCGTTAATTACCAGCACTTTAACCTCATATGGCGGGATACTGATAGCGCCGGTTGCTCCTGCCTGGAGGATTTTATCAATAATTTCCTGCGGCACTTCCTGTTTTTTGAATTTTCTTGCACTTCTTCTTTTGGAAAGAAGGGCGTAGAGCTGCTCATAACCGATAGAATCTTTTTCCAGCTCAAAAATATCCTGTTCTGAAATACCTTCCCCTCTTACTTTAATGGCATCTACAGGGCAGCTCATCATGCAATGCCCGCATTGAATACACCCAAAAGGCGCATCATTGTTAATTTTTACTTCATTATTTTCATACAATAAATATTCTGCCGGGCATGCTAGAGCGCATGCGCCGCATTTTGTGCAGCTTTCATCAAAAGTTATGTGGACAGGCTTTTCTTTATTTAGCATAAATTTATTTTAACATAACCCTGCCCTGCAAGCTTGTGGAAACAATGATAAATTTACTTAAATTTTTAGCAATTTTTATTATTCAGCTTCATTAAATGAAGTAGTACAGAATTAAAAAAGTAAAATTATGATTTCTCCAGCAGCATATCCAGCTATAAACTATAATTACCGCCCCTGCCCGCTAAATAAGCATGGCAATATTGGATTTGGGGTAAAAGATTATCAGGAACTCCTCAAAAAAGAATCACTATTGAATACTTCACTCTGGTTTAGGCAATTACATAGTAAAAATACTAAAAAGTGAATTTAGAAAAGTACTTGAGTCTAAACCAAAAGCCAAAATGCTTGTAGTGGGTGTTGCAAATCTTGAGGAGCCGTTTTCTTATTTGTCTATACTCAGTGAAATGCAAAATCATAGACCCATTGATGATTATCTGGACTTAAATTGTGTGGATTTAAAGCCTGAAATTCCTAATACAGAGGTTGATAAGCTTTCTTATTGTGAAAGAGGGTATTTTTATGATTTTTATCCTAAATCAAGCTTCATTAAGGAACCTGATTTTTATGTAACAGGTTCAGGTAAATGTGTATCAGGTTATAGATATAAGGCAAAACCTCATATAGTTGAATATCTTACAAAGGTTGTACGCAATCCTGAAAAAACTTTTTGGAATACTGACATTGTGGATTTTGCAGAAAACGAAGCTAAAAAGGATGAACAACGCAGGAAAAAATATGACATAATATCCAACCATTATGTATCAATGTATTTAAACTATGATGAAGATATAAAAACAGCAGTTAATCTTGTTAAAATGCTAAACCCGGGAGGAATATTGTTAACACACGATGATGGAGTTTTTCCTGAAATTATGAAATGTTATGTTAATACCAAAAAAAATAAAGTTTTAGAAAAAGTTGGCCCGGGCATCTATAAAAAAGTGGGCGAAATAAAAAAAGAAAAGGTTTGATTTCCTTATTTCCCCAGAATCCTACCCTCTACTTCCCGAGAAACACTAAAACTTTGCTTTAAACTCCTTAAAAACTGCTCAGGATCATCTGCTGTATAAAACTTACCCCGTGTCGCAAGCGCTACACACCTTAAATTACTAATAACAGAAGGCTCAGAAGAAACGTCAAACCCTATGACATCTATTGATATATCAGAATTTTTCCTGACAAGATCAACAGCCAGCTCGCACGGACTGCCGCTGCATGTTTCCATGCCATCACTTACCAGAATAATCCTTTTTTTGCCCGGCATATTACTAAAATCATAGGTAGAAGCCTGCTCCAGAGAATAACATATTGGCGTCCAGCCTACAGGTTCGAGTTTTGATAACTCCTGGGAAATCACCTGGCGGTTATTTTGGCCGACCGGAACCAGCAGATCAGATATTTCGCACTTATCAATTCCAAGAAAGCCTTTTAATTTATCCCTTTTATGGCCGTACACCCTCAACCCAACATTAACAGTGGGAGGAATTTCGGACAGTACTGTGCTTATTGTATTTTTTGCAATATCAATTTTCCTCTGGCCGTTGATTTCATCCTCCATGCTCAAGGAACAATCAAGAATAATAAGCACATTTTCCCTTTGCTCAGAAAATGCCATGCTTATGCAAAAAATGAAGCTTACTAGAAGTAAGGTTAGTTTTTTCATAATTTTTGGTTATCTATTAAAGGCATGAAGTGCTCTTAAGAGATTTTCCGGTTTTTGAAGACCTACATGTTCGTATGCAAAAGTTATCAGGTCTAATAAACTTCTCCAACCGCAAAACTCTGTATCCTGTTTTAACAGGTTATTTCCTATTTTCATATAGTACATGCTGGTAGTGTTAAAACTTTTTACTCCGCTTTGGCCGTAATTACCGTGGACAATTTCTTTTAAAAATTCAAAACCTAACTTGTGTTTCCTACAGTACAAAATCAAAGGTCTAATAACAGAGTGATCTTTGTATTTGTTCCGCAGGTTCTGAGCCTGAATTTCAACTGTCAGCAATGGCAGCCCCTCCTATATAGCCTAGAACTTATAAAAGTATTATACCATATATTTCGAAATCTCCGCTCAAAATATCGAGCGGAGATTTACATTACTTTTTAATTATTTAAAACTTTGAAAAATTTCTGTTTTAGTAATTTCCGTAATTTCTGTAATTGCCGTATTGTTGTTGTGACTGCATAAACCAGTTAAAGAGTATATCAAGCAGCATATTACCATTATTCATATTATTTGAATTATTAAAGTTATTTAAATTATTCCTGCCATACATTCTATCTTCGTTATTATATAGCCTGAATGCATCTGGATTTACTCTCTCAGTACCATTACCAAGTTTTATAAGTTCATCTTCATCTATTTTGCCGTTATCATCAATATCTTTGGCTTTGAATAAACTTACCTTATTAGGGTCTTTATCATCATCAGATAATGCAATTAGATTTCCGCCATCCCTTGTTTCTCTAGCTCCGTGAACAGAATAATTTCCATTCAGTCCTAACGTTGCCCAATTTTCAGTATCGTTCGGATCGAAAATTCTTTCCCTATTGCCTTTATTAAATGCAATTACACCTTTATCTTTACTCATTACAACTTCAGGAATATTGCTATCGTAAGGGTTCATTATAGAACCTATACCTATCTCATCAAGTCTTTGTCTGTTTGCTTGTATTCCTGATTCTAGCCAGGGTGTTAAATTTTGTCCGTTAACTCTGCTATATCCATTATTATTGGAAAATGTTGCGCTATGCGGCATGTTTCTGGCTTCTAAATCAGCGCCTTTATAATCATATCTAAAATCATGAGAACATTCATTGCCATCTATAAACCGTTCCCCTGTATGGTTTTCCTGATAGCTTCTATCAACATTTCCGTACATATCTCTATCTAACGTAAATCTATCTGTGGCAACTGCAAGTTTACCTTCTCCTTCATCAGCTATACCATTTTGGTTTTTGTCGTGTCTATCTTTACTCCATCTAAATAAGAGCATTTCATTGCCATCATAAACGGCATATCCACCATTAAACCTTAATCCGGTGTTACCTGTTCTTGCCTGGTATCCATGTTGATTCATATAAGTATTTTGAACTTCATTAATAAATTCATTAATCCCTGCCATATTCCCTAATCCCCCTAATAAAAATTTTCCTTATCCCTATATATTTATAAAAACAAGGAATGTGAAAAAATTGCTAAAAATTTTAAAAAAATTTAATTTTGATTTAGAACCTATCCAAGAAATAATGTTTTATTGTCATTGCGAGCAAAGCGAAGCAATCCATCCAGATGCGGGCTGGAATGATGGATTGCTTCGGACTAAAGCCCTCGCAATGACAATAGAAGCAGGCGTAGGGTGCGCTATTGCGCACCGGCATTAATGTTACAATACCGTCATGGAATGGAGGGCTTTAGTCTTCCATTCCGTCATGCCGAACTTGTTTCGGCATCTTTCCAGTAAACAACTCTATACAATAAGCAAAGGGTGGGCTTTAGCCCACGCTGCAATTAACGAAAAATTGTAGGGTGCATTTATGCACCCTAATTAATGATTATCCTGTAGGGCAGACACATGTGTCTGCCCTGATAAATCCTGCAACATATAGTGTACAATTTACACGCCATTGAGTGTGCTCAATACACTAAAATAAAGAAAAAATTTCTGATAAGCCGAAATTGTCCTGAAAAATTTGATTTTTTTTTATTTTATATCCACTTTTTACTTAATTTTATTGACATTTTTACTAAAATTTATAAGAAGAAAAACAGAATTTTAATAGAATTTTTTGCGGTTTCTGATAATCAAAAGTTTTTAAAAAATTTAATTTTGATTTATCATAATTTTGATACTTAAAAGGGAAGGGTAAGATTTTGGAAAATAAAAGAACTCCATTATACGAAGAGCATGTAAAATTGGGAGCAAAGATGTTTCCGTTTGCAGGCTGGGAAGTACCTCTGCAATATAGCTCAGTAAAGGAGGAGCACCTGGCAGTACGTCATAACGTAGGAATATTTGATGTTTCGCATATGGGACAGGTGTTTGTTTCTGGCAATGATGCGCTTTCTTACTTGCAAAATCTTGTTCCGCAGGATATATCAAAGCTTGTAGAAAATAAAGCATCTTATTCCATGCTTGTAAACGAGGATGGCGGTATAATAGATGATTTAATTATCTATAGATTAAAGGGCAGATACCTTTTAATAGTCAACGCATCAAGAATACAAGAAGACCTAAGTCGATTAATAAGCATGAAAAACAGTTATGATGTAGTTATAGATAACAGGTCTGAAGAATTGGCTATGATTGCAGTACAGGGGCCAAAAGCATCTGACTTAGTTGAAGCAATTGGCATAAGTAAAACTGATCATCCTGAAAGATTTAGTATTAAAGAGCTTAATTCTGTATTAATAGCCAGGACAGGCTATACGGGTGAAGATGGATTCGAGATAATTGTAGAAAATAAAGACGCTGTGGACTTATGGAAAAAGTTAGTAGCACATGGCGCGGTTCCAGTAGGCTTTGCAGCAAGAGATACCTTGAGGCTGGAAGCATCTTATTTACTGTATGGGCAGGACATGGACGAACAGACCACCCCGATTGAGGCCTCCCTATGCTGGGCCATCCCTCGCGATAAGCAGGCGGACTACGCTGGTAAGGCCATTATCCTGAATCAGATGCAAACTAAAAATGTTAAGAAAAAACTCGTAAGATTTAAAATGCTTGACAAATCAATTCCAAGACATGATTATAGAATTTATATTGAAAATCAGGATATGGGAAAGGTCACCAGCGGTGGGTTCTCCCCTTGTACTAATACCGGGATCGGTCTTGGGTTTATTGACTCAAAAGAACCATTTGCAGAGGGAACAAAAATAGATATAATGATAAGGGGTAAGCTTCATCCGGCTGAAATAATCGGAAAACCAGTATATAACAGAAAATAGGAGAATCAAATCATCATGACAGTTGATATGTCTAATGTTTTATGTACAAGAAGCCATGAATACATTATTCAGGAAGGAGATGTCCTTAAGATAGGCATCACTGACTTTGCTGTTGAACAGTTGGGAGATATTGTTTTTGTGGAATTACCGGAAGTTGGCACTGCATTTGAAAAAGGTGACATCTTTGGAACTATTGAGTCAGTAAAAGCAGCTTCGGAGCTGTATTTACCCGTATCGGGAAAAATTGTAGAAATAAATGAAAAAGTGCAGGAAGACCCTGAATCCATTAATAATGACTGTTTTGGGGATGGCTGGTTAGTCAAAGTAGTTGATTTTAAAAGTGATGACCTGAACGATGCAATGTACTATGACGAATATAAAGATTTTCTGGAACAAGAGGAAGAGTAAAATTGTTTAATTATCTGGCACATACTGATGAAATCCGTCAGGAAATGCTCAAAGAAATAAATTTAAACTCTGTTGATGACCTGTTTAAGCATATAGAGCCGAGAATGCCTCAACTAAATCTTTCTGATGGTATTAGTGAGATGGAAGCAGCTAAAAAGTTAGCTGAAATGGCAGGGAAAAATTGCAACTTGAATATGCATATCTCTTTTCTCGGAGGGGGCGTGTATAACAGGTACGTACCTGCCAGTATTCAGGCTATAATCGGAAGAGCAGAATTTTATACAGCTTATACTCCATATCAACCCGAAGTTAGCCAGGGAACTTTACAGGCAATTTTTGATTACCAGACTCTTATTTGCAATTTAACCGGCATGGATGTTTCAAACGCATCAGTTTATGACGGTGCAACAGCCTGCGCAGAAGCTGTATTGATGGCTTCAAGGATAACAAAAAAAGATGAAGTATTGGTGTCAAATGCGCTAAACCCTCAATATATGGAAGTAGTTAAAACATATTGTTATGGCGCTAATATAAAGATTAATGTGTCTGATTTGCAGGGTGATATTAACTTTGATAACTATGCCTGTATTTTGATACAGAATCCAAATTATTTTGGTTGCATTGAAAACATAACAAATAATTCTTCGGCTAAGCTAATAGTTTGTGTTGATCCTGTGAGTCTTGCTATCCTTAGAAGTCCTGCAGAATATGGTGCAGACATAGTTGTTGGGGATTTCCAACCTTTAGGACTAGGCATGAATTTCGGAGGGCCGAACGGGGGCTTTATTGCCTGCAAAGAACAGTATTTAAGGCAGTTACCCGGCAGAATTGTTGGTTTTACTAAAGATAAAAACGGAAAAGAAGCTTTTACACTTACCTTGCAAGCAAGGGAACAACATATAAGACGTGAAAAAGCCACAAGTAATATTTGCACAAACACTGCGCTTACTGCATTAGCGGCTACAGTTTACTTATCAGTAGTTGGACCGCAGGGATTAAAAGAAGTTGCAAATATTTCAATACAAAGAGCGCATTATATGGCGGACAAATTAAGAAAAATCCCGGGACTCAGCATTGCTTATGATACTTTCCTGTATGAATTTGTGCTGAAAGTTGATTATATTTCACCAGAAGATTTTATAAAAGAGCTGATAAACAAAGGTATCTTCATTGGTATAAATACTAAAAATGGCATACTTGTTTGCGTTACTGAGCAAAACAGTGTAGAAGACATTGATAAGGCTGTTGAAGCAGCAAAAGAAGTTTGTGCTCAATTGAGTGTTTTGTAAACAAGTGTAAATTTTACGTTTAAATGTGTATTCAAATTTTGTTTTTATCTTATAATTTGATTTGTAAAGATATGACCTCTAACTCTCTATTTTAGCTAAAAACCTCTAACCCCCTTGGAGGTTTTTTATTTTGTCTTTTATATCTTGTTTAATATATACTAATTTTGAGAAAGTATAGAGAAGACGAAAGTAAAGGAAAAGAAGTAAAACATGGAATCAATTCAAAAGTATTCACTTAAAATCGGAGAACAACAGGTAGAACTGGAAACCGGTAGGCTTGCACGCTCTGCAGCAGGCTCAGTTACAGTAAAATGGGGAGACAATGTTCTGCTTGTATCTACTGTTGGTTCAGAAACACCACGGCCAGGGATAGATTTCTTCCCGCTGCTTGTGGACTATGAAGAAAAATTATCATCAATCGGTAAAATCCCAGGCAGCTTTACAAGAAAAGAAGGAAGACCTTCTGATAAAGCAATTTTAATAAGCAGGCTTATTGACAGGCCAGTAAGGCCCCTATTCCCTAAAGGATACAGAAATGACGTGCAAATCGTGGCAACAACCCTGAGTTCTGATCAGGAACAACAGCCTGATACCTTTGCAGTATTCGGCGCTTCACTTGCACTGGGGCTTGGAGGACTTCCATTTGAAGGCCCAATTAGCGCTGTAAGAGTTTCCGAGCTTAACGGCCAGTTTATCATTAACCCTACTTATGAACAGGCTAATAATAGTGACCTTGATATAGTCGTTGCAGGTACAGAAGACTCGGTTATTATGGTTGAGGCCGGCTGTAAATTTGTAACTGAAGAAAAAATTGTTCAGGCAGTTGAATTCGCTATGCAGGAAATCAAAAGGCATGTCCAGGCGCAGCTGGAATTCATAGCCCAATGCGGAGTGGTTAAAAAGGAATACGTTGATCCGTATGACACAACTGAAATAAAAAAGCTTGTTTCACAAGTATGTAAACCTAAAGTCCACGAAGCATACCACCAGTTTGACAGGGCTATAAGAAAAGAACTTATAGGCTCTGCTAAAGAAGAACTTAAACAAAAAATAAAAGAACTGCCCGAAGACCATTCAATAAAAACTCTGCTTGCAGAATCAGGTCTTGACTTTGTGGGAGAAGAATTTAAATCTCTTGAAAAGGAAGTCATGCGCGGCATGATTATAAATGAAGGAGTTAGGGCTGATGGAAGAAAATATAATGAAATCAGGCCTATAACCTGCGAAGTCGGCTTTCTTCCGAGGGTTCACGGCACCGGATTGTTTACAAGAGGAAGCACTCAGGTTCTCTCCAGTGCAACACTGGCAGGCCCGGGAGCAGCTCAGGAACTTGAAGGAGTCGATCCTCAGACAGAAAAATGGTATATGCATAATTACGCATTCCCTGGCTATTCAGTCGGCGAAGTAAAACCCCAAAGAGGAGCGGGAAGGCGTGAAATAGGACATGGTGCGCTTGCTGAAAGAGCTATTTTACCGGCACTGCCTTCAAGAGAAGATTTCCCGTATGTTATGCGTGTAAATTCTGAAGTTGTTGAATCCAACGGTTCAACCAGTATGGCCAGCACATGTGCAAGTTGTCTTTCATTAATGGATGCCGGAGTCCCAATGAAAACAGTTATTGCAGGTGTTGCAATGGGACTTGTTAAAGAAGGCGATAAAACCGCTGTGCTTACTGATATTCAGGGGATTGAAGACTTTCTTGGCGATATGGACTTTAAGGTAACCGGCGATGAAAAAGGTATTACAGCTCTTCAAATGGATATTAAAATAAAGGGCCTTGATATTAAAACCCTGACTAAGGCTATAGATGAGGCCAGAGAAGGAAGACTGTTTATCCTTGGCAAAATGAAAGAAACGCTTCCCACGCCACGTTCTGAGCTAAACAAGTGGGCGCCAAGAATTGAAACTCTTCATATTGGTCCTGACACAATAGGGGCGGTTATTGGGCCTGGCGGGAAAATGATCCGCAGTATTATCGAGCAAACAGGTGCAACTATCGATATAGAAGACGACGGCACTGTCAGAATAGGCACCAATGATGGCGAAATGATGAAAAAGACCATCAAGATAATTAAAAACCTTACCTTAAAAGTGGAAAAAGGGATGGTTCTTTGCGGGAAAGTGGTAAGAACATTGCCAATAGGCGCTTTTGTTGAAGTAGCTCCCGGAAAAGACGGCCTTGTCCACATCTCAAAACTTGCTGATAGAAGAGTAGCCACTGTAGATGAAGTCGTGAAAATCGGCGATGAGGTTATTGTAAAAGTCCTTGAGATTGATGAAAAGGGACGGGTTAACCTTTCTATGAGGGATGTGACCGAAGATGAACGACAAGAAGCCGTTCTTGCATCATTATAAAATAAAAGTCTATCCAGGCGACACCGATACATACGGTGTCGTTTGGCATGGAGCCTATATTAAGTGGCTGGAGGCTGGTAGGATTGAGCTTTTGGAAAAAATGGGCATTATTTTTGCAGAATTTGACCGGCTGGGAATACTCATGCCTGTTACAGAGCTGAACATCAGGTACAAGCATTTTTCAAAACCTTATGATGAGCTAAGTATAACCTCAAAAATCGAAGAATTCGGCAAAACCCACGTTACTTTTTATCAGGAAATAAAAAATATAAATACCAACGAATTAATCTTGTTTGCTAGGGTAACAGGCGTAACTACAAGCATGGAAGGTCGGTTGTATAAGGTGATTCCTGATTATTTGCGGGAAAAATACAATGAAGTTCTCCATAATCACAGTATGTAAAAATTCTGAAAAGACGATTGAGGGCGCTATTAATAGCGTCTTGGGTCAGACATACCAGAATTTTGAGCATATTATTGTTGACGGGGTTTCAACAGACAAAACTCTTGATATAGTCCGCAAATACAGCATAAATAAAGTAATAAGCGAGCCTGACAGCGGGCTTTATGATGCCATGAACAAGGGAATTAAAGCCTCATCTGGCGAGTATTTATTCTTTTTAAATTCGGATGACAGGTTTTTAAATAATGATGTTTTGGAAGCTGTCACTAAATATGCAGGGAATGAGCTTTTGTATGGCGATCAGGTCTTTATAAACAGGGAAACCGGCGAAACTTCCATCCGTAAACACAACAAGCTCAACAAAATCTACCTGATGAAGAATACACCCTGCCAGCCTGCAACGTTTTACAGGAGAGATGTATTTGAAAAATACGGGTATTTTGATACTGATTTTAAGATTGTGAGCGACCATGAGTGGTTTTTGCGAGCTTTTTTAAAACATAAAATAAGTTCAACTTATCTTGGCTTTCCAATAACGGAATTCACCATGGGTGGGCTTTCCATGTGTAAAACAAGAGAAAAAATCCATGCAGAAGAGAGAAATAAAATGTTTAATATGTATTTTTCACTTTTTGAGCGGAAAAAGTTGGAATTTATTTCAAAGTATTTGAGGTGTTTTAGCTCTATTTTTGGATGTAATATATAATCTTGTTATGACCCCATTTATAAAAGTAAAAAATTTAACAAAAGAATTCCCCATAAAAAAGGGCTTTTTTAATAAACAGGTCGGCGCTGTCCACGCTGTGAACAACATAGACCTTGAAATTAAAAAAGGTGAGACTCTCGGACTGGTGGGAGAATCCGGCTGCGGCAAATCCACAGCTGGCCGGTGCATCCTCGGGCTTATGCCGCCGACAAGCGGTTCAGTAAAACTCGAAGGCGAAGAAATAACAACTCATGACTCTAAAACCTTTAGAGCATTGAGAAAAAGGATGCAGATTATTTTCCAGAACCCTTATTCTAGCCTGAATCCCCGCATGAGCGTGGAAAAAATTTTAAAAGAACCGCTAATAATTCACGAAAATTTTTCTAAAAAAGAACAAAAAAAACGTGTAATAGACCTTCTGGAAATGGTTGGCCTAAATGAAGGTGTTTTAGGCCGACATCCGCACGAATTCTCAGGCGGTCAGCGACAAAGAATAGGTATAGCCAGGGCATTAGCGCTTAATCCGGAATTCATCGTGGCAGATGAGCCTGTAAGTGCGCTGGATATAAGCATTCAGGCGCAGATACTTAATTTAATGCAGCAGTTAAAAAAGGACTTAAACCTTACTTATTTGTTTATTTCCCACGATTTAAGTGTTATAAGGTATATCTGTGATAGGGTTGCGGTTATGTATTTAGGGGAAATCGTGGAAACCGCGCCTGTTAAGGAGTTATTTGAAAACCCAAAACATCCTTATACGCAGGCATTATTGAGTTCGGTGCCAGGTGCAGAAACCTCAAAGAAAATTATATTAAAAGGTGATATTCCGAGCCCTGTAAATCCGCCTTCCGGGTGCAAATTCCACACCAGATGCTTGTATGTAATGGATGTGTGTAAAGAAAAATGCCCACAAATCGTAAAAATTAGTGAGGAACACTTTGCTAATTGCCACTTGTTGAGGTCGGCTTAGGTAGCGTATTTTTAATGAGAACGCCAATATCCCTGGTAAGTTTAGAATTACTCATCAAGTTTCTATAGAACGCAGCTTTTTGCCTCAGAGAGGCCAGAAATTCTTTTGATTCCTTGCCATCCGGGCGAGCATTTAATTCATAAAAAAGTGCTGCATTTCTTAAAACTTCTTCACCTACTTTTTTTGGATTCATTCTTGCTAACTTAAGCTCTTCCGGTTCATCTTTTTTGGGGTTTGCTGTAAAGCTAATAATTGGACGATGTAAAGTTACTAAATTCATTTTTGCTCCTTTTATATTAGTTAATTATCTAAACAACCCTGAAAAAAAAAGTTGCTAGTAGAAATTAAAGATATTAAAATAATTTCACATTATGACTCGACAAATCGCAATATATGGAAAGGGCGGCATAGGTAAGTCTACGACCGCCAGCAATATTACAGCCGCCTTGAGCTGCATGGGGATTCAGCCAGCTCAGATCGGCTGCGACCCCAAGGCTGATTCAGTAAATACATTGATGAGCGGCGATTTTATTGACACAATTTCCGAAATTACAAGACAATACGGAAGTTGCGAAGAGTCAATAATAAAGGCAATTCATCATGGATTTAATAATATTTTATGTATTGAGTCTGGCGGGCCTATCCCGGGTCAGGGCTGTGCAGGCAGGGGTGTATTAGTTGCTCTTGATTTAATCAGGAAATACAATGTTTTCCAAAAATATAATATAGATATTGCTGTTTATGACGTGTTGGGGGATATTGTTTGCGGGGGGTTTGCGCAGCCAATCAGGCATTCGTATGCTGAAGAGGTTTATATTGTTACAAGTGGTGAGTATATGGCTCTTTATGCAGCAAATAACATTGCTTCCAGTATAAAACTTTTTGCAGAACAGGGGTTAAATGTACGTTTGGCAGGCATTATTGGGAATTTAAGGAATGTAAGTAACGAGGAAGAGATTATATTGGAGTTTGCTGAAAGGTTAAAAGTTCCACTCATTCAGTTTGTACCACGTTCTGATTGTGTACAGAAGTCTGAATTGCAGGGTAAGACAGTTATTGAGGCGTATCCTGATTCCGAGCAGGCTGGTGTTTATTTTAAATTAGCTGAAAAAATCCTGAATAATCAAGAAAATTTTATCCCTGAGTCTGTTGATAGAAAAGAACTTATAGAATTGTTAAATAAAAAAGCAAAAATTTCCTTCTAAAAAAGGAAATTTTTTATTTTTTTTGTTTTAGTATAAGAAGATAGATTAAATAAGAAGATATATTTAACGAGGCAGTAAATTTTAATTTTGGTGAAATCATGAGTGTTATTACAGTAGAAAAAACAGCTAAAACAAAAAGACAGGAAGAAGTTGCCGCAATTGTGGCGAAACATTCAAATAAACTTTTTGGCCATTCTAATGCTACAATCAGTGAAATTCGGTTAGAAGCATTAAGACAGAAGCTAGAAAAAATATTTGAAAGAAACGCATAAAAATAATCTGGAAAATCAAGGCTATAACTGGGTAAAAGTCTCTCAAATGCTTGAGAATACGCCTGTTTCTGACTGCGAGGGTAAGTACCCCGGCTATGCAGGATTGTGGTGCAAGCTCATAATGGCTGTTACCAGTTATGGAATGATGAAAAACACGGTCGCTGTTATCCATGGGCCAACTAATTGTGCCTGGGCGGTCAGGAATTTTTGTCTGACAAACTATTCTCTTTACTATGGAAATCCCTTCCTGCATATGCCTTCAACTGATATAGACCAGAATGACGTGATTTCAGGCGGGACAAACAAGCTTATAAGAACGTTAAAGGAAGTTGATAGGGATTATAAGTCTGAGCATATATGCGTTTTTGATACCTGCTCCACTGCATTAATTGGTGATGACATAGAAACAGCCATTAAAACAGCTCAAAAAGATTGTATTGCTAAAATTGATTATATATCAGGGGCTGGCTTTACTGCACCGGCACTTGGTAAATCCATTGAAGAAACAGCTTTGAGATATGCTGAGATGATGGAACCACCCGCTGAAATAATTCCTGATACTGTAAACATTCTAGGGCAATATAAAGAGCAAAAAAGATGTAAGAAGTCTAAATACCCTGATGATGGTTCTGAATTAGAGAGGCTTATCGAAGGAATCGGGCTGAAAGTTCACAGAGTGCTTATATCAGGGAATTATGATTATGTAAAAACCGCACCGCAGGCGAGCGTTAATATCATAAGCTGCCCTACCTGGGGCATTCCCCTTGCTAAAAAAATGCAGGAAAAGTTTAAAACGCCGTATATTAATCAGGCCATACCCATTGGGATTGATCCAACCAGAAAGTGGCTAAGCGAGCTGGCTAAGTTTACCGGCAAAAACCCAGATGCTTTTATTGAAAAAGAAGTTCAGGAACTAATGCCGATGTTTGAAAAAGCCAAAAGTCTTGTGCAGGGAAAAGTTGCACTAATGGAATGCGGCAGGAATTCCCAAACAGCATTCGCTCGCCCAATGGCAATGGCAAGAGCGCTTGAGGAATTAGGCATGGAAGTGCGCTTATTCGGCCTGCACCCTATGGAATTAAAGGCTAAAACAATGGATGCGGAGTATTTTATTAATGAAGGGTTTGATCCGCTGATATTAAACGGTGTTTATCCATATCAGCAGCCGATAAATATAAAAGATCTTGGCTTTAAAGAAGGGGAATATTTATATTTTACTCAGGATGTTTTCCCTGCCCCTGGTGATGGCTCAAGAGTAGAAACCAGTGTGCATTTGCGGCGGACAAAGGGCGCACCCGGGCGTGGTGTAGGATTCAGAGGAACAAAAGCTCTTTATGAAAGCATTATTGAAGCTGTTATAATGGCGGAAAATAAGGTACACCCGACTTTATATGACAGGGTTCATGGGAGGGGATAGGCATTCATTTTTTGCCATAAAATGTACCGAAATTTTGGATTATTTTTGCAGCGTCCTTAAATCCAATATTTTTATTGTTACTTTTGAACAAATTTCGCATATTTGCGATAGATTGATCAAAAGTTTCCTGCTGGGTTTTATCAAGTTCCTCAACGAATTCAGGAGTTTTAAGCCAGTAATAGTATGTTATTCTGGGTACTTTAACCTTTTTGCATGCTTCTTTTATGCTATCTGCCCTGATTAAAGCCTTTATAAGTCTTTTTTGCCTCTTATTTAGCACGTCTTAATCCCATTCACTATACAAAAGTAGACGAAATTATACTTTTTTAAACTTTTTTCATTTCCCCTTTGTCTAAGCCCTGCCTGCCTTTATTGTGTATAACGTTATTATAACATTTTTATAAGTGCATTACAACCATATTTGTACGATAAAAAGGGCATTTGTGCAGGGGGGACGCTATACTGGTATAATATTAAAAAGGAGTATCATTATGGGTAAATGCACGTGCGGTCTGAGTAAAAAGGATAAATGCGACGGGAGTTGCAAGAAGGATAAGAAAAAGAAGAAGAAAGATAAGAAGTAGGGTGCGGAGTGCGCATCATATTTCATTCAGGAATGCTCATTAACATAATCCTTGATTAATTTTGCAGCCAGGTTGCTTGCTGAACGATTTTCTTTATCAGCAAGATATTTGAACTTTTCGTAAATTTCTTTTTCTATTATTACTACGAATCTTTTATTTTCAGCTTTTATAACCAAGTGATAAATCCTTTGTCAACTGATTACAAAAAGTTTAGTTTATTTTTGTAACATATTCAATTGCAAACAGTTTACAAACTGTTTATGCCAAGATAATATAATAATTATGGAAAATTTGGAAAAAATGGATAAACTCGATCTCTTAACTCTAGAAGCAGAGATGCTTTGCGAGGTACTAGATGATGCGCTAAAATTCCATGAGGAAGATAAAGGAATTTCGGCATTATGTTATCTTTCAGAAATTATTCATAAAAAATTTAGAGAGATAAGGGCATTATTTTAAAAAATGTTGTAGATTTATAGCCGGCGTAGCCGGCTAAGGGATTCGGGGCGAAGCCCCGACAGTATGAAGTGAAGCAAAGCCAAAAAGCATAACTGGAAAGATGCTGAAACAAGTTCAGCATGACGTGTGCATTTGAGAGCTGGATAGATTCCGGGTCTGTCTTGAAAGCTCGCATAAAACGGGCACGGGCGGGCAAAGCCCGACCCTTTGCCCTCTGCTCGCTTTCGCAAGCCCGGAATGACATTTTTGTGTGGGGTGACGCTTGGTGTTTTTAAGGCATAATAGTAATCATGGAAACAATCACCCACACCACAACCTACAAAGACCTCATGCGCCCCGGAGCGTTTATTGGAGCAACGCTCGTTGCCAGCAGTATTAAAAACGCTGTTATAATTTTTCACGGCATTGCCGGGTGCAATATAGAGGCTGTTCATTTCCGTTCTGACCTGATTCCTGGCGGGCATTACGTGCCTATAATTCCAACAGGCCTGAACGAGCAGGACTGCATTCAGGGTGGGTATGAAAAATTGTTGAGAACATTAAGAGATACAATAAATAAACGCCCGCCCGAAGTTGTTTTTATCCTGACTAGCGATGCCACATCCATTGTTGGGGATGATATCCACACAGCAGCAAGAATAGTGGAAGCTGAAACAGGTGTAAAAGTAATTGCGCTGGATACTCCGGGATTCCTCGGCGGGATAACAAAGGGAGTCGATGTAATTCTAAATGAGCTGCCTCCCCCGGAAAACAAACTAAACCTTATTGCGTCGTTTTTAATGGGGTCAAAAAACTGGAAAAATGACGCTGATGAAATAACGAGGCTTCTCGAAGCCGCAGAGGTACAGGGTAATATAAACTTAAGCGGGGAAGAATTACCGGAATTTGAGAAAAAAATAAAGATTTATGATAAAAATTTCCCATTACCGTTGGGTGTTGCTAATACTGAACAGTTTTTATCAACATTTATTGATGCTCAAAAAGTAAATGAGCTATTAGAGCCGGATTTGAAATTCATAAAAAAACAACTCAGGTTTAACTATAATTTTAGCTGGATGAGCACGCTTATGTATCAAAAACGCTGCGGCATCCTCGCCCATGCCAAATTCGGGGCATCGCTGGCAAGGTGTTTATTGTGGGAGTTTGGTATTATACCGAGAGTAATCGGCCTCGTTGGGGAAACTGATCGGGCTATTGAGCAGGCTTTGGAGTTATTAAAAGGCATAGAATCTAAAATTTTAATCAATCCATCATATTTAGAATATGGGCATGCCATAAAAGAGGCAAATGTAGACTTTTCCATAGGTTCAATTCATGACAAACCTTTGAGCTACAGTCATAAAATACCGCATTTATCGCTCTGCGGGTTTAATTTTTATAACCAGTACAACTTTATCCCCTGGCCTCTCGTAGGTGTGCGGGGAGTTTTAGGGCTTTTGACAGAGTTATCAAGAGTGATGGAAGAAACATTTTACATTAAAGAATAAGTTTACATATCTACAAAGTCTAATGAAATTTTGACCTAAAAATGTTAGTATTTTTACAATGCTTATGAATAATAAATCAGACAAACTCTGCTTTGGGTGGTTCCCTTCAACACATAAATTAGTCTCTGTAAAAGGTGCAAAAAGGTTTAATTCCTTAGTGCCGCCTGATATGAGGATTAATTTTAAAACACTGCTGAGAAGTTGCATTGAGCCTGATAGAAGCACGGATCCAGTGCGGCGTAATATAAGTGGGCATTTTGTAGATATTGATAATTTAAGGTCTGATCCTCCTGATGCATTTCACTTAGCAAAAAAATACACGCAGGCAGCAATTGAGGCACATAGAAAAAAAAATTATGCCAAAAGAGATGAATGCTTTGGGCTAGCATCGCATTATGCTCAAGATATAGGCCCTCATCATACTGTATTTGAAGAATTAGCACCAGGTCATCCTGAAAGAATAGCACATAGGGATCTTGAACTAGGAGTACAAAAAACACAGAGAAAAGTCATTGAAAAGGCAAAGCTGCCTGAACAAACATCTTCCGTACCCTTTTGGGATAAAACTATGCCTGAAGCGATGAGAAACGCTAAAAATCAATATTTTCAGGTAAAAAACGAGAAAGATCCCGAAAAAATTAGTAAAATAGCTGAAGAAGCATTGTTGAATACCTATAGAACCACAATTGCTTTTTTTGAAGAATTTGCAAGGATGATTAATAAAGCAAGGACGCCTAAAAGAATAGGTTTACATAGTAGCGCTCCAAAAAGAAAGTTTGAGGCTGTTGTTTAGCGTATAATTATATACGTGGACAATAAAAATAATTATGAGGCAATAATATAATGTTACAGGCCGGGATCGTAGGACTTCCAAACGTCGGAAAATCGACTTTATTCAATGCTTTAACCTGTTCTGCAAAAGCAGAAGCAGCTAACTACCCGTTTTGCACAATTGAGCCGAATAAAGGTATAGTTATGGTACCTGATGAACGTCTGGAAATATTGGATAAATTTGTTAAATCCAAGAAAATAGTGCCGGCAGCTGTAGAATTTGTGGATATTGCCGGCCTGGTCAAGGGTGCAAGTAAGGGAGAAGGGCTTGGTAACAAATTCCTCGCTAATATTCGGGAAGTTAATGCGATTATTCATATTGTAAGGTGTTTTGAAGACGAGAATGTCGTACATGTGGCCGGTATTGTCGACCCAATTGGTGATATAGAAGTAATTAACCTTGAGTTAGCGCTTGCTGATCTTGCCAGCGTTGAAAAAAGAAAGGATAGAATCCTGAAGAACGTTAAAGCAAGAGAAAAGGATGCACTTATTGAAGACCCTGCGCTTGATAAATTAATTAAACTTTTAAATGACGGGAAGCCGTTTTCTCTTGATTTATTTACCGAAGAGGAAAAGCCATTTGTTAAGGCATTAAACCTGATGAGCACAAAGCCTGTTATATATGCTGCAAATGTGGCTGAGTCCGAGTTAAGTAATGGCAATAACCCAATGGTTCAAAAGGTCAGGGAGTATGCAGAATCCCATAATGCTGAGATTGTTGTAATCAGTGCGCAATTGGAAGCCGAGCTTGTGGAACTTGAGCCGGAGCAAGCTAAAGAATATCTGGCAGAGCTGGGAGTCCAGGATTCTGGTATAGAAAGAATGATTAAAACTGTTTATAAGCTATTAAAATTGCGCACATTCATTACCGCAGGCGAGATAGAAGTAAAAGCCTGGACAATAGAAGAGGGCACAAAGGCACCGCAGGCAGCCGGAGTAATCCATACTGACTTTGAAAAAGGGTTTATCCGTGCAGAAGTGACGTCTTATAAAGACTTTGTGGAATGCGAGTCATATGCAGTAGCGCGAGAAAAGGGTTTAACCAGGCTCGAAGGTAAGGAATATGTAGTTCAGGATGGGGACATCGTACATTTCAGGTTTGCGGTGTAGAGTTGAAGTTTTTTTGTTACTCTTCCCAATCTTGCCAGTTCTCATGTTCCTGAAAAATTATATTATAACCTAGAATATCTGCAATCTTCTTCACTTCATCATATTTTATTGTATTTTTTATTAATTTACGGGATAAATTGGATTGTGAATCGCTATATCCATAGTCTTTATTTAGCTTTCTTACCAATTTACTCAGCGAAATATCCCTCCATAGGAGCATCATTTTTATTTGTTCTCTTATTGTGTATTCTCTATCTTTTTTCATAATAAACTTATTTTAAGCTAATTTAGCACATTTATTGACTTTTTATCTCTATACAAGTATAATTATCTCATTAATGAGATGGCTAGAAATAAATTATGAGAAAAACCAAAAAAATCACAAAACAAATGATAAAAGTAGGTATAAATTTAAATAAGCTCGAAAGCCTATCCAGAATTATGATCAACTCTATACACAATAATAGTGACCTGAAAAGCTGGGATGTAGGAAATTTATCATATATTTTAGCTGATATGATCTTCGAGACTAAACAACGATTTAACAATATTGAAAGGGTTATGAAGATTTAATATGAATAAGCCTACAGAAAAACATCTTGAAGTTGAAACATGGCAAGTAGAAGCTCTTAATGAAGGCTTAAAACAGGCTAATAAGGGAGAATTTATTAGCCACGAAGAAGTAAAAACTAAATGGTTAAAAAAGCTAGATAATACTAATCCCTCTGCTTCATAGCCCGCTCAATATCACGCTTAACGTCTTTTTTCTGCTTGTCTTCACGCTTATCATAAAGCTTTTTACCCTTTGCAAGCCCGAGTTCAACCTTTGCCCAGCCGTTAACAAGATACATCCGCAGGGGAATTAGCGTTTCGCTGGCGCCTTTCAGTTTATCTTCCAGTTTTCTTATTTCCTGCTTGTTTAATAATAATTTTCTTTTGCGCTCAGGTTCGTGATTGTATACGTTTCCCATTTCGTACTTGCTGATGTGGGATTTATATAGCCAGGCCTCTCCATTTTCAATCTTTGCAAAGCTGTCCTTGAGCTGTACCCTGCCAGCCCTGACGGATTTTATTTCAGTGCCGGTGAGGACTATGCCAGCCTGGTATTTTTCCAGGATGTGATAGTCGTGGTAGGCTTTTTTATTTGTTGCTATTACTTTTTCGTTGCTCATTAGTACATTTTCATTAGTTCTTTGACTTTTATTAGGGTTTTAGAGGCGGCCTGCCTTGCTTTTTCGCTGCCGGTTCTAATTATATTATGGACGTAATCAGGATTCTGTTCAAGTTCTTTTCTTTTTTCTCGAATATTCCTGAAATAGTCATTCATAATACCAGCTAATTCCCGCTTGCAGTCTGCACATCCCCACAGGGCAAGCTCACAGTTTTCTCTTTGCTTTTTAATTGTTTCCTCATCAGCAAATATCAAATAATACGGGCACACAACCTCGCACTGGTCAGGATGGCCCGGGTCGGTTCGCTTAATCCTTGAGCGGTCGGTGATTGCCTGCATTATTTTTTTTGTTGTAGCTTCTTCAGAATCTGAGATTTTTATGTCATTACCGTAGGATTTACCCATTTTTTGCCCGTCAATACCTTTTAGCATAGGGGTTTCAGTGAGTTTAGGCTGGGGTTCGACAAAGAAATCGGTTTTATAAATATGGTTAAAACGTCTTGTGATATCGCGTGAAATCTCCAGATGCGCTAATTGATCTTTGCCAACCGGTACGAGTAAGGCATTGAACTGGATGATGTCTGCGGTTTGCAGTACAGGATAGCCAAGGAGACCGTAACTTAACGTTTCTTCGCCTTCTCTGAGCATTTTAACCATGTCTTTAAGTGTAGGATCACGCTCCACCCAATTCTGAGGGGTAATCATGCTTAATAATAAGTGCAGTTCTGCGGTTTCAGGCACCAGGGACTGTACGTATATGGTGGATTTTTCCGGGTCTATGCCTGAAGCTATCCAGTCCATAACAACGTCGGCGATATTTTGCCTTAAATCCTCAGTTGCATCGTATTTAGTAGTTAACGCATGCCAGTCAGCAACGCAGAAAAAGCTTTCATATTCATCCTGAAAAGCGACCCAGTTGCGCAAAACTCCCATATAGTGGCCAATATGGAGCTTGCCGGTTGGGCGCATACCTGACATTATGCGTTTTTTGTTAGAATGCATTTTTGGTTCTCCTGACTTTTGGCAGCATATTGTTTAAATATTCATCTAAAACTTCTTTCATCAGGGTTTGCGGTTTTACATGATATTCTTCACCAAGTACTTCAAAACCTTCAATTATATATTCGGTTAATCTAATGGATTTTAAGTGGGTTTTTAGTTTTTTAGGGTCAATTTCAAAGTCAATAGCAGGAATATTTTCAAATCCTCCATGTTTAGCTTCAGCTTTTTCCAGGAGTTCAATTCCTTCTTCCGGGGTTGTCCATTCCTGTTTCTTTTTGGGCATATAAATCACCTCATTTTATTCTTAAACTAAAAATTCTTGCTTTATTATTTCTATGGTTAAAAATAACAGTAATTTTCTTTCTCTTGGCAGCGTAAACTTTATTTCCTCTTGAATCAACGCCAACATATCTTTTGATTTCTCTTAGAACAATATCTTCAAGCTCCAGAAGATTATAGTTAGGATGAGCTTGTTCTAAGTGACTTAAATTTCCCTCATCCCAAATAAAACCATCAATTTTCATTTAATATTGTTCCTATAACTATATTGTAACAACAATTGTATATACATTCAAGGGTTAATTCTTTTTATCTAATTAAAAACCTTGCTAAAGTGAATGTACAGCACGGACTGGTCTAAAGCTGCAGGGAAACAGTTTATGCGGGTGAGTAGTGTTTTGAACATAAAAAGTCCAAATTCCATTCTACCTTTTTTTAAATATTTTAGTACAAAATAAATTTTTAAAAGTGAGGGAATAATCCTTTTACGTAGGGGAATTTTTCTAGTGGGTTCATAAAATTTAAGGAAATTATCTACTCTTTCAAAATAATATTTGGGTGAATAGGCTTTTTTCAATAATTCCTTATGGCCTTTAGATAGAATCTTGGCATCCATTTTAGAAATAAAATTGGTTGTGGAGTCTTGGCATACGCCCGAGGAATCCTGGATCATCAACCTGCCTTCTGCTTCCAGTCTTTTATACAGTTTTGTGCCGGGAAGCGCTTGAAGGATATCAATCATTGCCTTGGTAACGCCCGCTTCCTGGATAAAATCGAGCTGGCGCTGGAATATTGTTTCATCATCGCTGTCAAAACCTACAATAAAACCGCCTGTGACCTCCATGCCATATTTATAAAATTTCCTTATAGATTCAACCAGATTGCGATTCTGGTTCTGCATTTTACCGCATTCCTGTAACCCTTCAGTTGAAGGCGTTTCAATCCCGACAAACACCATGAAAAACCCGGCCTGCCGCATTAATTCCAGCAGCTCGTCATCATCAGAGGCATTTATGGATATTTCAGTATAAAATAAAGGCTTAAAATCGACTTTCTTGCGCCAATCAATTATGGCTTTTAATAATTCCTTTGTTTTTTGCTTATTACCAAGGAAATTATCATCAACAAAAAATATGCTTTTGTTCCAGCCGAGCTTTTGTATTGTTTCAAGCTCCTTTATTACCTGCTCAGGGCTTTTAAGTCTGGGGATTCTGCCGTTTAGGTTGACTATATCGCAGAAATCGCAGTCAAAAGGGCAGCCCCGTGAGGTCTGAACCGGCATTACATAATATTCGTTATGATTAATTAAGCTAAAATCCGGCACAGGACTAATGCCAAGTTCAGGCTTAATATCTGTTTTATAGACTCTTTTTAACTCACCATTTTCAAGATCTTTCAAGAACATGGGGATAGTTATTTCCCCTTCGTTAAGGGTAAAACAGTCCACATCCTCGAATTGTTCATGGAGTGAAGTAAAAAGAGGACCGCCTGCTACGGTTTTTCTTCCAAGTTTTTTGCAGCGGGCAATGACTTCTTCTGCAGAGGATTTTTGGACGATCATTGCGCTTATAAATACAAAATCAGCCCATAAAATATCTTCATCAGTTAACTTTGTTGTATTTAAGTCAATTAATTTTTTTTCAAACTCCTTTGGCAAAAGAGAGGAAACAGTCATTAAGCCAAGAGGCGGTAAGGTTGCTTTTTTCCCCAAAAGTGTTACTACATGTTTTAGGCTCCAGAATGTGTCTGGGCATTCCGGATAAACCATTAAGATTCTCATGATATGATCCAATTTACTTTACATTAAGTGTAGTCCAAAAATAGTTGATGATAAAGCTTAATCTTTAATCCTGAGAATTTAAAATTAACTGGCGGGGAAAATTAGGTTGAGAAATAACTATATTCTGAAATTTTCCATTTAATTTTAAAAAATGATCGTCAAAGCTATTTAATACTGGAATTTTTTCCTTTATAGCTGATGCAAGATGAATAGAATCTTTAGGATGTAAATGCGGGTATGTCCATATTAAATGTCTTGCATCTTCAGCTATATATCTGTCAATATTAATTAATTTTATATATTCATATTCAAAGATTTTTTTTATTTCCTCTTCCTGCTCACTTTGTAAAGGTTTTTGCCCTTTAATTTTTATAACTTCTGTTAAAGTTATAGCAGAAGTTAGTATTATAAGCTTTTCTTTTTGTGCTAGTTCAATTCCGGCTTTGCACTTTTCAACTCTATCATTTTCATTTAAAAACCATCCTAAAAATACACTTGAATCCCAGTAAACCTGCTCCTTTTTAATCATTTAAAATACCTCTTACATCTTCCCAATTAGGCAGAGGCTCTTGTCCTAATATTCTTAATTCATTTATCTTAATTTTTTGGGGAATTCCATCTTTATTATAAAAAATTTCTCCTCTAGCGCACACTCTTTTATCAATGGAACTTTTTAAAATTTCGCTAATTTTCTCATCATCACAAGCACATTTCACAGGATTGTCATTTAAAGCTTCATAAATTGTAACTTTTAATCCTTTTCTTGTACTAATTGTTTGAATTTTCCCCTCAATTGAACCTAGAGCACTTGTTTTTAACTGAGTAAGTAAAGCTATATTATTTACAGTATTATTTGTAAGAGGGATTTCTTCATTCTTAGGAGTAATTATTTTTACATCCTTATGTTTAGCTATGTTTTTAACTAACTCAAGAGATTTATTATTAAAATATTTAGGAGGCTTTCCCCCATCTTTTTCAAGACATTTAAATCCTTCAGATACTGCCTGTACCACCTTTAAAGGGTACTCAAAATATTTTTCATCTTTTTGTTCAATATAAGAATGTAATATTGCACTACCATGCTCAATGGAAATAAGCTGATTTATACATTTTTCACCAGAACAAATATTTCTTGCTACATTATCAATTAAATCAATAAAATTATTAATACTTTCCCTGAATTCTTTGGCAGGGATTTTATCACAATCTATTTTTAATGTAAGCTTACTTTCTTGCATAAAAAAATTATCTCATATTTGAGGCTAAAATCAATGATAAAGCTTAATCTGTAATCCAGTCATCAATGCTCGTAGAAGCCACAGCAGGGGAATGACTCACCGAAAACGACTCCCTTACAGGGTTTGTTTTTCTTATTTTTTTGAAATAGGTGAGGTGATTTTCCCTGCATTTGCGCTCGGTTTCGTTTAATGCCCTAATAACCTCGTCCTGATCCATGCCATAAACAGCATCCTTAACATCATTCGCTTTTATAGACTGGTCAAGCCGTTTAAACCACCTGACCATTGCTTCTTCAAAGGGCAAATCTTTTGATGAAGGGAATTTTTCAGCGCCATCCTGGCTGGTCATAACTGGAGGCCGTGGGAATTTCACAAAAATATATTGGTTGAAATGCGGGTGACGTATTAGTAATTTACCTTTTTCAAGCACTGTAAGTTCTGCTTTGATGGTGGACGGCATTACACTGTAGCCTTGCTGTGCAAGTTCATCCATATCCATGCGGCCATAAATGCTTGTTCCACAGTTGCCGACAATTCTTTTGTGTACCTGTGATTTAAACTGCTGCGCAGAGAACAGCACAAGCCCGAGATATCTGCCTCTTTCTGAGATTTCTAGCAGGGTCTGTTTGAGGTAGGAATTCCCGGAATCCGAAGATGCGTATTTATTAAGTTCATCTACGAATACAATCACCTTATCCACGCCAAGGGACTTTTCTTCCAGCCTTTTTTTAAGCTCTTCAACTATTCTTGTGAAAACAAGATCCTGTGCAAGGGGTAAAATGTTCGCCACATCTACAACATACATTCCTTTATCTTCAAAATCTTCCCACGGAAGGTCATTAGACTCAGAATTGTTAGTAACAAGCCCTTTACATCTTGTTTTTATATTCATTAGCCTGTTGTAAACTTTTCTTATAGTTGCAGTTGCGTGGCTTTTCCACTGAGTTTTGCCTTCTGAGCCCTGCTCCTGCCCTTCTATTTCTTCAAAAACCCTTTGAAACCAATGCTCAAGGTCAGTAAAATTCTTTACTGGGTTAAATGCAAGATAATTAGGGTTTGGTTTTTTGTTTATAACGTTTTCCTTAATCATTGAAAGGAACGCATCAGCCTTGGAGTCTATGTCATCCTTGTTTAAAAGCACCTGTACGTGGTCAAAAATCTCTTCAAGTCCCCAGCTCAACGGGTAAACATTGTGCGTTAAGTGTTCATTTGTTCTGTGGGTGTTTAAGTTAAAGCCGTCTTCTTTGTAAGGGGCGTAGTATTTAACGTTTTTAAACGGCTCCACCTTCATGCCAAGCTTATCATACATTTCCAGCTCGTCTTTAGATAAAATTCCCACTGGCTGGTCAAGGAACAGTAGGTCATACCCTTTAACATTAAATAATACAGTTGCAACTCCTTTTTCAGACTTATATTTCTGCATTATGCTTGATAATAAAAACTCTATAATACTGGTTTTCGTTGCAAGCCCTGATACCCCGGTAACATTTAAGTGCGCAGCTTCAGGCCCAAGCAGGAATTTTGAATCAAGGTAAACCGGAGATTTACTGTCTCCGTTGATATATAGCCCAATTGGAAGCTGTGAATTCGGATAACTATCCATCCTGAGAGATTTTTCAACGCATTTGTCAGTTGCGAGGTATACATTGCCTATGGGTACGGGTTGTATAGGCTCTTCAGGCTCCATTTTTAAAACTGAAGCCGTATAATACCTTATTTCAGGCCTCTCTGTCTGGGCTGCCTGACTTGACATCGGGTCATAATCCGAACTTATATAGTCATTAAGAGGAGAATCAAGGTCTGTGTAGCTTATTCCATCAGTTACTATGCCGTAAATAATGCGTCTTTTGTCATTATAAACCTTATCGCCCTCAATTCTGACGATTGTTCCAATACCCACCGGCGAATCGAGGTTAGTCCAGAAACTGAATGATTGTGCTGTGTTCGGAAACTTTTCCGTTGCAACAACCCTGCCAACTAGATCAGAAACTGTATTCATTTTTCTCCCCTGATTGATTAATATGTATAGATTACCATATTAAAAAAGGAATTTAAAAGTGCAATCTGATTTAAATATTAGAACGTTAAATCCTTTCCAGAAAGAAGCTGCTAAAACTTTTTTTGATTATGTTTTTAATAATGAAAATTATTTTGAAAATTATAAAAAGCTTGTTAATAACCTGTCACAAGAACAGAAAAAGTTTATAGATTTAACAATTGCAAGGGCTTTACACTTATACAGCACCCAATATGAGCTTACTTGCGACTTTACGCCGGAAGAATTGCACGGACAGCTCGAGATTGCTAAAAATTTTGATAATAAAATTATAAAGAAAGAAGGCTTTTTTCAGTATAAACATTATATGCTGCCTACAAAGCTTTTTGAATCATCCATTTTTTATTACAAAATGGGGCTGGATAACATAAAAAACAAGGAAAAACTTGCAGGAACTGATTTCATTGACGCAGGTGCCCACTACGGAGACAGTTTTTTAATTCTTAATGAAGTCTTGAATCCTGCCAGGGTTCATTGTTTTGAGCCTGTGGAAAAATGCTTCAATTCTCTTTTAAAGACAATTGAAATGAATAATTTGAGGGAAAAAGCTGTTCCAATAAAACAGGGCTTGGGTGACAGGCAGGAAACAATGGAAATATGCGTATCAGGTGCAGCGAGTAGCCTTGTCAGCTCCAAAGTTAATGAATGTACAGGCAAAGAGCTGATTGAAATAACTACAATAGACAACTACGTTGAAAAGAATAACCTTAATGTGGGTTTAATCAAGATAGATGTTGAAGGTTTCGACATGAAAGTGCTGAGAGGAGCTGAAAAAACTGTTAAACAGTTTAAGCCTGTTATTATCGGGTCTATATATCATAATGCGCCACAGTTTTTCGAGTTCAAACCCTTGCTGGAAAGCTGGAATCTAGGCTATAAATTTTATTTTGAAAAGCTGAATCCCAACAGGTTTCTTAATGAAATAAACGTTTTATGTGAGGTTTATTAAATGAATAATCTCCAGGAAAAATTTAATAAAGCAGTTGCGCTACACCAAGCTGGCAGGCTTCCTGAGGCAAAAGAATCGTATAAAGGATTACTTAGTCATATTAAAAATGTTGATTTGTATTCTCTTTTGGCAATTGCCTGTTTTGACCTGAAACAGTACGGAGAAGCAATATCCTATTCACAGGAAGGTTTAAAATTTGAACAGAGAAAAGACCTGCTGGAAATCATTGCAAACAGTTATGTGTATTTAAATGATGCCCAAAACGCAATTCAGTTTTACATTAAGATCACGGAAACCGACCCAAATGATGCAGATGCGTTCTTGGTTTTAGCCAAAACTTTATATAAGTCTAATCAATTGTATCGCGCGGCAGAAGCCTATCTTAAAGCCGCGCAGCTAAATCCCGCCTATGCGACTATATATGAGCCTATCGGGAATATATTATCTTAGTGTAACAGTTGCAATATATGATAGAAAATAGAAAATAGGGTGGGCTTTAGCCCAATGTCGTCAACTTAAGAAAAAAAATTAAAAAATTGTAATATTTTCTGTCAGTAGGCTGTGGCGTTGTAATAGTTAATTTTATAAAATCCAAGTTGTCCTCGGCGTTAAAAAGGGGGGAAACTGGCCGCGCAGCGGCCAGTTTCCCCCCTAAAATTAACTATTACGTCAAAGCTAACCTGAAAGGAAAACAAAAATTGTGTCCTGTGCCGCTGCTTTAAAAAAATATACAGACATATTTATATACTAAGTTGACGACATTGGGCTTTAGCCCACCAGCACTTTTGGTGGGCTAAAGCCCACCTATTAGTCTTTGAAATTGTAATATTAGCGGAACATTTCGTCTACTAAATAGCTGTATTTCTTATAAACTTCAGGCTTTTTAACCTTCATTGTTCGGGTTAAAAGTCCGTTTTCAATGCTGAAAGGTTCATCAATAATCCTAAAACACTTGATTGCTTCAAACGTACGGAAATTGGGCCTTTTCTGAATATGCTCTTTTAATTCTTTCTTTAATATTTTTTCAATGCCGGGATTTTCAGATGCTTCAGGGTTGAGTACAATTAGTGCGCCGAGATGTGCCTGATCCTGGCCTATCAGCATAACCTGGCTTATATAAGGACTTTGCAGAAGTGCATCCTCCAGAGGCTGTGGCTCTATGTTTTCACCGTTTGAGAGCACTATTATATCCTTGCATCTTCCAGTTAAAATTAGGTCATTCTCTGGAGTCAGCCAGCCCATATCTCCTGTATTCAGCCAGCCATCAGGTGATAATATTTCATTGGTAGCCTGCTGGTCTTTATAATAGCCTTTCATAATCTGCGCCCCGCGTGCAAAAACAACACCATCCTGAATTTTTATTTCAGTGCCGGGAATGGGTTTACCTGCCGAGTTTCTAAGGTTAAAATGCCTTTTTCTTAAGGTCAAAACAGGGGATGTTTCGGTTAAACCATACCCCACAGTAATATTAATGCCGACTGTTTCATAAAAATTTTCCAGATAGCCGGCAAGTGCGCCGCCTCCGCTTATTCCCTGTTTAAAGTTTTTGCCGAGAGCTGAGCGAATTTTTTTAAAAATTAATTTCTCACCTAATTTGTATGCCGGATATGTGGCGCATAAGCTGACTAACGCATGCAGTTTATTATTATGCCCATCAATGGTCATATTTGTAAGTATTCGTCTTGCTTTTATATGTGTCTCACTTGTTTTAAGTAAAAATCGAGCGAGCTTTTGCCTTGTATAAGGTAGTTTTTTAAGTTCAGTATGTATTCCGCTGTGTAATGCCTCCCATATACGCGGCACAGATACAAGGAAATGGTGATTATAACGCTTTATATCCTCTTTAAAATTAATCACATTGGTGTATGCCATGGTTACTCCCCTTGAAAGGAGATAGTATTCACAAGTTCTCTCATAAGTGTGCCAGGTAGGCAGCATGTTTAAAGCTTTATCTCCCGGCGAAATCCCCAGAGGCTCAACCAAAGCCGTTATTTGTGACAATAAATTCCCGTGGGTAAGCATTACGCCTTTTGGTTTTCCAGTTGTACCAGATGTGTAAACCAGCGTAGCAAGGTCGTCTTTTTCGATTTCTACCGGGTTAAATTCCTGCTTTTTCCCTAGTGCAACAACATCTTTAAAGCTATAAACATTGTCTTGAAGTATGTTTTCATCTGAAAGACATATAATGAAATTCAGGGAATAATCCTTAAGTTTTTCAACAGTAGCAAGGTTTTCCGCAATTAATACCGTACTGTCGCTGTGGTTTAATATATATAAAAGTTCTTCCGTAGGAGCCTGTGAGCTTCTTACAGCGTTTACAGCCCCGCACATTAAAACAGCCTGGTCTGCAACCAGCCATTTAGCGCTGTTTTCAGAAAATAAACATACATGATCGTCTTTTTTCAGGCCCATAGATTGAAGCCCCGACGCAAAATCCAGAATAAGCTGGTGCAACTCTTTATAGGTTAGTTCAAAATCGCTATATCTATCAATAACAGCAGTTATACCAGCATAGTTAAGTACCAGTTCTTCCCAAATACTAGTAAGGCCTTTATTTTTATATTTAATTGTAGTCGTCATACTCATAGCATAACAAAACGTGTGAATTTAGGAAATTGCTAGGTGATATAAATTAAATTTTTACTTTTCGCACACATTTACAAATATTTTCCCGGCAAGATTCCGGCCTATCGCCACAACCTGTTTGCTTATTTCAACGATAACCGGGCCTGGCTTAGCAATACATTTAACTTTCCCGCCTTCGAATAAACCGAATCTCTGGGAATTACATTTTATAGATGAATCCAGGAATTGCGCTATCTCTACTTCTTGGCCGATTTCTATGTCACAAAGGCTAACCATATTGCCTCAGACTCCTTTGCTGCCTCTTGTTGAGAATATTTCTCATTAATATAATTTCATATTAGCAAATAAACCATATGAAGTCAATCCTAGTTAATGATATGTATGCCTGTTATTACTTTTTAACTGTTTCGTTTAAATTTTTAATCAGCTCGTCGGTAATATCAGTACCGCCCACAATAACACTTTGTTTATTGAACACCATTTCTAATTTTTTACGGGTGTATATTTCCTGTATTCCCTTAAGGATATTACTTTCTATTGTGTCCCATTTCTCTGATTGCGATTTTACATATGCATTTCTTTTTATATTAAATTCTTCACTGAATTTTTCTTCGAGATTCTTTTTTTCCACAGGGGATTTAGCTTCTTTTACCTTCTTTTGTGCATCTTCCACAAATCCTTGTAGTTCATTTTCTTTTACTTTAAGGTCTGCCGCCACTTTTTGGGCTTCAGTATAGTTATCTATTACCTTATTTAAATCAACAACACCAAAGTCTTTGGATGGTGCGGCTGTTGAAAATGTTGTAAATACGAATAGGGAAATTAATGTTAAAGCAATTAATTTAAATTTTTTCATTATGTATATTCTCCTCTTTCCAGACCTTAATCAAAATAATTATACAATAACAATTATTAAACAAGTTAATATCTTTCGCCTATGCCGAAAGTAAAGCGTCCTCTTTTATTTCCGGCTCCTACAGAAGTAAGCGGATAACCATAGTCAACCCTTATTGGGCCAAGGTATGGTAAAGGAACTATAAGGCCAGTGCCAATGGATACGGCGTAGCCCGGATAATTATATAACTCGCTGGTCAGCGTTTCATCAAACAGTTGACCGGCATCCATGAAAAATGCGAGTCTTAAATCTCTAACTATTTTATAATTTAAAAACTTATTAACAAATGGTATCGGCGTCCTGAATTCAGCAGTGGCCATCATGAAGCCCTCGCCATTACCAACATCGCCTTCCCTGAAGCCTTTTACTGAATAAGGTCCACCAAGCCTGAATGCCTCAAATTCCGGCACTGTTCCTATAACTTTAGAGCCCATTTTACCACCAAGGACAAAAGTTGATTTTTCGCCGACAGGGAAGAATTTTCTTACAGACAGGGTTGCTCTCCCGAAAGTTTCGGCGTCACTGTCCATAATAGCGAAGGATTCCTTAAAATTGGCTCCTAAATACCAACCGTCTGTAGGATTCAACAGGCTGTTTCTTGAATCATAGACAATAGATGGCCCTAGAGAAATAAAGGTTCCGCCTTTTAACTGCTCAGCCCTTTTTGCAATATCTATTCCTTTTTCCTTGAATATTCTGGCTATTTCGTCAGCATCTCCCTCATTCAGGTCAACATCTTCAAATCCGATACTTACGCTTCCCGCAAGATTCTTAACTTGTTTTAGAGGTCGTGCCAGTTCAATTTCGCCGCCTATTCTTCTTTCTACACTTAATGGAATCTGGTAGCTTGCCATGTCTTTGCCAAAAGCATTAACCTGTAGGGAAGTCATGCTTTGCATAAGCCTTGGTTCAACAAATTTAGCTTCAAATTGGTAAGAAGCCCTGTCCAGAACATCTTTATCATCGAGTACACTTCCGCTTCCAACCATGATATTAGTGCTTACTTCCTGTCCCCGGCCTAAAAAGTTATTATCAATATATCCGGCCTGGCCAAAAAGTCCTGTAAGAGTATCTACTCCGCCTCCCAGGGAAATTGAGCCTGTCTTTTTTTCGTCTACTTCAATAGTGAGCTTATATTTTTCAGGATCTTCCATTGAAGGTGATATAACCCTTCTTGCGTCGGAAAAAGCTTGTGTTCCAAATATTCTGGTTAAATCCTGCTTCAGTTTGTCTTCATTATATATTTCGCCGGGTTGTACTGTTAAATTTCTTTTAATTACATACTCTTTAGTTTTAACATTGCCGCTAATCTCAACGGAGTCTATCATCCCTTCATTTATTGCCATATTTATGGTTCCGTCAGGGTCATCGCTGACTTTTTTTATTCTTGCCAAAATATAGCCTTTGTCAGCATACAGTTTTTCAATTTTGCTTACAGCCTGATTTAGTTCAGTTATATTTTGCGGCAGGCCAGCCTGCTCTTCGATAATGGAAAGTATTTCCTCTGTAGAAACCGTTTCATTTCCTGTAATATTGAATCCTGTGACAGGGACATTTTCCTCTACCTGTATGCGGAGGGTTATTCCTGAAGGGCTTGGCTCCGGCACAGCTTTAAGTCTTTCTGTAAAATACCCCATATCATAAATACTTTTAAGGTCTTCCTTTACTAAATCCCTGCTAAATTTAAGGCCCGGTTTGGCCTTAAGCTGGTCTAGTATTTTTTCCTTTGATACAAGTGTATTTCCTTCTATTTGAATATCCTGTATGGTTATAGCTTCATCATAAGAACGATTTTCAAGGTTGTCTAGCTGCTCAGGAGCTATTTCCTGTGCACCTGTGGACCTTTCTTCCTCTTCTGTGTTTGGGGTTTGTGCGCAACAAATTGCTCTATTAATACCGAGGGACAGTATTAATGAACATAATGCAACACATATAGGTTTTTTTAATTCATACATACTATACTTTTATCTAAAAAACGTAAAAAGTTAAATCCGTATTTTTTTCACCATTAATATATACATTAAGTCGGTATTTTCCGGCAGGCCACTCGGAAGTAGGTTTTTTAACTGATACAAGGGCATTTTTGGATCCGTTCGCCTTAAATAAAGAAGAATTTACTTTTACCTGTTCATTTTTTGGTAGTTCATAAACCCATTCAGCCTCTATCTCACTATCAGACGGCGCATTTATTATTTCCAGAGAAGCATAAATTACCGGCGTATTTTTATCAAAACATGCCTTTGGTTTAAGGGCAAGATTTTTTTCTTCAATGACTTCATTGGTGACGAAAACCCTGCCCAGGACGCCTTTTCCAATGATCGGCCCGGCAAGTTCATTTGTCAGGGTTTTGTCATATAAAGCCTGTTTTGTATGATGTAAAGATTTATTAAGTTCATTATTTTCAAAATAGGCTTTGCCCAGATAATAATGTCCCAGGGAATTAGTGGGATAGTAGGTAATGAATTTTTCCAGTATCTCGATTGATTTCTGTATATTTCCAGCCCTAAGGTTTATCAGTCCTTCATTAAGGGCATTTTCTACTTTAAATTCAGAGTGTTCTTTAACCATTGCATGGTCGTCAGAAACAATTTTAATTATGTCTTCCGAGGATTTATCGCACCCAGAAGTTGTTAAGGTGATAAAAATAAAAAGGAGTAATAATTTTATGCATTTTGTTCTGTACATTGTTGTTCCTCGCTCTCCAGTGCTCCTACCTGGTTTCTGCCATTTTTCTTGGCCCTGTATAGCCCTTTGTCCGCAAATTCTATAAGTTCTGTCGAAGTTTTGCCATGAAGGGAATAGGTTGCAACGCCTAAACTTATTGTAACATTTACTTCCAGTCCCTGGCCAAGATTAAACTTTCTTGCTGCGATTGTTTTACATATTCTGTCAGCTATTAACACAGCAGCATTCGTATCCGCATCAGCTACTATAATAACCATTTCTTCTCCGCCGTATCGTGCTACCATATCATTAGTTTTAACAGACCTTTTAAGAACCTGCCCTACCTGCCGCAGAACCTCATCACCTGCCTGATGGCCATAGGTATCGTTAAATTTTTTGAAAAAATCTATATCTATAAGCACAATGGAAAAGTTTGAGCGGTTTTTGTCGGCTTTTTTGATGCTTTCTTTTAATTTTTCCTGAAAATACCTGTGGTTGTATAAATCGGTCAAACCATCAGTTGTAGCGAGTTTGTAAGTATATTCAAAGTCTTTTGCTTTAAGCACATATTTAATAATGAACATCACCGTAAATGTAAGAATTATAAAAGTTGTCTGACTGACAATTCCAACCCATAGCATGTAATGGTCAAGAAGTGCTGAAGCGGCAAAAATATAGGCTAAGATTATAAATATAGCGATAAGTGATGAAAATATCGGTTCACGGATTTTTATAACAACCAGAGCAACCAGAAGGCTTAAAACAAGGGAAATAACAAGGTCGACCCACGGGGAAACCCTTTTAACTGAATGATTATCTATTATATTGTTTAAAACCGTAGCTTGAACTTCCACTCCTGGATGGAGGCTGCTTACCGGCGTACTTTTAATGTCATACAATGAAACAGCAGTTGCGCCAATCCATACTATCTTGTCTTTAAAATAATCGGGAGGAAGAGTTTTTTTGTACACTTTCCAGAAAGGTATATAGTCATAAGTCTTATACACCTTCTTATCCTGAGATTTATACCATTTAATTATCATTGAACCCCTATCATCAAGCTTGAAAATGCGGCTGCCAAATGTTAATTTATTATCTTTTGTAATCGTGAATTTATTAAAATCAAGATTTTCATGTCGTTTTATATAGTCAGCACCTAATTTTAACGCAAGGTAGGGATAATAATTATCCTGATATTTAAAAAAGGTAGGGCTTCTCCGGGAAATATTATCTTCAGGGTCACGCCTGAAATTAATAAATCCTATTTTATCTGTAGCCTTGATTATTCCATCAAGGATTAATCTGCAATAAACGTAGTTAGCATCATCACCAGCAAAATTTATATTTTTACTGTTATTTTCAAGGTTTATACTTAATTTTTTAGGGAGTTCTGGCGCGCTTTTAGCACCTTCATTAACATCAAAGTTCATTGAAACATATACATTGTCATATTTACCGATAGTCTGGGCAAGTTTCAGGTCTTTATCCTCAAATCCCTTCTGACTTCCTACAAACATAAGATCAAAGGCGATAGAATCCACTCCATTCTGTTCCATATACTCAATCGCGTCAGCATATACATCTCTTGGCCAAGGCCATCTTCCAAGGTCTTCTTCCAATATTTCCAGGCTGGGGTCATCTATAGCTAAAATAACTATGTTAGGGTTGTGGGTACGGTGTTTTGTTGCCATGCCAACGCGTAGATCGTATGTTTTAAGTTCGTATGCCTCGAATAGTGTCTCAAAATTAAATAATTTTTGTCCTATCAGCCATAAAAGCATTATAGATACGGCTATTAACAGGAAATAAAAAACCTGCCGGAATGTTTTTTTATCCCAGACTTTTCTAATCATCATCTTCCTCAATATTTGTAACACTGCTTAATGGAACTATGGCTTTGCCATAACGAAAAAAATCAACAAGGAGCTTGGTTGTAACAGGATGTTTCACAAAAAGTAAAACTTTCCCCTTCGCTCCAAGTGGGATCGGTCCTGTTCCCTGTGAAGAACTCTTAGTGTAAACAACTTTTTTGTAATTCTTTTCCATCAATAATAATATTATTATCATTTATGAAAAAAATGAACTTTTTAAGTTTGTCAGTAGTATTGTCTAACCTTCCCGGATTTTTTAGAAATGAAAGCAGGCATTCCTCGTTTTTGTTCATTTATAACCCCTACCCAGAATAATATTGTATTAGTAGTTTGCCATGTATTGAATTTTATGACATCGTTCAAGAGGTGAATTTAAGCTATTCTAAAGGGTCTAGACCATCGTCTAAAAAGGGGAAAGTTAAGGAAAAGTTTCTTAATGGATCATTCAACAGGATTAAATATTTTATTTTAAAAGTTCTTGTGATATGAATATATACATGGATATAAACTTTAAATTTAATAAAAAGAGGAGTGGAAAGATGCAGTGGAAAAAAACTTTATTTTCTCTAACGTTATTGTTACTAATTTTATTTTTTAATTCATCGCTGGCTTTTTCGGAAGAGTTTTCTGATGTAAGTAAGGATTACTGGGCTTACACAGAAATCCAGAGTCTTTCGGATCTGGGGATCATTTCAGGATATCCTGACCAGACATTTAAACCGGAAAACACTGTTAAAAGGGCAGAATTTACTTCAATGGTTATTAAGACATTGAATAAAGAAAATATATCTGTGAATGTTGCAAATATTTTTACTGATATTAATAAGGATTTCTGGGGTTACGAAACTCTTTTAAGATCCCTGGAGCTCGAACTTATTGTAGGATACCCGGATTGCACATTTAGGCCATGTAATCAGATTACAAAATCTGAAGCTACTTCAATTATTTCAAAAACAGTAAAAAATTGTGAAATGCCGTGTGATTCTAAGAGCAGCTGTTCATTTGAGGAGGTAAAATATTCCGAGCTTAAACAGTTTGCTGATAATGAACAGGTGGCTAACTGGGCAAGACCATCTTTTACCAAGGCAGTTAAAAACGATTTATATGTAAATCATCCTGATAAAAACTATTTAACACCCAATAACGATTTAACAAGGGCTGAAGCCGCTGTTTTATTATACAAAATCAGACAAAACCCATCTGTAGTTGTAGATAAATACAAAGGGCCTAAACTCTATGCCGAAAAAAATAGAATGGTGGTAGAACATCTGGCAGCTACTCCTTATACTGCTAGTGTAAATGAAGTTCATATCACCGGATTGCAGGCAACAATTCTTGCTGAAAATATATTTCCAGTTAGATTTGTAGAGAAATTTACCAGCAAAGGTTCAAATAAAGGCGATACCGTTTATTTGGTATTTAATAAAGACCTTGTTACACAGGAAGGAACAACACTTGTACCAGCAGGAAGTAAAATATCTGCAGAAATAGTAGACATTAAAAGAGGAAAACCTTTCCATATTAATGGAGAAGTGGAACTTAATCTTTTAAATCTTGTTACTAAATCAGGTGCAAAATATCCTTTAACAGCAACTATAGTAAATAATGAACTTTTTGATCCTGGATTTGGAGCATGTAACCTTAAAAGAATGGGAACAATAGCACTAACAACTACTGCTGCGGGTACTTTAATGGGCCTTACTGTTTCAGCTGACGGCGATATCGGGGAAGGAACTGTAGCAGGCGTTGCTATTGGCGGTGGCCTTGGTGCACTTTTCGGATTGGCAGCTCCGGGATGCGGAGTAAACATTCCTGCTGATAAAGACATATACATCAAACTAGGCAGTGACCTGGATGTAAACCTTGATTAAGAGGGTACAAAAATAAATATCAATATAATTACTGTCGGTAAAATCAGGGAAAAATATTTAAAATGCGGGGTTGACGAATACTTAAAGCGTACAACCCCGTATTCGTCTGTAAAAATCACTGAGGTTGCCTCGGATGATAAAATTTTAAACCAGATAAAAGCTGGCTCGTTTATAATAGTGCTAGAAGTAACAGGGAAAAGCCTTAGCTCTGAAGAATTTGCCGCACAAATTAAAGTAATTGAGTCACAGGGAATAAACCAGCTTGTGTTTATAATTGGAGGGGCAGAAGGCCTGTCTGATGAAATAAAGCAGAAAGCTGATTTATTGTTGAGCTTTTCTGATATGACTTTTCCTCATCAATTAATGCGATTGATTCTTGTAGAACAAATATATCGGGCTTTTAAAATTCTTAAAAACGAGCCCTACCATAAGTAATATTAAAGTGCTAATATTATATTTTAGATATTATTTTCGGGGGTAAAAATGCAGACTCTTAAACATGTTTATATTTCAGAAATAGGTAAATATGAAGGCCAGGATGTATGTCTTAAAGGATGGCTGTACAACAAGCGTTCAAGCGGTAAACTACACTTTTTACAGGTCAGGGACGGTACCGGCATAATCCAGGCGGTTGTATTTAAAGGCGACGTTAGTCCCGAAGCGTTCGAAATGGCGGGCAGAATCCAGCAGGAATCCTCAATCGAAGTGTATGGAACTGTAAAGGAAGATAAACGCTCACCAATCGGCTTTGAAATCGGCGTAAAGGACTTAAAACTCATAGGCGAAGCGCTGGAATATCCCATTACCCCGAAAGAACACGGCGTAGCATTTCTTTTGGAGCATAGGCACCTGTGGCTGCGTTCTCCAAGGCAGCTTGCAATAATGAAAATTCGGCATAATATTATAAAAACTATAAGGGATTACTTTAATAATAATAATTTCCTGCTTGTAGATGCTCCGATATTCACTCCGGCAGCGTGCGAAGGCACAACTAATCTGTTTGAAACAGAGTATTTTGATGAAAAAGCCTACCTTACGCAGAGCGGACAGTTATATATGGAAGCAGCAGCAATGGCATTTGGCAAGGTGTACTGTTTTGGGCCAACGTTCCGCGCTGAAAAATCCAAGACACGCCGTCACCTCACCGAGTTCTGGATGGTTGAACCGGAAATGGCCTATTATGACCTTAAGATGGACATGGACCTGGCTGAAGATTTCGTTGAAACCATAGTTCAGTCTGTTGTAGCAAATAATAGGGCTGAACTTGAGGTGCTGGAAAGGGATATAAGCAAGCTTGAGAATATCAAGAAACCATTCCCAAGGATCAGCTACGATGAAGCAATTGAAATATTAAAGAGTAAGGGTAAGGAAATCCAATGGGGCGAGGATTTTGGAGGTGACGAGGAAACCGTTATTTCTGAGCAGTTTGATAGGCCAGTTATGATACACCGCTATCCGGCTGAGTGCAAGGCATTTTATATGAAACAGGACCCTGAAAGTCCAAAACATGCGCTTTGTGTAGATATGATAGCGCCTGAAGGCTACGGTGAAATAATAGGCGGCGGCCAGCGTGAAGATAACCTTGATTTATTATTAGGCAAAATTAAGGAACATAAGCTTAATCAGGAAGCGTTTGAATGGTATTTGGACTTACGCCGTTATGGAAGCGTGCCGCATGCAGGCTTTGGGCTTGGAATTGAGCGGACAGTAGGCTGGTTGTGCGGCTTGCACCACGTAAGGGAGACCATTCCGTTCCCCAGAATGATGGAAAGAATAAAACCTTAAAATTTTTAATATTTCCTATTTAAATAGCAATTTATTTTTTCAGGCGTTTTTAAAATAATGATAATAGAAGTAAACGGTTAGTTTAAAATGTTGAATGGTATTTCAGGTAATCATGCTCCATCTTTTAAATCTAACCGTTTGCTATCTCCCGTAGAAATGAGGAAAGAAGCGCATTTTTTGGGTGATATGATGACCGTATTAGTGAATGTAGCTGAAAAGAGTCCTGATAAAAAACCTCTTATTGCTAAGGTGGGACAAAAATATACTGATAGATTTCAAAAATTGCTTACTTCTCAAGAAGCAAGAATGAGAGAAATTAATAATATATTGAGTTTTCTCAAATAATAACGTTTTAAAAAATTCATGCCTCAAATAATTTAATGTGGTATATTTCTATTTAAACAATCACTATTTTGAGAGGATTAGCCAGAATGAAAAAACTTATTGTATCACTATGTTTAGTTAGTTTTATGTGTTGTTCAATCTCACCGGCATTCGCTGGAGGCAGAAAATTTGACAAAGGCGGCATAACCGGTAAAACAGTTGTTGCTGGGGCATTATCCCTGATTATATGGCCAGGTATAGGGCAGGCAGTCAACGATGAAAAAGGCGATAAGGTTTTAACTCATGCAGTAGTTGGTCTTTTACCGCCGTTCAGGGTGTGGTCATGTTATGACGCACTGGTAGATAGAAAAGGCGGATACTGGGAAGGTAAAATATAATTAAACTTCCACGTTTTCGCTGGGCTTGAGGATTATACATTCTTTTCCTACAGCCTCGATTTTGGCCTTGAAATCCAGGACATCCACTTGTATTGCAGGGAAAGTATTGTAATGCATTGGAATAACTTTATTGCAATCGAGCCATTGCGCTGCTTTCACAGCCTCATCCACGCCCATGGTGTAAAATCCTCCTATAGGCAGTAAAGCAACATCAGGTTTGTACAATTCGCCAATCATTTTCATATCATAATGCAGTCCTGTATCCCCGGCATGGTAAATCTTTTTTCCATTGATGTTTAAAAAAATGCTGGCTGGTTCCCCGCCGTATTTTCCATCAGGAGTGCTGCTGCTATGTCTTGCAGGTAGCCAGTATGCGCTTCCCCAGGAAAATGGCACCTTGCCTCCAATATTAACACCCTGCGCTTTTGCTCCTTTTTCCGCGCAATAGTTGGCTAATTCAAATATAGCAGTGATTTTTGCCCCCGTTTTCCTTGAAATTTCAATTGCATCGCCCAAGTGGTCGCCATGGGCATGAGTTAAAAGTATGTCGTTAGCGGTGTGGTTACCTGCCATGAACGGGTCAATCAGTATGGAGTCATTGATTTTAAAAGCGCTGTGACCTATGAAGGTTATTTTTATTGACATTTTTGTTACCTCATATAATTAAACTTTTATTATACTAAAATTTTTAGCAATTTTTTTCATTCAGTTGTTTTTAAGAAAATGTCAAATTAATAATGAAAGGATCGGGAATGATAGATCAATCTAATATTACGGTAGTCAGGGAAGCTTTGCAGGAACTGGTTCACCATGTAAGACCTATTGCAAATATATCTAGACAAGTAATTGAGGAAATTCCGAGAGGTAATGGCCAGAGAACCAAGGAGATGATTGTAAGACTCTATGACCCTAAAGCTTCAAATCCCTTCGGCATTAAGAACGATGTATATGAATCGTGTTTAGAACATTTAGACCATCTGTATAGAGCTGAAAACCCAGGCTATATGTATGTACAACGCCTTTTTCATACTGTTGTTACGGCTGTTAAGAGTTTTGGAGCAGGATTGAGTAACCTGAAAAATTAAATTCCTATAAATAAAACGGGCACTTTGAGCATCTGGCTTTTGGCTCCCGGATCATATTATCCTCAAGATCATACATTATCGCCACCCTGCACACAAGATTAGACCCGCATTGCGGACAAATGTGACCTTTTAGGCTTTCATTCAGGATTTTTATTTTTAATAATTCTCTGTCAAAATCTTTTTCGTCAGGTTCAGGTTGTTTTTCGAGTGATTTAATTTTTTTAGGGTTTAGCTTAAGTGCCATTGCAAGTTTTTGCCTTATAGAAGGCGGAAGAAACAATTCCTGACCGGACTCTATGTTTTCTATCATAGCAAGGTCAATAATTGCCCTGTCGGCAAGGCCTTTTTGTGTATAACCGGCTTCTTCCCGTTTGTCTGATATTAATTGTGCAAGTGTTTGAGTTTTTTTCATAATGTGCTCATAAAATGTTATTTTAATGATAAACTTTCATTAATATTATAGGAGAAACATATAAATTGAAAAAAAGTACCAGCTTTCTCGCTACAGCAATAGGCAGCCTGCCTCATAAAAACCCCGTAGATGCGGTTAACCTGATTTTTGAGACATTGCCGGACATTCCTGTCCTGCCGCAACTCGCAAAAAAGAACCAGAATGAGGACATGTCCTCTCAGCTTAATGAAATGATACCCGGTGTTGTTTTTGATGAAACGGACAAACGCTGGTACATGGATCAGGAAACAGAAACTTTTTGCGAGGAACTCGAAGAGTTTATGCTTGACTATGAAAGCATAGTTAGCGATGGAGATATGGAAACTCTTGAAAAATACGCTATATCAGAGGAACGCTGTTCCTCTATGCCTTTATTTTTGGATAAAATAAAACAAAATAAGCCTCCATTTGTAAAAGGGCAGGTTATAGGGCCGTTTACTTTTGCTACCAGCCTGGTAGACAGGGACAAAAAGTGCGCTTTTTATGATGAAACCTTAAGGGAAATACTTGTAAAAGCCTTAACATTAAAAGCTTTGTGGCTTTTGAAAAAGTTTAAGGAAGCATCGCCCGAATCACAGCCTATTATATTTATGGATGAGCCGACAATCTCTCAATACGGTACTTCAGCGTTTATTACAGTTAAAAAAGAAGATGTTATAAGCTGCTTTGCTGAAATCGCGTCAGTATTAAAGCAGCACGGTGCTATTGTTGGCGTACATTGCTGCGGAAACAGCGACTGGTCTATAATTACGGAGAGCGGCGCAGATATACTAAATTTTGACGGGTTTTATTTTGCTGAAAGCCTTGGACTTTACAGCAGTGAATTGAAAAAATTCCTGGAAAATGGCGGTAAGATAGCCTGGGGTATAATTCCTACGTTGGATGTAGATGCACTTATGGCCGCTACATGTGAATCTTCAATAAAAAAATATGAGGAAGCCATTTCATATCTAGTGAATAAAGGTATAGACAAAAAACTTATTTTTGAATCAACTCTTATTACCCCCACATGCGGTGCGGGAAGCCTGAGTGTTGAGCAGGCGGAAAAGGCAATGAGACTAACAGGAGAACTGGCTAAAGCATTGTATGACAATAACTATAGCTGTTACAGGTAAAAGCGGAAGCGGAAAAACAACATTTGTAAAATCTCTGGTCACTGCGCTACATGCGCAATACCCGGAAAAATCCGTGCTGCTTGTGGATAATGACCTGAGTACTGACCTTGCCAATGCGTTCGGGATTGAGGTTAACAAGACCATTAACTCAATTAGGATTGGCAAGTACAGTTATCGGCCTTCTGAAAAGCTGCAAAGTCACGAAATAGTTGACTGGGCAGTTAGTGATCTGGTAACAAATCTTTATGATGAAATTGATCTTATCGTTTCCGGGCCTATTGCGACAAAGGGTTGTACTTGTAAAACCGATCAGTTTATTGAAGATGCCCTGATTGACCTGATTAAACACTACGATATAGTTATATTTGACTGTGAATATGACCTTGAACACCTGCATAAACTTGTGGATTACCCGCTTGATGTCACGTTAATCATTGCTGAACCCAGCGTAACGTCTGTTTATTCCGCCGCAAAAATAAAAGAATCCTCGACCAGGTTCGCAACGCAGGGACAAATAGGCATAATATTAAACAAAGTGAAGGAAAACCGGGTGCCGGAAAATATAAGCGCAATATTAATTGAACACGATATAAAAATGATTGGAATGCTGCCGTATGACGGGAATTTAGAGTATGAAAACCTGATGCGGGATTCAGACGTGCTGGTTCAGGCAGTGGATGAGTTGTTATTCAGGCTTAATTTGTCGATATTGGGGAGATAGATATGAGTGTTTTAATAAAAGGCAAGGAATTATCAGAAAAAATTGTTGAAAATATAGCGCAGGAAGTAAAAAACTACGAAAAAAAACCCGGCTTAACTGTGATAATAGTTGGCGATAACCCGGCAAGCAGGGTTTATGTTAATAAAAAGAAAACTACAGCCGAAAAAGCAGGGTTTAATTCAGCTGTAATCGAGCTTCCGGAGGACGTAAGCCAGCAGGAACTGGAAACACACATTGATGTACTCAATAAGGAAGATACTGTTGATGGAATACTTGTGCAGTTACCCCTCCCTAAGCACATAAGCACCTATGACATACTTGAGAGAATTAAACCGGAAAAGGATGTTGACGGATTCCACCCGATAAACGTGGGCAGGCTGGTAATTGGACTAAAGCCCTATGCGGTTTCCTGCACACCTTTTGGCATAATTAAGCTTTTGGAAGAAAATAATATTGAAATAGAAGGCAAACACGCTGTTGTAATCGGCCGTTCAAATATTGTAGGAAAACCAGTAGCTTCGCTTCTTTTAAACCGGAACGCCACTGTAACGGTTTGCCACAGCAAAACAGCCAGCCTTAGAAGGATATGTATGCAGGCGGATATTCTTGTTGCAGCGGTCGGAATAGCAAAGTTTGTTAAGGCTGACTGGGTAAAGCCAGGTGCAGTTGTTATAGATGTCGGAATCAACAGGACAGAAGAGGGCAAGCTTGTCGGGGATGTGGATTTTGAAGAGGTTTCAAAAAAAGCCGGTTATATTACTCCGGTGCCGGGTGGGGTTGGGCCTATGACAATAGCTATGCTGCTGGCTAATACGCTGGAGTTGTTCAAGTTGCACAATAACCTATAGTGTGTAAAATAGAAATATGAATCAAATTATTGCCAAAGAAAAGCTTGAATATTACAAAAATTTTAAGAATAACCTGTGGACGCTGTTTATTGTGGTTAGCGGAGGGAATGCAGGATTAGCATTAAATTTAGACAGTACATTGAGGAAAATTTTTCTTTATACAGGTATAATAATTGATTTAGCTGTAATAGCTGGGATTTTTATTTGTATAATGAAAATAAGACACTATATTTATAAATTAGGAGATCAGTAAAATGACAGAAAATGAAATTATTGCTGCTACTGCTGTAATAATAATGGGATTCGCCGCACTCGTTATGATGGGTTATTTTATAACAACATCATTGCGAGAACAGGATTAAAATGAAACTAATAGGCGAAAACATACATATAATATCTAAAAAAACCAGGGAAGCCATAGAAAACAGGGATTCAGCATACATCCTTGATATGGCAAGACGGGAAAAAGCAGTAGGAGTTGAGTGGATTGACCTGAACATCGGCCCTGCGAAAAAAGGCTGGGCTGGCACTATGGAGTGGTTATCCTCGATTATTTTAAATGAAATGGCTGTTAATCTGTCATTTGACACTACAAACTCTGCAGAAATGGAAGCTGGCCTTAAATTCCACCCTAATTCTGGAAATTGCCTTATCAATAGCACAAGCGGTGACCCTGAACGGTTGGAAAACATGACCAGACTTGCAGCTCAGTATGGAAGCAGTATTATTGCACTCACGCTCAGCAGTGAAACCGGTATCCCTAAAGACCCTGATGGCAGGCTGGAGATTGCAATGACTATTCTTGAAAAAACAATGGAGCTTGGGATAGATAATTCAAAAATTTTGCTGGATCCGCTTGTATTGCCGGTGAATGTGGATCAATCACAGGCTATGGCCGCAATGGATTCAATAAGAGTATTTAAAGAATCATTTGATCCACCTGTAATGACAACTATTGGGCTATCCAACGTATCCAATGGCAGCCCAAAAGAAGTTAGAGGCTTGATTAACAGGGTATTCTGCGTGATGGCAATGGGATGTGGGCTTGATTCCGCTATTGTAGATGCGTTTGATACTGAATTATTGAGAGTGATAAGAGTTGTAGAAACCCAGCAGCCGGAGCGTGAAGCTGACAGTGTACTGATAAACCTGCACAACATTATGCAGGGGTTTGGTGAGCTGGCAGACCTGTCTTATAATAAACATAACCCTAAAGAAGTTGAGATTTTCAAAACAGCAGAGATTTTATTTAATAAAAATATCTATGCTCACAACTATGCTGAGTATTAAAAATTTAAATTTTAACATTAGTAAATAATTTGTTATAAATGCGTTTTTTCTTATTTTGTTTGAGATAAGATCTTAAATATGGATTAGATTATTAATTTTTGTTAATTTTTGAGTAGTATTAGGAAATTATTACTATATTTATTTTTTATTATATATAGATGTTGACTATTAAATATATGTTATAAGGAGTACAAATGTATTCAACACTTACAAAAGAAGAAATGATGGAATGGCGTCGCACCACAGAAAAAATCACTCTGGAAGAGTTCGCCTCAAGACTTGGCAAGTCAGCCAATGTTAAAAAAATAACAAATGACCTGCACGACCTGCTTTTGAAAAAGGTAGAAGAACCTGAGCAGGTACAGGAAAAGAGTGTTAAAGAACGTAAACCTGATATTGAAGTAAAAATAAGTTTCGCAAAAAAGCTGAATAAAAGAGAAGAGCTGGTCTTTAATTATTTTTGCAGGAATAGAAAACAAAAAGTAATGGTAAAAGATATTGCCAGAATACTTGACCTGCCTAACGATTATGTTTATAAATACATAAAAAACCTGCGTTCAAAGTTATCCAATACAGATATTCTTGAAAATGCTGACCAGGGCGGCTACATCTTAAATATATAGATGTTTTTTGGATAGATGCTTTTTGGAATAATAAACGTAAATAAACCCAAAGGATTCACTTCGCACCATGTTGTGGGCAAATTAAGAAAAATCCTTGGGATAAAACAAATAGGTCACACAGGAACCCTTGATCCATTGGCGGTAGGGGTTCTTCCTGTTTGTGTGGGTAAAGCCACACGAATAATTCAATATCTCGACACATCAAAAGCCTATAGGGCATATATTTTACTTGGGGTAAGAACTGATACATACGACACTGAAGGCACTATACTGCAAAAAATCGAGGTAATCCCTGATAAAAAGCAAATTTTTGCCTTACTTGAGGAATTTAGGGGTGAAATTATCCAGACACCGCCTATCTATTCAGCAGTGCATTATAAGGGGAAACGGCTCTATGAATATGCCAGAAAAAATATAGAAATAGAGGATATTCCGCAAAGAAAGGTTACAATAAACGATATTAAGCTGATAAGTATTGAAAATTCTACGGTAGTGGTGGATATTGACTGTTCTGGCGGGACTTATATAAGGTCGATTGCGCATGATTTAGGAGAAAAGCTTGGTTATGGCGCATGTCTGGAGAATTTAATACGGACAAGATCAGGAAAATTCAGAATTGAAGATAGCTTTACTCTTCAGGAAATTGAAAATGCAGACCCGGAAAAGTTTCTCATCCCTCCACAAAACGTGCTGGATTTTGAAATTATAGAAATAAGTGATGAACAAAAGAATGAGGTCTGCAAAGGCAGGTATATTGAAGTAGGCATTGAGTATAAAGGGCTGGTGCAGCTAATTCATAATGGTACACTGATAGCTATTGCAAAAGTTGACGCAGGACGGATTATGCCGGTTAAGGTATTGTGTTAATTATTTTAAAATAAATTGAATTAATGCTAAAATATCCATAGAAAATAGAGTGGAAAGTGGAATAAAAATGTTATTTAGCAGAAAGTTTATATTGCTTCTCGTTACGGTTGTAACATTGATAATAGTTTTGCTCATTATGTTGTATCCTTACATAAAAAAGGGTGAATTGACTGAGAAAAATTCAGTACCTGTATATTTTGTAAAAAACTATAGTGAAAACGATTATAAACTGCTTTCTGTGCGAAGAAAAATATACCCGGGTGATAATAATCTGGAAATAGCAATAAGTGAACTCTTGCAGGGCCCTGATGAAAATGAAAAGAAACTCGGATATTTTACGGAAATACCAAAAGATACAAAGTTAATTAAAATTTCCGCAGATGAAAAACAAGTAATAATAAATCTTTCTAAAGAGTTTCAAGCAGGCGGCGGCTCAGCGAGTATGAGCCTGAGACTGGAACAGCTTATTAAAACAGCGCTGGATTCTGTTAATCAAAAACCGGTTTACTTTGAGCTTGAAGGGGAACAGGTTAAATATATCGGAGGCGAAGGCATTATGGTCCCACAGCCGCTGTCAGGTAATGTGAATAAAAGCCAGGATATTTAATCCAGGATATTTATGATACTAAGCGAATTTGATTACGAACTCCCAAGAGAATTAATAGCCCAGGTTCCTTGCCCTAAAAGAGATAATTCTAACTTAATGGTCTTAAACAAAGCTGATAAGACCATTGAACATAGAAAATTTTTAAATATAACAGAGTATTTATCAGAAGATGACGTGCTTGTATTAAACAATACAAGGGTGATTCCGGCAAGGCTACTCGGAAAAAAGGCTACAGGAGCAAATATCGAGGTTTTTCTGCTTGAAAAACAGTGTGGAAACATCTGGAAAGTAATGATTAAGCCTGCAAAAAGAGTTAAAGAAGATACAGAAATCGTGTTTTCAGAGGAACTGAAGGCCAGAGTTATTTCAAAAGAAGAAGTTGAGCTGATTTATGAAGATGATTTCAATGAAATTTTAAACAGAACCGGCAATATTCCGCTACCTCCTTACATAAACAGGGAAAACAACAGTCAGGATGCTGAAAGATACCAGACAGTATACGCACAGACTCCTGGATCAGTTGCAGCGCCGACAGCAGGGCTGCATTTTACTGAAAAATTACTGAAAGAATTAAAGAAAAAAGGTGTTCAAATCTGCTATGTTACCCTGAATGTGGGGTTAGGAACTTTTAAGCCGGTACAATGCGAAAATATTCTTGAGCATAAAATTCACCAGGAGTATTATGAAGTACCTGAAACAACTGTAAATATTATAAAAAATGCAAAAGCCCAGGGTAAAAATATTGTAGCTGTAGGGACAACCACGGTCAGGACTCTGGAAACAGCTTTTGCACAGAAAAAAAATAAAGGTTATAGTGAACTTTTTATTTATCCGGGCTATCAATTCCAAGTTGTAGACAAGTTAATAACAAATTTCCATCTTCCTAAATCAACGCTTTTAATGCTTGTATCTGCTTTTGCGGAAAAAGATTTTGTGTTCAAGGCATATAGAGAAGCAGTAGAGAAAAAATACAGGTTCTTCAGCTATGGGGATTGTATGTTAATCTTTTAGCAATTTTTTTTATTCAGTTGTTTTGTATCGGTATTATGATTAATTCGTTACAACAGACAAACATCTATAATATCCGCAGGCCTGTGACTTTTAAAGGGCTTACGCCGTTTAATAAGTTGCCGGAAATTGCAATTTTATCGGGTATCCCATCATCTTTCACTGAAACAATGGTGAAAAGAATACAGCAATTTCCACCTCATCTTCTGGATAAAGTGAAAAATGACGAATGGAAGATTATTCTGGCTAATAATTTTGAAGATGCTTTAGTACACGCAAAAATTCCTATTGAATTATTTCGAGAATCAATCTCATCATTAACTCCTGATATAAAAAGGCTAAATGCAATGCTTTTAAATGTACATGATGGCATAAAGCCTATAAAGCTGGTAATATATCCACATTTGCCGGATGTGATAAATAACCCGGGTGCAGTTAACCATGAACTTTGTCACGTAATTATAAGGACAGATAATCTGCTCGATGATCCTCATGTAATTAATTGTTTCTTGGAAGATTTACAAAAATTAAATCCTCAAAAGATGGATAAGATAGATAATTATTATTTTTCAGGTGTTATACAACCCACTCAGAGAGGCTCTCTTGACGAAGTCACTGCCGAATGTATTGCCTGGCAGTGTCCTGGAGGAGGAGTTTATGGAAATCATTGTTTAAATGAGCCATACAGGCCGGATTTTGTAAAAAATTATTTTCCAAAAACTTTTAATTTAATAAAAAACAGGTATTTTAATAAATAACTAAACCAGCCCTTCCTTAATAGCCTTTACAGCAGCCTGAGTTCTGTCATCTACGACCAGCTTTTGAATGATATTACAAACATGCGCCTTGGCGGTATGCTCGCTTATCTTGAGTTCATCGGCAATTTCATTGTTTGATCTGCCGTCAACCACAAGTTTCAGGACTTCATACTCTCTCTCAGTTAGATTTGAGTGCTCTGCTTTGAATGCAGCTCTTGAATAAGGCTTATTATTTCCCGGTAAAATAGTTTTTTTTTGCGTAACTACTTTTGCTATCGCCGGATCAAGCCAGAAAGCGCCCTGGTTAACGGTCTGGATAATGCTTACCAGGTGTTCTGTTTTTATATCTTTCATTGCATAGGCATTAGCCCCTGCGGATAGAGCGTCCATAACTTCTTTCTCATCGGTATGGGAAGTGAGTATGACGATTTTTATATCAGGATTGGATTCTTTTATTCGCCTTGTTGCCTCTATCCCTGAAAACACAGGCAGTCCAATATCCATTAATACTACGTCAGGCTTGAGATCCCTGGCCATTTTAACTGCCTGCTGACCGTCTTCCGCTTCGCCGATGATTTCAAGGTTTGGATATTCCTCAAAAATAGCCTTTAACCCTACCCTTAGTAGCTTATGGTCTTCAACCATCAGTATCTTGATCTTATCAGGCATTTTTATAGTCCCCCTATTCTGTTTATTTATATTAACTTTTATTAAAACAATCATTCATCACCCATATATCTAATGACTATAGATATTTTAAACTAATGACCATAATGAAAATTGCTCTACAAAAGCTTATTCAGATAATAAACAATATTTGGACTTAAGTTTTATTTATGCCGGTAAAAGCGCAGCCTGTGCTGTTTTATCCGGCTTTAAAGAAATGTACTTTGCGTCATATATACCCTGGACTTGCTTGATTTCATCAAGGATTTCATCCCATATATGCTCGTCAGTAGTAATAATCATCGTGGATTCACCGCCGACAGTATTCTCTTTCCTCGCAACCATCATCATTCTGATGTTTATGTTGTTGTTTCCGAGAATGGTGGAAACCTTAGCAATCATGCCGGGTTTGTCCTGGTGCGGGGTGACTAATATGTGCTCAGCTATTTCAAGGCTGATTGTATAGTTATCAATCGTCACTATTCTTGGGGTTTTATCTGCGATCATAGCTCCGCTTACCTGGTGAGAACCAACATCCGTAGTTATCTTTACTCTAATAAGCCCATCATAATTTCCAGACTGCTCTGATTTGGATTCTATAACCTCAAAACCTTGCTGTTTAACAATTACCGGGGTATTAACATAATTAACATCCTCAAGGTTATGAGAAAGGATTCCTTTTAATACGGCTACTTTAAGCGGAGTAGTATCGTACTGGGAGAGCTTTCCTTTTAAAGTAATCTCTACCTGTTTTATGCCGCCTTCGCTTATTTGTCTGGCGAGAAGGCCGATATTTTCGGCAAGATTCATATATTCCTTGACTGGTTCTAGCAATTCAGGTCTAAGATAAGGTATATTTACCGCGCTTTTTGCTGATTTGCCTGCTAATACGTCTCTTATCTGCTCTGCAACATCAACAGCAACTTTTATCTGTGCTTCTTCAGTGCTTGCTCCAAGGTGAGGAGTCATTACAATGCGGCCATTAGCTGTTAACAACGGACTATTCGGGTCAATCGGTTCTTTTTCAAACACGTCAAGCGCTGCAGCGGCAACGTGACCTGATTCCAATGCTTCTTTAAGGGCTTCTTCGTCAACTATTCCACCTCTGGCGCAGTTCACCATCATAACGCCTTTTTTCATCTTATTTAATGTGTCTTTATTTATTAAATAAGCGGTTTCTCTGGTTTTTGGCACGTGAATGGTAATAAAATCACAGACTCCCCAGAATTCATCAAGGCTTTTTACAAGAGTTGCACCTAATTCTTCGACTTTATCCTGTGTTACATACGGGTCATAAACAATTACTTTCATGTCCATTGCAACAGCGGCTTTCACTACTCTGGAGCCGATTTTTCCGAGTCCGATAGTTCCCAGTGTTTTATTGAAAACTTCTACGCCGGTGAATTTTGATCTTTCCCATTTACCCTGCTTCAATGAAGCATCAGCCTGAGGAATATTCCTCGCCATAGAAAGTATCAGGGCTACTGTATGTTCAGCAGCTGCGGCTGTGTTGCCTTCTGGGGAATTTACAACTATGATACCTTTATTTGTTGCTGCTTCCAGGTTAATGTTGTCTACGCCAACGCCTGCCCTGCCGATGATTTTCATATTTCTGGCAGCTTCAATCATTTTAGGTGTGACTGTTGTTTGGCTTCTGACCATCATCCCGTCGTATTCACCGATGATTTTGCATAATTCATCTTCCGGCAGAATGTCTTTAAAATCCACATCAGCGACTTCTGAAAGAATATCACCTGCTACTTGATTAATTTTATCTGTAATCAAAACTCTAGGTTTCATGGCAACTCCTCCTAACTCTTCGTTATGTTTTTTTATTATATAACTATACGAATACAAAACGCACCTGTAAATACACAGTTAGTTGTAACAAATTGTAACCAGTAGGATAAAATTTTATTAATTTTTTTATTGACAGGCGTTTAAACGTTAAGAATTAATTATCAGTAAAATAAGGATAGAAAATAATGACTATTTCAGGCATTTCAAATTCAAAGTTAGGTTTTTCAGGAATTCACGGTACAGCAAACATGTTTACTGAAGGCCGTAGTAAACAAGTTGCTATTAGAGAAAATCATATCAATGCTTATTTAAAATTAGAAAGTCCTGAATTCCGAGACGTAAAAATTGATGAAATAAATGGAGGGAGTACATTAATAAGTAAAGGTTGTGGACTATCAATAGGAACAATGAAAGATAATGCTCAATTAACTTTAGAGAAAGGTAGGATGGGTTCGGCCTGGGCAAAAATAGCCAATATCGAAGGTGAAAACGTTCATATTTTGCTTAAACCGGGTACTGCGGCTGTTATAAACGGTCAAAGTAAATTTAAATATGCTTCAAGAAAAATTTTTAGTGACAATAATAATGGATTTGTTGATGTTGCAGGTGAAAATCTTAGATTAGAAGGTTAACTAGAGCAAGGGTGCGCTATTTCGCACCGCTAATCATAAATAAAATTGTAGGGGCAGACCTGTGTGTCTGCCCCTACTCCATTCATATGAATTTCCCTTAAAAAGTTAAGAAATGTTAAAGATTGTAAATATTTATTTCGATTATCTAACAAGAAATGAATGCAAATTTTAATGCACATTTTAGTCAGCGGGATAAAGGTTAGCCAAAGGGGTTAGACTATATGGATTTAGTAATTAAAAATTTTGACAATGACATCACCATTATAAAACCGGTTGTTTCGCCGGATAGAAATGTTGAAAGTGTTATAGCGAAAGCCAAGATGGCTATTTTGGAAAATCGTAGCAAGCATACAGTGCTGGATTTAACAGACGTGAATTTCCTGGACTGCATTAAAATTGGCACAATCATTGGCACGTATCATTTTCTGGAATTCAGCGCTAGAAAAATCCATATTTTAGTGAATAATGTAGAGATTAAAAAAGCCATGGAAAGGCTAAGTTTTAATAATATTGAGATTTATTCTGATAATAAGTTTGTGCTTGAGAGCATAGCGTAGAAAAATTATTCCGCTTCAATTCGTTTTAAAATATACGGCCTTAAGCTTTCCAGAAATATTTTTGCAGAATTTAAATCTTTTAATACATCTTCTTTTACTGGATTTTCGCTTACATCATAATCAAAAAATTCCCTATGCCTTATAAGCGTGCTATAAATTTTACTTAAAGATACATCAAATACTTTGTTAATATGAATATAATTCTTGTTGAACCAGCCCATCAAACTGTGATGGCTACTCGTAACAAACCCGTCGAGATAACCTAAAGCAAGTACTGTATAAAAAACAGTATAATATGCCCTGTTTTGAGCAACATTAAGGTTTATTTCAAGATTGTCAAAGCCTGCTTTTAAAGCTTCCTCAGCTTTTATTAAAGAATTTCTCGCAAGAATTACTTTATGCTGCTTCATAAAACAGGCCTTTGTCGAATATTTCTGTTTGGAAAAAAGGATTATTTTTAAGTTTTTCTGCCGTATAACTTTGTAAATCAATGTATACATCATATTTATACATTAAATCGCAGATAATCTCTGAAATTTCAAAATCTTTTTCCCAGTTAACATCCTCAAAAACTGCAATAATATCTATATCGCTATCTTTACGGCGTGTTCTTTTTATTGTTGAACCATAAAGATAACTTCCTTTAAAGTCCTTATATTTTTCGGAAATTCTTTTATTTAGTTCTTTTATTATGTTTATAATTCTTTGTTCAGGCATATTAAATATACTATCATATTTCTATGCACATAACCAAACAAATCAAAACCATATTAAAAACCAACCCCACCCTGTTCACCACATCAGGAGATCTTGCTGATTTCTCGGAATTCCAGGGACTGGATAACCTCCAAAACCCAACAGGCCCTATTTTAAAATCCCTGCAAAGAACAGCAGATATTTACGGCTCAAAAGCCTCTTTTTACCTTGTAAACGGCTCATCCTCAGGTATTATCGCCTTGATGCTGGCTACGGTAAAGCAGGGTGACAAGGTACTTATAGCAAGAAATGCTCATAAATCAGTGATAAACGCTCTCATCCTCTCAGGAGCAGTACCCGTATGGGCAGAAACAGGCTGGGATAATGACTGGAATATACCCACCTGTGCAAATATTCAAAACATTCCTGATAATGTAAAGGCCATATGGCTTACCAGCCCAACTTATGAGGGGATTGCAACTGATATAAGATCAATCGCCCAATTGTGCAAAGAAAAAAATATTCCTCTTATTGTTGATGAAGCCCACGGGGCGTTGTGGCCGTTTTCTGAGTTTTTACCGGAATCCGCCATCCATTGTGGCGCAGATGTATGCGTGCAGTCGCTTCACAAAACCGGGGGGTGCATGAACCAGGGGGCATTACTTCACCTGTCAAAAGACTCAAAAATTAACCCGGAACTGATACAGCAGACTTTAAATATAATAAATACCACTTCTCCTTCATATATTCTGCTCTCAAGCATTGAAACTTCAATTGAATACTTGAATTCCACTAAAGGCAGAAAAAAACTAAACCAGCTAATAAACAACATTAATGATATGAAGACACGATTAAAGGCAAGCACCGATGCTATTTTCCTTGAAAATTCAGACCCTACAAAGATATTTTTCAGGATTCCGGGCACCTCAGCGCAGGAATTATCTGATTTTATTGAAGATAATTTTAATATCGAGTTTGAGATGAATAATGACAGGGGTATATTAGCGATTACAGGTATAGATACCAGCGCTCAAAGCCTGAAAAAGCTGGAAAAAGCCATAAATAAAGCTCACGAAAAATTAAAAAAAGGGAATAAACAGGCAGACATTATGCCTTTTATAACTCCGATAATGATGCTAACTCCTTCGCAGGCTTTTTCTCAGAAATCAGAGAGCGTAGAGCCTGCTAATGCAGTAGGTTTAATTAGCAGGGAAACAATAGTTAATTACCCGCCGGGGATTCCCCTGATTATAGCCGGGGAAGTCGTTCAGGAGGCGCATCTTGAGTTTTTAAAACACAGGGAAAAAATTGAGATTATAAAACATTAAAAAGCCTCTAAGTTATTAGAGGCTTTTTACGTAAATTATTTTATTAACTATGCTGTTGTTGCTGGTTCTTCTAATACAGGAGCTTGTTCTTCTGCTGGAGCTTCTTCTTCAATACCAAAGAAATTCTTTACGAAATTAAGAAGTGAATCCATTATGGTAGGTTTGCTTTCTTCTGGAATTGCAGCGCCATCTACTGTTTCTGTAACAGCTGTTGTAGGATCTTCACCACCCTGGACAAGTCCAAGAATCTGATCTATAAGGTTACCAATAGCTGTTTGAAGGTCTACTTCACCTTCTACAGGCTCTTCGCCTTCAGCTGCGGCTTCTTCTTCAGCTTTTTTAGCATCTATTGCTTCCTGGAGTTGAGGAAATTTGCCTTCAAGTCCTGGAGGTAATCCTTTGCCACTATCAATTTTTTTCTGGATTCCTGGAGGAATTCCACCGTTGCCAAGGCCATGTCCTTTGCCTTTACCACCAGCAAGGGCTTCGCCTACTTCCGTATCTTCTGCTACGGGCTGTTCTGTCTGTGCTTCGGCGTCTACCTGAGTATTGCCCTGAACGTCTTTTGCCTTACCGGCAAGGGCTGCGCCTAATTCTGTGTCTTCTGCTACAGGTTTCTTGGCTTGTGTTTGTACCTGAGTAGTGGATTGAAGCTGTCGGGCTTCTAATGCCTTGTCAGTACCGGAAATTTTTTGTACCATATTTGTTTCTCCTATGCTAAATGCAAAATATCAAATGCAATATTTTGTATATACTTTTAAACTATTACATATATAAACAACAAACTTTATTAAAAATTGCTTAAATTTTTATTAAATTTTACGCAGCTTAATATAATGTAACGTTTTGGAAGTGTGGTTAAATTGTAAATGATTTGTTATTATCTTTGGGGTGGGGTGGCGAAGCCCAATGTCGTCAACTTAGTATATAAATATGTCTGTATATTTTTTTAAAGCAGCGGCGCAGGACACAATTTTTGTTTTCCTTTCAGGTTAGCTTTGACGTAATAGTTAAT
>Ga0209417_1000878_pt1 | contig 61267 bp, 53 predicted proteins | sample RifGroF2_FD_184002 | JGI IMG/M metagenome (GOLD analysis project Ga0209417, IMG submission 184002) | Groundwater microbial communities from Rifle, Colorado, USA - Groundwater F2 (SPAdes) (version 2) | ecosystem: Environmental > Aquatic > Deep subsurface > Groundwater | place: Rifle, Colorado... | reverse complement strand
ATTCAGGAGCATCGCAAGTGAACAATGCCATTCAACAATTGAATCAAGTAACACAAGAAAATGCTTCGGCTTCGGAAGAAATGGCAACAACATCGGAAGAGCTTGCTAGCCAAGCACAACAACTTACCGAAACGATTTCGTTCTTTAAAATTGAAGGAGGAAATTCACGAAAACGAGCTATGGCTTCATCAAGCACCAAAAGTACATCGTCTAAAAAGCAAAGCCATTTTTCACACGAAGGACTCAAAAAGTCATTCAAACACGATGGAATAAGTTTACAATTATCAGACACAAAAGATAGCGAGTTCGATAAATTTTAGTTAGTTTTTTTGAGGTTTAATTAGTTAAGGGGTTTAATACCAACATATAGGTATTGAACCTTTTTTTTCATTGGTGTAATACAAAGAATAAAATGTAGATGCTCACGTCACGGCGTGGGCTATACGTATTTGTATTACAAGGCTTACCAGAGCCTCAAGCACAGATAAAGTTTAGTTCCACGCTTTTTTTATTTGTTAAATGTTTGTTAAAGGCAATTAAGTGTTTATTTTACTTGAAAAAAAAAATTACATTTGATTGTAATCTAAATTAAGCTTAAAGATTCAAAAAAATACAATTTTTAAGGGAGCAAATTAACCCCATCTTTTTACGGATATAAAACAATTTTATTTTTCGGAAAATTTGTAAAAAATTATACGTGAAATTAAATCTGAAATTATGGAAACAACCGAAAAAACAAAATCGTATTTATCATTTACACTCGGGAGTGAAACTTACGCATCGCACGTTGTTAATGTGTTGAACATTTTAGAAATGACACAAATAACAAAAGTTCCCAAGGCTCCAGATTATATGCTTGGTGTAATAAATTTGCGAGGTACTGTACTCCCAGTTATTGATACCCGAATGAAAATGGGAATTGAACAAATTGCAATCACTAAAGACACTTGCATTGTTGTTTTAGAAATAAATGTTGATAGTGAAAACCTTTATGTAGGAAGCATTGTTGATTCTGTAAAAGAAGTTTTAGAAATTGAACCCAATGAAATTTTGCCTCCTCCAAATATTGGAAATAAATATAAATCGCAATTTATTACAGGGATGTATAAACGTGGAGAAGGATTTATTATGATTGTAAATATGAACAATATTTTTTCAGAATTTGAATTAGAAGAATTGGTAACAATTAGCAATTAAAAAACCATAATTAAAATTTTAACCTAAAAACCAAAACTTATGAAAAACTTAAAATTATCATCAAAATTTATTATTGCATTTAGCTTAATAATTGGGATTTCAATAATATCTTCATTTTGGATTGTAACCAGAATCAATAGTATTGTAGAAAATGCTGAAGAAGTGATTGATGGAAATAAACTCAGAGCAGAAATAAATCAAAAATATATTGACCACTTAAAATGGTCGGTAAAACTTGGCGAACATATTTTAGATCCATTAAAAGATGAACTTGATATTGAAAAAGATGCTCACAACTGTGCTTTTGGCAAATGGTATTATGGAGAAGAAAGAACCAAAGCAGAAGAATTAGTTCCGCAATTAAAAGAAACTTTTGAAAAAATTGAAACTCCACATATAAAAATGCACGAAACCGCTGAAAAAATCGAAACTATTGCACACAATAATTCGCTCGATTCTGCTGAAAAAGTGATAGAAATACAAAAAGTGTATAAAACTGAAACTATTATTCATTTAAACGAAGTTGGTATTGATTTAATGAATATTGTATCAGAATCTCAAGAACACATAATGACAAATGACGTGATGCTTTCAAAAGCGGAAACCACAAATTTTATGTCAATTTTAATTAGTTTAATTGCAGCAATATTTTCAATTTTCTTAGCAGTTTATCTTGTGAAAGATATTTTTAATATTCTTGGAGCAGAACCATCAGAAATTGCATTGATTTTAGAAAGAGTTTCTGGCGGCGATTTAACAATAACGTATAATTCAAACAAAAAAGTTGGCGTGTATAAAAATGTTGAAAATATGACCGAAAAATTGAAAGAAATTGTGCATTCGGTTGTTTATGGAGCCGAAAATATTTCATCGGCATCCGAACAAATGAGTTCAAATACACAATCATTATCACAAGGAGCAAATAACCAAGCATCATCAATTGAAGAAGTTTCGAGTTCGATGGAAGAAATGAGTTCAAATATTCAACAAAATACCGATAATGCTCAACAAACTGAAAAAATTTCGCAACAAGCAGCTTCAGAAATTCAAGAAAGTAGTGTTGCGGTAAATCAAACCGTTGATGCAATGAAACAAATTGCTGGTAAAATTTCTATTATTACTGATATTGCTTTCCAAACAAATATTTTAGCATTGAACGCTGCTGTTGAAGCGGCTCGTGCTGGCGAACACGGACGTGGTTTTGCTGTTGTTGCTGCCGAAGTTAGAAAATTAGCCGAACGAAGTCAAGTTGCTGCAAGTGAAATTGTTCAAATTACTGGTTCAAGTGTTGAAATTGCTGAAAAATCTGGAAGATTATTGGCTGGAGTTGTTCCAAATATTCAAAATACTTCAAAATTGGTTCAAGAAATTACAGCCGCAAGTATGGAAATGAGTTCGGGTTCAAATCAAGTGAATAAAGCGATTCAACAATTAAATCAAATTACACAAGAAAATGCAGCCGCAGCTGAAGAAATGGCAACAACGGCAGAAGAATTATCGGGGCAAGCACAACAATTGACTGAAATTATTTCGTTTTTCAAAATTGAAGAAGGAAATTCACGAAAACGAGCTATGGCTTCAACAACCACCAAAAGTTCATCGTTAAAAAAGCAAAGTCATTTTTCACACGAAGGACTCAAAAAATCGTTTAAACACGATGGGATAAGTTTACAATTATCAGACACAAAAGATAGCGAGTTCGATAAATTCTAGTTAGTTTTTTTGAGGTTTAATGTATTTTTTCAAGAGCCTGTTGGTATGCCAACAGGCTCTTTTCTTGTAATTTCTACATTCTTTCAGGAACTTCTATACCAAGAATTTTAAGAGCCTGTTCAATTGTAAAACCTACTAGCTTTGATAAAGCTAGTCGAACTTTCCGTTCGTCTTCCTCTGCTACTAAAATTGGGTTTTCTTGATAATATTGATTGAATTCTTTTGCTAATTCATAAGCATAATTTGCGATTAATGCAGGACTATATTGTATAGCAGCTTCTTGAATAACTAGATGATAATCATAAACTTTTTTTAATAAAATGATTTCTTTTTTAAATTCTTTAATTGATTCAAATGACAAATTCTTAAGATTAACATCTATACCTTGTTCATTCGCTTTACGCAACAACGATTTAATTCTAACGCAAGTGTATTGAATAAATGGACCTGTATTTCCATTAAAGTCGATAGATTCTTTTGGATTAAAAACAATATTTTTTTTAGGATCAACTTTTAATAAAAAGTACTTAAGTGCTCCTAGTCCAATCATGCGATGAACCTCGTTTTTTTCTTGCTCTGAAAACTCGCTTAGTTTCCCTAACTCGTCAGACGTTGTTTTAGCAGTATGAATCATTTCATCAATTAAATCGTCGGCATCAACTACCGTTCCTTCACGAGATTTCATTTTTCCGTCAGGTAATTCGACCATTCCGTAAGATAAATGATACAATTTGTCGCTCCAATCGTACCCAAGTTTATCTAAGACAATTTTCAATACTTGGAAATGATAATTCTGTTCATTTCCAACCACATAAATAAATTTATCGGGTTTATAATCGTTGAAACGAAGAATTGCGGTTCCAATATCTTGAGTCATGTAAACTGAAGTTCCATCGGAACGAAGAAGCAGTTTTTCGTCTAATCCTTCCTTTGTTAAATCTATCCAAACCGAACCATCCTCTTTTTTAGTTAATATTCCTGCGTCTAAACCTTTTTGCACGACTTCTTTTCCCAACAAATAGGTCTCTGATTCATAATATAGCTTATCAAAATCGACTCCCATACGTTTGTAAGTTACATCGAAGCCCGAATAAACCCAAGAGTTCATTGTTCTCCATAATTTGATAGTTTCCTCATCTCCGGCTTCCCACATTCGAAGCATTTCTTGAGCTTGAATCATCGAAGGAGATTTTTGTTTCGCCTCTTCCTCTCCCATTCCTCCGGCAATTAACGAGAAAATTTCTTTTTTATACTCGACGTCAAATTTTACGTAATATTTTCCAACCAGCGAATCTCCTTTCATATTTTTACTTTCGGGAGTTTCGTTATTTCCCCATTTTTGCCAAGCTAGCATTGATTTACAAATATGAATCCCTCTATCGTTTATCAAGTTAACTTTTACAACTTTTCTTCCACTTTCTTTTAATAATTCAGCTACAGAATATCCTAATAAGTTGTTTCGGATATGCCCTAAATGCAATGGTTTATTGGTATTTGGCGATGAATATTCGATTACAAACAAATCTTCGGATTTTTCGCTAAAAAATAGATTGTTTGATTTGCAATCACTATCAAGAAAATTGTGATGCTTAATATTTTTTTTAGGAAAAAGAGCTATATCAACTTCATCTCTAAATTTTTTTTCTGAAATATTATTATTATTTATATAATCGAACCAAAATTGATTTGTCAAAGAAAAATTCAAAAATCCTTTTATTACATTATAATCAGCTATTTCTGAAACATTTTCTTTTACGTAATTTCCAATTTCATTTGCAATCGTTTCGGGCGATTTTTTTAATTGTTTCACAAACGGAAAAACAACAATTGTAAAATCTCCATCAAATTCCTTTTTAGTTTGTTGAACCGAAATTAATTTTTCGTCCAAATTTTCTCCATATATTTCGAGTATCGCCTTTATTACATTTTCTTTAATAACTTGCTCAATCATACAATCTCATATTTATAATAAATGCAAATATCAAAAAATATTTAAATATAATTAGAAACAAAGCTGGTATATCTTATATTTGCTTAATAAAAAATGAGAAATTGATAAAACAGAGCAAAATATTTTTTCTTTTTTTCTTACTGAATACTTGTTTTGTCCATGTTTTTGCACAGCGTTCGCTAAACGAGAATCGTTTTTTTTTCGTCAAATTAGGTAAAGGAGTAAGCTATGGTGGGCTTGGGCTTAATACTGAATTTAGAGAACGTAGAGTTGGTGGATATTTCAATTTTGGCTATGCCCCAGAAAATGAAGTTCAATCTGTAAAAATTTCCTCCAGCTATAATGTTGGTGGTGGACTAAATTATTATTTTCTAAGTTCAGAAAGCTCGGTAAAACCAAAGCTAGGTATATATTACGGCTGGCTTCAAAATTATTACAATTCGTTAATTGGAACTACAGTGTATAATCCATCGGTTTACGGAGCGGCATTGGTTACGGGATTTGATTTTGGAGAAAAAATTGTTTTTTTTGACTTAAATCTTGTTTTCGACTCTGGTTTTTTAATTTACAATAAAGAAAGTCATCCGTTTTATTCAAGTAATTTTTATGTTTCAACATCATTTGGGCTGGGTATTAATCTCTTCGAATTAAATAGAGCTTTAAAGCGACAAATTCATATTAAAAAAATAAAAGCGAAAAATATAGAAACATCGATTGAAAACGAACATAAAAACATCAACCAAGAACAAGAAGCTGTTGAAGAAAAATGTTTTGGTCTTGATAATGTTGTGGCATCAATTTCAAAAGGTTTATGTTACGAAAATATTGTTTATCAACAGGTTGCTACAAACAAATATGTTGTAATTAAATTTGAACGAAATATTATTGATTATAACGGCACTAATAATTTTAAAGTCGAAGATGATTTATTCGCACATGCATATTTAGTTGAAAACGTAAAAACTGACAATTTTTGCCATGTTTTAGACAAAACGAATAAAATTACTGAAGCAAAACAAGGAACAATTACCTTGTATGTTAAAGAAAACGCAATAACAGAAACTTACAAAATCTCTCTTATGCTAAAAAATGTAGCTTTTAGTTCAAACGACAAAAATATAAGCAACGAACAAATTTTCGACGAAATTGTTATTTGTAATCTTGAGTATTAGTTAAAGGTTTCAATTTTATGTTCGAGCCATTCTCCTTTATCCAATACATTTATCTTGTATGTTCCTGAAGGTAAATCGGTAATATCTATTTCGTAATAACCAAATGGATTTAATGCTGGCATAATTACTTCTTTCACCAATTCTTTTTCATGATTGCCTTTCACAAATTGAATTTTATCTATTTTATTATATGACGATGAACTAATATTATATACTCGCTGTTTGATTGTAACATCGTTTTCAAGCTCATCGTTTTTAATTTCAATCTGTCTTGCACTTTCACTAGTATCAAATTCAACAGGAGGAACTTTATTTATAAATATTTGCTTATTATTTTCGACGGAGCTAGGCTTATTCTCTTTTAATGTCAGCTTTTCGATATTATTCTTTTTAACATTTTCTGAAATCTCTAACTTAGTGTTGGCAGATACTGATTTAGAGCTAATAATTGTAGAATTTGTAATACTGTTACTATTTATATTTTCAACAGTTGTGTTTTGAGTAATGCTTGGCTTTATTTGAGTGTTGTCTCCCGATTTTAAAAAGTACAAAAATACAACGACAAAAAAACCTCCAAATAATATTGGGAATAAGTAAATATGATTAATAAATGACTGAATATGCCCTGCCCCATTTATTTTAGAAACGTCTTTATTGATTTTATTCCACAATTCATCAGGCGGATTTTTTTCGAAATCGGCTGTCTTGTCGTAGAAGAACTGTGCTATATCTTTATTCGTAAACTGTCTCATAGCTTTTTACTCTTATTTTTTCTAATTTTTCTTTTAATATTTGTTTTGCCTTTGACAGCTGGGCTTTTGATGTACTTTCTGTAATATCAAGCATTTCTGCTATTTCTTTATGACAATATCCTTCATAAACGTAAAGGTTAAAAACCATTCTTTTTCTTTCAGGAAGCAATTGAATCATTTTTATTAATTCTTCTTTCGATAAATTTGATATTGCTTCATCTTCTACTATTTCGGTTTCTCCAATATTGTTTAAATCAACTTCTACTTTATAGTCTGAATTCTTTTTAATATAGCTTATTGCAGTATTAACAATAATTCGCCTAACCCAGCCTTCCAAAGAACCTTCGTGTCTGAAAGTATCAAGTTTTGTAAACACTTTTACAAAACCCTCTTGCATAATGTCATCGGCTTCACCTTCAACTCTTGCAAACCGCAGGCAAATACCATACATTTTGCGAGCAAACATGTCGTAGAAAGCCTTCTGTGCACTTGGCACTCCTTTCAAACACTTGTTTATTAATTTCTTTTCGCTTGCAAAAATGTTCATCACAATAACAGCTGGTTTTATATATGCTTTCAAAAATAATCATAATAAGGTATTTTTTCTCATTTTAAACACAATTTTTTGTCTGCTGCTAATGCTTTTACATTAATGAACGCTTTTTATTGAGCAAAAACTTTTTTTATATTATCGACTTAATTTTTCTTCGGTGAAGTTTCGACAACATATAAGAACTTATTTTATAAACTGTTCTTATCGAAATAACTATTCCAAGAAAAGTTATTATGCCTAATATTACAAAATCTATATTCATATTTTTTAACAATAAATTTTTGATTCGAATGATTTTAAATTAATGTTTGTGAACAAGAAATTCACAAGTTCGTCTTCCGACATGCTTCCATATCCTCTATTTTTGGCTTCTGTAATAATCAATTTTCCTTCATTTTTCAATGATTTTTTATACAAACTGCCATCACGCAAAAACACATCGCATTTGATAATTGCATTTATTTCGCCTTCGTGCTTCATAACAATTGAGTATGAATCTGTTTTCGGGAATAAATACATTTCATCGTCGCAAATACTGAGTAAGCCTTCAACATCTGATGCATCAATCCAAATGTTTTTATTAAACAGTTCGTCTATTTTTGAAACTGGAATCGTCAAAGTTTTCTCAGCTCCCAAAATGTCATGAAATAATAATTTTATTTGACTGACATTGTCTCTTTTTACTTTTTTAAGTATTGACGTCTTCATATTTATTTTTTTAATTATTTACCAAACTAAAAACAAACTAAGCACCGATGAATTCAACGTAATATCTTTTATCATCAACGAAACTAAAATTACCAAAACATTAGAGCCTGCTATAATTAACACTATTTCTTTATGCGAAAATCCTCTTTTCAATAAAATATGGTGAAAATGATTTTGATCGGCAATAAATGGGGACTGTTTCCTTAAAATTCGTTGCGACATTACTCGAATTGTGTCGATAACCGGAACTAAAAGAATTCCTCCAATTAATATATGAGGATTTGAAATACTTAGTGAACTAAATGCTTCATTTGAATTTTTTATCACGAACAAACCAAGTGCGACCATCATAAAACCCAACACTAAAGAGCCTGCGTCGCCCATGAAAATACGAGCCGGATTAAAATTATAAAATAAGAAAGCCAAAATGCTACCAGCTATTGCAAATGATATGAGTGCGTATGATACGTTGTTTAAATACAAGAAAATAATTCCGAGTGAAAGGAAGTTCACTAGCCCAACACCTCCTGCTAATCCATCGATTCCATCAATTAAATTGAAAGCATTGGTAACACCTACAATTATAATAATCGAAAGTATGTACTGTATTACGATAGGAAGCTCAAAAATACCAAAAAAACCAAATAAGGTTTCGAGTCTAAAGCCTCCATATACTAGAATAAAAGCAGCCACAATTTGGATTATAAATTTGACGTTTGCTTTGATATTCTTAACATCGTCAACTACTCCAGTTATAAAAAGTATAATTACAGATGCTGCTAAGTATAATAATTGAGGGTCGAATTGAAATAAGAATGAGAAAATTATAAAACTTATGGTGAATGAAATAAAAATTCCAATTCCACCTAAACGAGAAATTTTAATTTTATGAATCTTTCTGATATTCGGAGCATCAAACAAGTTTCGTTTTTTTGAAAAATTAATGATATAAGGAATAAAAGCCATCCCTAGCATAAATGCTATTGTAAAAGCTGCTATTATTAATCCTATATCGAATGTTTTAAACATAATTCATTTTGTTTTTCAGTACTAAGACATTTTGAAATAAGAAAAGGTTTCCGTCGTTATTTTATTTTTTTTTAATGAAAGGTTTAAATGGATTACTATTTTTGTAAAAAACTTTTATCATTAAAGACATACATTTACATATAATTTCGTTTGATATTCCCTACCCGGCAAACTATGGCGGAGTAATAGATGTATTTTATAAAATTAAATCGCTTAATGATTTGGGGATAAAAATTCATTTGCACACTTTCGAATATGGACGAAAACGGCAGAAATATCTAGAAACAATTTGTTTCGAGGTTAATTATTACAAAAGAAATAAATGTTTCTTCAACTTATTTTCAACTAAGCCATTCATTGTAAAATCCAGAGATAATAAAAATGTTTTAAAAAAATTATTATCTGATAATTACCCAATATTATTTGAAGGAATACATTCTACATATTATTTATCACATCCATCGTTAAAAAGTCGTGTAAAATTTGTAAGGACTCACAATATCGAACACAATTATTATGAGGGATTAGCTAAATCAGAGTCAAATTTTTTCAAAAAACTTTTTTTTAAACTCGAAGCAAAAAAACTCTTGAAATTTGAAGATAATTTAAAGAATTCAGATATTATTTTCAGTTTATCACCAAACGACCAGCTTTTTTTTGATAATAAATTTAATAATTCCGAATATGTTTCTGCATTTCACTCAAATTCAAATGTTTCAAGCCAAGAAGGCAAAGGGAAATACATATTGTATCACGGGAATTTATCGGTTGCAGAAAATATAAAATCTGTTAATTTTTTAATCAAAAATGTATTTAGCATATTATCTTTTCCTGTAGTGATTGCAGGTAAAAACCCACATTTTTCAATTATTGATAGCATAAAGAACTATAAAAATATTAAAATCATACCAAATCCTCATGAAAATGAAATGCAAGGCTTAATTGCTAATGCTCATATTTGTATTTTACATACATTTCAAGCCACAGGCATTAAGCTAAAGCTATTAGATTCGTTGTTTGCTGGGAGATTTTGCATTGCGAACTCAATAATTGTCGAAAATACAGGTTTAGAGGAACTTTGCTCTATTAAAAATACTTCCGACGAAATTATTTCAGAAATCAGCAATTTATTTGATATAGATTTTAAAACTGAAAATATAATAGTTAGAAAAGAAAAACTTTCAACAACTTTTTCGAATTCTGAAAATGCTTTAAAAATACTAAAACACTTAAAAACAAATGAATAGTCTTAAAATTACATGTCTTTTTTTGTTCATATTTTTTTTACTTAATCCAGGCATAGCTCAGAATAATAAAGATGAAATCGGGTATAATATCAATGTAAAATTAGAAGGTTTCAAGAATTCAAAATTATACTTAGGATATCATTTCGGACACAAAAAATTTATAATTGACACAAGTTTTGTTGATGCAAATAATACTGCTGTTTTTGAAGGAAAAAATAAACTCGAAGGAGGAATTTATTTAATCATTTTACCTTCGAAAAAATTTTTTGAAATTGTAATTGACCAAGACCAACATTTCTATGTCGAAACTGATACTTCTGATTTCATTATGTCGATGAAAGTGAAGGATTCAGAAGAGAATACTCGATTTAATAATTATCAAAAAAACATGCGAAAACTGCAAGTTCGCATGTACGATTTAAAGGTGCGAATGAATTCAAATTTGAATCATAACGACTCGCTCGCATATTTAGAAAAAGAACTTAAGAAATATGAACTCGAAGTCAAGCAACTTTGGAAAGACGAAGCCTTAAAAAATGAAGGAAGTTTGTTGGGGAAATTAATTAAGGCAATGATTGAACCCGAATACCCTCAAAACTATACCCCAAAAGATTCGCTTGAAGCTGTTCGTTATTACAAAAAGCACTATTTCGACAACATTGATTTTAGCGACGAAAGAATGCTTAAAACACCCATTCTTAACAGTAAAATTAAAAATTTCTTGGAAAACTATTTAGATTATCACCCCGATTCTATCATTTCGCTTTTGAATTATGTAATTGCCCCCATGAAAAAAAATAATAAGGTTTATAAATATATGATAATGCAAATTCTTAGTCATTTCGAAACCAATATTCTTTTTGGATACGACGAAGTTTTCATTTACATAGCCGAAAAATACTTTATAAACGATGCTGATTTTTGGAAAGAACCTGTTTATTTAAGTAAAATCCAAAATCGAGTTGATGTAAAAAAGAGAATTATAACTGGACAAATTGCTCCTGATTTAAAACTTAAAACAATTAATGACGAACCCTTAAATTTATATGGAATTAATTCTAAAATGACCATTTTGTATTTTTGGAATCCCGATTGTGGTCATTGCCAAATTGTAACACCCGAGCTTCATACTGTTTATGAAAAATACAAAGAAAAAGGGATAATAGTTTTCGCTGTATTTACCGAAGGAAATAAAGAAGAGTGGAATAAATACATTCATGAAAAAGGTATTTCAGATTGGATAAATGTATATGACCCGGATTACACTTCAAAATTCAAGGAAGTGTATGATATTATGGGAACTCCTATAATGTTTGTGCTAGACGAGAATAAGAGGATAATTGCAAAAAAAATAAACCCTTCGGCACTCGAAAAAATAATAAATTTCTTTTTAAAATAAGCCCACCAAGCTCCGAAAAAAAAGAGCTATCGTTTTCGACAGCTCTTCTTTTTTAATATTCATCTTCGTTGAAAAAGAAATCTTCTTTGCTTGGATAATCAGGCCAAATATCCTCAATGCTTTCGTATATCTCTCCTTCGTCTTCAATTTCTTGTAAATTTTCAATAACTTCCATTGGAGCACCTGAACGAATAGCGAAATCTATTAATTCATCCTTACTTGCAGGCCAAGGTGCGTCTTCTAATTTTGATGCTAATTCTAAGGTCCAATACATATCTAAGCGTTTTAATTATTTTAATTTTTCAAAGGACTGCGAAAATATAAAAATTTTACAATTTATACTACTATTAAAGTAAAAGGATATCAACTTTTTGTAAATAAAATGAATTGTTTTATGAACTAATATATTACGATGATAAATAGATTAATATGTTAGGACTAAATAAAAAGCTAAAATAAGTGTACTAATTCAAAAAATTACGAATTACAAATTGTCTTTCAACTTTACATACTTTTTACTTTACGGACTTTATAAACTTTACAAACTTTTACATCATCAAATTTTTCTTAAAAAAGAAGAACTCAATAATTTGCTTAATTTCATTTTTGTTTACCGGTTTCGATACGTAGTCGTTGAATCCAGCTTTCATTGCCTTTTCTCTATCTTCAGACATTGCGTAAGCTGTTTGAGCAATTACAATTAGATTTGGGTATAAACTCCTGATTTTTGCCAATGCTTCATAACCATTCAAATTAGGCAATTGAATATCCATTAACACAACATCAATATCGGGGTTATCCTGACAAATTTTAACGGCTTCGCTCCCATCCGATGCAAATAATAATTTAGCATCAGTATCTTTAAATATTTCGTTGAAAAAATAATGAATCAACTCTTCATCATCAACAATAAGGATTTTACGTTTGCTCCAATTGTAGCGTTTTTTATTGTCTTTTTGCTCTTCAACGTGAACATTTTGTTGTTTTTGAATTTTTTCGAATGGAACTGTAAAATAAAATTCGGAACCTTTATTCATTTGAGATTTAACCCAAATTTTGCCTCCCATTAGCGTAACTAATTCTTTTGAAATTGCTAAGCCCAAACCAGTTCCTCGCTTTTTATCATTACTACCTTGGCGAAATCTATCAAAAATAATATCAAAATCGTCTTCAGATATTCCGTGACCAGTATCTTTTACATAAAACAATAAATAGTCGTTGTCGAGTAGTTCGTATCCAAAATCAACAGTTCCTTTATCTGTATATTTTAATGCATTGCTTAAAAGATTTGCTATTACTTGCTTGATTCTAACTAAATCGTGATTAATCATTGCATCATCGTCAGCGAAATATTTAATTACGTTCAAATTTAGATTACTATTGTAAGCCAAGTTATCGGCAAATTGATGATACAATTCGTCGAAAAGTTTATTTAAATCAAAATTTTCTTTAGTAACTTGAACTAAACCAGCCTCTATTTTAGAAATATCAACGATATCGGAAATAATGGTTAACAATTGGTTTGCACTAGAGTTTACGTAGGCAATATACTCTTTTCGTTTTTCGAAACTTTCGCTTTCGTCGCCAAGTAAATTTGCAAAACCTATAATTCCATTCATAGGAGTACGAATTTCGTGACTCATGTTTGCTAAGAATGCTGTTTTTAGTTTATCGCTTTCTTCTGCTTTCTTTTTGGCTTCAATCAAATCTTTCTCAGCCTTTTTACGCATCGAAATATCTTGAAATACAGCAATAAAATATTCGTTTTCATCTATAGAATCGGCAACAAGAGCAAGAGTTACGGTGCACCAAACTACCGATTTATCTTTCGTTATTATTCTAATTTCTTCGACATTTTGCAATGGCACACCTTCGGTAAAATCGCTAAAGAAATTTATTGTTTTCAAAATATCGTCAGGATAAATATATTTTTCGATATTGGTATTGAGAATTTCGTCGAACTGAAAATTTAAAATTTCGGCAAGTTTATGATTCAAATTTACAAACTCAAGATTTGTCGAAAAGTGAGCAATACCAACCGCTGCTTGACCAAACGTATTTCTAAAACGACGTTCGCTTTTTGCAATTTGTCGTTTCAACTCAATACTTTCAATGGCTGTATTAATCGACAATTTCATTTCGATTTCGTTGATTGGTTTACAGAAAAAGCCATGAATCTTAACTTTGTTAATTGCGTTGATAATAACGTCAAAATCGCTATATCCTGTAAGGATAATTCGAATTGTATCGGGATTATCTTCTAAAATCTCTTCTAAAAATTCAAGTCCATTTTGTTCGGGCATACGTTGATCGGAAATGACTACTTCGATATTTTTATTGTCTTCCAAAATTTTCTTTCCCTCTTTAGCTGATTCTGCTAAAAAGATTTCGTATTCATCTTGAAATAAATGTTTAAACCCAATTAAATTAGATTTTTCGTCATCAACGTACAAAATTTTAGGCTTCATAATCCTTATTTTTAGTTGTTATTGGTATTTTAATGATAAACTCTGACCCTTTTCCTTGCGTGCTTTTGGCTTCAATTGTGCCATTGTGCTCCTCAATGATTCCGAGCGATATTGAAAGTCCTAAGCCAGTTCCTTTTCCAACAGGTTTTGTGGTATAAAAGGGTTCAAAAATATGATTCAAATCGTGTGAATTCATTCCTATTCCCGTATCTGATATTTTTACAACAATCGTATTGTTTTCTTCAAATAACTGAATATGAATTGTTTCCATATTCGACTTTTCGATTTTTGCGTCAATTGCATCAATGGCATTTTTAATAAAATTGATAAATGCCTGACTTATCTTTGATGAATATCCATTTATCACTGAAACTTTTTGAAAATCAGTCTCAATAGTAATTTTATTTTTATATTGATTATGTAAAATAACTAATGCAGATTCAATAATTTCTTTTATATCAAACGGATGTTTTGCCGATACATCCATTCGTGAAAAAATTCTAAGACCATGTAAAATTTTCGTGATCTTATCAACACCAACTATTACATTACTTGTTAATTCGCTAAAATCGATTAATAAATCATCAATTTGTTTTTTATTTTCGTTGTTAAAATTTGCATTATTTGAACACAAATTTCGGATTTTTCGTTCTACTTTTAAAAGTGCTTGCGAACTTGTGCTTATATAATTTATAGGATTGTTTATTTCATGTGCAATTCCCGCTGTTAAAACTCCTAGAGAAGCCATTTTTTCAGATTGTACTAACTGCTGCTGTGCTTCTTTTAGCCTCGCTAATGTGTCTGTTAAATTTTTGTTTTGTGCTTTTATTTCTTCTTGAATTTCAAAAAGCGATAAATGAGTTTTAACTCTGGCTAGCACTTCCTCATACTGAAATGGTTTTGTAATGTAATCAACTCCTCCGGCCTTAAAAGCTTTTACTTTATCAAATGTTTCAGTCAATGCACTTATAAAAATTATAGGGATATGTTTAGTTTTTGGATTCTCTTTTACAATAGCACAAAAATCATATCCATTCATTTCAGGCATATTTACATCAAGTAGAATCAAATTGGTTGTTTCTTTTTCAATTGCATTTAATGCCAAACTTCCCTTTGTAAATGGGCGTACACGGTAGCCTGTATTTTTTAAAAAATTGGATAATAATTGAAGATTTTCAGGAATATCATCTACAATAACGATGTTTAGATCTATTTGCTTATTTGAATCCATCGTCTTAATTTTTTAACAAATTGGTAATTGAATCATAACTAAAACGTTTAGCGTAAGTCAGCAAAACTGATGTTATTTCGGTATTGTATTCTGAAAGTGATTCTATGAAAATTTCAAGTTTTTCAATATCGCCATTGATGGCTGCATTGTATATATTTTGTTTTAATTCGTCAGGAATAGTCAATAAAATAGCTTCAATTTCTTCGTCGTTCAACATATTTTGTTTCTCTCTTATGTCTTGAGCATCTTCGTATATATACTTAATATTTAAGTGCTTGTGCAACATCTCAAATATTTTATCTTCTTTAAAAGGTTTACGCATAAAATCATCAGCTCCGATTTCGATAATTTTTTTACGCTCTTCTTCCAATGCACTAGCTGTAACAAAAATAATTTTAGTTTCGATACCCAATTTAGTAGCTTTTATGATTTTAGTAGCTTCTTTGCCATCCATTACCGGCATTACATTATCCATCAAAATTGCATGTGGATGCCATTGGTCGAAAATATCTACTGCTTCTTTACCATTTTCGGCTTCACGAACATCGAATCCTACTATTGTAAGAAGTTTAACAAGAACTTTTCTATTTGCTTCATTATCGTCGACAACTAAAATTTTGTTTTTTTCAACACCGTCGGCAATACGGATGACTTTTCCGATATTCACAACTTTTTCAACTTGAGACGAATCTCCTTTTTCAAATTGAATATAAAAATTGAACTTACTTCCTTTACCTTCTGTACTTTCAACAGAAATGTCTCCTCCCATTAATTTAATAAATTCTTGGCTCAAAGCCAACCCTAATCCTGTTCCTCCTACCTTCATTCCACCAGATGCTTGCTCAAAATATTTAAAAAGTTTGTGTATTTCGTGCTGAGGAATTCCTATTCCTGTATCTTTTACATCAAAGCCAATTTGATTTTCATTTTTCAAATAAACGTGAAGCGAAATGATTCCATTATTTGTAAATTTTACAGCATTGCTCAGTAAATTTATAATTACCTGACGCAACTTATTTTCGTCGGTTACTATATATTTAGGAATATTTTTATCGGTATTTATTTCGAGTTTATTTTTATTGGACTCGCATCTAAGTCTGAACATTTTTTCGATATCGTAAATCAGTGAATGCAAGTCGAAACAGGTTTGGTTAAAGCTTGTACGCCCGGCTTCTATCTTTGACATTTCGAGAATGTCATTTATTAAGCCCAACAAATGCTCGCCACTTTTACTGATTGTTTCAAGATTGTTTAGCTGTTCTTGATTTAGGGTTTTATCACGTTGCATAATTTGGGTAAAGCCAAGTATTGCATTCATAGGAGTACGAATTTCATGGCTCATATTTGCTAAGAAAATACTTTTTGCTTGATTTGCAGCTTCAGCTTCTTCTCTAGCTTTCAAAATATTTTCTTCAGCATTTTTACGTTCAGTAACATCATGAATAATAATTAAATCGGCTGGATTATTATCCCACTGAGTATCGAGTTTGCTAATTTCACCCCAACCAAAATCTGTATTTTCACGAGTAATTTCAATTTCTAATACTTCATTTTTGGGAACAGAATACTTACATTCATTGCCCAAAATATTTTTGTCGGTTGTGTTTAAAAAAATTCCAGCCGCTCGATTAATAAATTGTATTCTTTTTTGTTTATCTAAAATTATATAACCGACATCGGTTTTTCCAACTATATTTACAAAGCTTGCTTGACTGGCACGTAAAATATTTTCAGTTTTACTCCGCTCTTCATCACGAATATTTATTTGTGTGAGCATTTTATTAAAACCATCGTATAATTTGCCTATTTCATCGTTTGTTTTTTTCTCTGCACGAAGTGTATAGTCTCCAGTTTCAGAAATTTCATCGACAGTGCTTACAAGTTTTAAAATAGGATTAGAAATAGATTTTTGTGTTAGTCTTGAAAGCAAATAAGCCAATACCATACCCACAATTAATACAAAAATTGCAATTATAACATTTTTTGATAAATCAGACCAATATGAAGTCATATCTATTCGGAGTGAAATTTGTCCAATTATTTCGTCTTCTTGAATAATATTTGATGTGTAAATAAAAAATCCATCAACATACTCGCCTTTATTATCAGGCATATATGGAAAAGAGTACAAATCAGATTCTATTTTTGAATAGCTAGCAAATAAATTTTGGTCGTTGTTATAAATCCAAGCATTAACAATATCATTTTCGGCTTTAACCGATGATAAAATTTCTTCGGCAGCTTTTTCATCAAGAAAGTTTAATGCCGAAATACAATTTACTCCTAATAAATTAGCAACAGATTCCGATTTTTTGATTACTGATTGTTCGTAGAAAACAACTTCGTTATAAATGCTAAAAATTGTGTAAAACAATAGCACCAAAAAAGCTGTTAACATCTGAATGGCTATCAACTTATTTTTAATCGATATTTTTCGTTTAATTTTTGCCATCGATATATTTACCGTTTTTAATCAGTATTGCTAATTTTAGTAACTGTGAACTTGGCTTAATTCCAATCTCCTCAATCGAATTTATGTTAATTTCAAACTTCACTTTGCCGTCAATTGTAACAAAATTAATAGGGACACCTAACACTCCGTAACCTTTTTTGTTACTTATAATTAATATTTCTTTTTCTTTTGCTGTTTGCAATAAGTTCGACAAGTATTTTTCTTGTGATGGATCAACATACATAATATTGCATGGTGGGATTTCGTCAATGTTGTCGATTTCGATAATTCTGATTTTCTTCTCCCCTGCTTTCTTCAGACCAGCAATCTCCCTTAAAGGTGCAGTAATATCACTTTTCCCAAAAATTACAATATCAAATGTTTTAGATTTAGTATTGTTGGTCCATTCTAAATACTTGGTAAAATTGAAAATAAATACAGCTTTCACGTTGCTTTCTGATGTTTGAGGCTGTTTTTCGTAAAAGCCCGATAAACAAAGCCAAAAAATAGAACAGATAAACGATATGTATATAATTTTTCTCAAATCTATTATATGATGTACGATATTTTCATTAAAAATTGCTGTTGAGCTTGTCTATACCAATCGGGAGAATTATTCGATGTATGATAATACTCAACATCAAACAAATTCTTAACTAAAAATTGAATATTTACATTTTTAATGTTCTTAACCATAAAGCTGAAATTAGTAACAAAAGCAGGAGCAATTGTTGTACTTCCTTGTGAAGCAATTTGCTTTAAATTCTCTCTTTTGCCAATATAATTGCCTCGTAATCCGATTACAAATTTATTTTTTATTGTAAATTGGGAGCCCAAGTTAAATATTTGTTTTGATATTTCGGGTACAAATTGATTATTTTCATCCAACGAGGAATTGTACGTATAATTTAGATAAAAGTCATAACTTTTTTTACGAAATGAAAGGGAAGTTTCAAAACCGTTTGTTAATAACTCTCCTTCATTAACCCATCTGTAACTATAGGCTGTTACTTCTTTTGATAAAACGCCATACAATAAATTTCGATAAATAGAAGCATCTAATTTCAAATATTTACCAATGAAATATGTATTGCTAAATTCAAGTGAGTACATTCTTTCGGGTTCTAATGATAAGTTTCCTACTCCACTATAATAATCCCAAGGTTTGGGAGCTCTATAAGCATTCGTAAATAACAATCGTGAAGAAAAACTTTGTTTATGAAATGTAAGCCCGAATCTCGGGGTAAAAATGTTGCCGCTATAATTGCTATTATCATTTCGAATTCCAGCTGATAGCGAAAAATACTTGAAAAAATTGAATTGACCTTGAGCAAATATACCTCCTAGAAAATTATTCAAAATAACGGGGCGAGATGCTTCAATCGGCTCAATATCGTATGAATTGCTAACTTCAGTTGAAAAAGTTTCAGAAAGTTGCTCATGTTCAAATACAATCCCTGCAATAAATTTTAATTTATCATTAATTTTTATGTTGATTCTATTCTCAGTACCTATCAAGCTATTAGGTCTATAATACCTGACTTGAAAACCATCGGTGGAATCTGTCGGCATTTCAATGTAACCGATAGAATTATTCATAACCGTAGAATTTCGATAGTAGAAGCTTGAAAAATATGATATTTTATCGCTCTTTTTGAGCTCATATTTTAAATATGTGTTTGTGAATCTGATGTGCCAATTTGTTCCAAAATCTTGAGAAAGCCCACCAATAGTTTTATAATTTGTAGTTCTTGAGGCATTCTTATCCATTACATTTGCCCCCAAAATCAAATTTTTGTATTTTACTTTAACATCAATTGCATAGTCATTTTCGAAATTTTCCATATTATTTGACCACTGATTATCGCCATCTGAACCTGCAAGATTTGCCTTTTCGGTAGTTTTGTACATTCCTGCAACTTGAACTCCAAACTTTTTTAAAGAATCGTAATGGGCATATGCCATATCAGAACTGAAGGTATTAAAAGTTCCTACCATTGTGTTTATCGAAAACGAATTACCTTCTTTGAAATCTTTTGTTACAATATTTACGATTCCCGATATAGCATTTGTTCCATAAAGAACTGATGCCGGTCCATAAACTACTTCAATTCGTTCAACATTAGTTAAATTATATTGTCCGCCACCATAAAAACCGCCAGAATTTAATTCATTGACTTGTATTCCGTCAACTAAAACTAAAATCGTATTGTTTTGACTAGGTACACCACGCTGAAAAACATAACTATTGAAACCTTGAATATTGCGAAATTGAAAACCAGGCAAATCAGATAATGCATCTTCTAATGTTAAACAGCCCTTCATCGCAATTTCTTCAGCAGTAATAACTCGAACGGTTGCAGGAACTTCGCTTATTCTGCTAATTTCTTTTGTAGCCGAAACTATGTTAATGTCTAAAAGTTGTTCCAAACTCAAATCTAAAAGATTAGAAATTTCAGTTTCGTTTTTTTCCTGAGCTGTTGAAGAAACAGTAGAAAATAGTATCAACGAAAAGAAAATAATCGCAATAATATGTTTGATTTTTTCGAGCAATCTAATCTTAATTAAACAAATGTTCTGACTATATAAAAATACACATTGTTATTTTCTTTTTCAAGTTTTATTTGTTTATGATAGATACTTATTTGACGAATAATGAAATTAAAGCTTTAAATGGTCAGTATTCGCAACTCGCATTCTTTTTTTATTTACATTTTTTTTTGTTAATCATTTTTTATCATACCTTTGTCCTTGTTAACGAATAGGAGTGCCTAAAAGGCTGAGATAAAATCCTTGGAACCTGAACGGGTTAATACCCGCGTAGGAAATTCGGAATCTAAATTTATCCCAATACCGTTTTAAGTTTCTCTTATTCAATTTTATTAATTATTTAATACTATTGGATAAATGAAAAAATTATCATTATTAATCTTATTTTTTGCTTATGGGTTTAATATTATTGCCCAAGTTGCAAATATTACTGGAAGTGTAAAAGACGAAGAGAACAATGTATTAGTCGGGGCTTCGATTGTAGTAAAAGGAACATTTTTAGGAACATCGACAAACTCAAAAGGAGAGTTTTCTTTAAAAAATGTAAGTATCAAAGAATACGAACTTGTAATCAGTTACATGGGATACGAAACTCAAATTCAAAAATTGAACCTTGAAAAAGAAACCGAGTTAAACGTAAAACTAAAATCAACTTCGTACATATCTGACGAAGCACTTGTAACAGCTATTAAAGCAAACGATGGGACTCCAATTGCACAAACAAACATCAGTAAACAAGAAGTTGGCAAAAACAAAATTGCAGCCGATATTCCTTATCAACTCGAATTAACACCTTCGGTTGTTGCTACATCTGAAAATGGCACAGGAATGGGATATACAAACATGCGAATCAGAGGAACCGATATGACTCGCATAAATATAACCGTTAACGGGATTCCATTGAACGATTCCGAATCGCAGGGCGTTTATTGGGTAAATATGGCTGATTTTACTTCGTCGGTTAGTAATATTCAAATTCAGCGTGGTGTTGGAACTTCAACTAATGGAGCAGCTTCGTTCGGGGCTTCGGTAAATTTTCAAACTCTTAATATCGAAAAAAATTCATATTCAGATATTTCATCAACCATTGGCTCATTTAATACATTTAAAAGAAGCATTTCGGCAGGAACAGGATTGATTAACAATAAATTTGCTTTCGATTTTCGATACAGCAAACTTAATTCGGACGGTTGGATTCAGCGGGGATTTTCTGACCATGAATCCATGTATTTATCAGGTTCATATTACAACGAAAAAAATATGTTAAAAGCAGTTGTAATGACAGGTGAAGAACATACCGGAATCACTTGGTGGGGTGTCCCCGATTATATAATTGATTCAATCAGAAATTTTAATCCTGCTGGTGAATATTTCGATAAGGAAGGTAATCAGCATTTTTACGATGGCGAAACCGACAATTATTGGCAAAATCATTACCATTTACTTTTTTCGCACGAATTTTCGAAAAATTTGCATTTCAATGCAAATTTGCATGCCACAAGTGGAAAAGGTTATTACGAACAATATAAAGCCAACGACGATTTAAATTCGTACGGAATCGCCCCTATACAATTCGATAGCTTAAATATTTTTTACTCGAGCGATATCATTCAACAAAAATGGCTTGACAATATTTTTTACGGATACACAGCAACCTTAAATTATCGAAAAAATAATATAAATGCATCGATAGGAACTGCTTGGAATAAGTACGATGGAGACCATTTCGGATTGGTTAAATGGATGAAATACAATACCAGTATTCCCAAAGATTACGAATGGTACAACAACAAAGGATTAAAAACAGATGCAAATGGATTTTGTAAAATTCAATACAGTTTGAGCGAAAAAATATCATTGTTCGGCGATGTGCAGTTCAGACATATTGCTTATGAAATGGTAGGTCCCGATGACGATTTAGTTTTATTAGATCAAAAACACAGTTGGAATTTTTTGAATCCAAAAGCAGGAATAACATACAGCATTAATAATAAAAGCCGAGTTTTTGCATCATATGCTATTGCAAACCGAGAACCTGCGAGAGCAGATTTAAAAGAAGCCAGTAAAAATGGTGGTTCAAGTTGCCCCACTCACGAAACTCTTTACGATATAGAAGTTGGTTACACCTTATCATCAACAATATATGCATTCAGTGCAAATCTATATTACATGAATTATAACAATCAATTGGTTATGACCGGAGAATTAAACAATGTTGGCTACCCTATTATGACCAATGTTGAAAAAAGTTATAGACGCGGGATAGAACTTGGCTTTGGGCTGAAACCTATTAAGCATTTTGAATGGAGCGGAAATTTAACCTTATCGCAAAATAAAATTCAAGATTATGTCGAATATGCATATCATTACGATGAAGAATGGAACGAAACGTATGAAAGTAAAGATTTAGGCGAAACCGATATTTCATATTCCCCTAACGTAATAGCTTCGAACACAATATCATTTGTAGCCAACGAAAATTTCAGTGTCAATTTAATAAGTAAATATGTAGGCAAACAATACATCGACAATACATCAAACGATACCCGAAGCCTTGACGCATATTTTGTAAACAACATTCGCATTGATTACAGTACAAAAATCAAAGGTTTTTCTGATTTTTATGCTCAGATTTTCGTAAATAATATTTTAAATTCTGAATACATCAGTAATGCTTACGGTGGAAATTGGTACGAGCAAAATAATGAAATGTCGTGGATTTACTATTATCCTCAAGCAGGTATAAATTACATGTTAAAAATTGGGTTTAGATTTTAATTCCAGTATTATTTTAGGGTTAATTTGGAGTCAGATGATATAGTTTTTAAGAAGCATATTCTCGGACAAGAATGTCCGAGTTAATTACAAATATTTAATTATTGGAAAGGATTACAACAAGGGCGGAAACGAGCTGGGATGAACCATTTTCAATTTAGTTCTATAAAACTGCAATAACAGAACTATTATATTAGTTGCCCTTTCCCAAAGTCGTTTCGCAAAGGTTCTAAATTTTTATATTCAGGAATATTGTTATAAAGTACTGCTGTGACATCATTAATCGCATCTTCTAATGGAGTATTCTCAAAATCTTTAAAAGATGACATACCCACATCATGCATTGCCCTTAAAACTATTAAGCTTATAGTCTCATTATTTTTAAATATCTCATCTTTTAATAGATTTAATACCTTTTTCGTGCTTAATATTGGCTCTTTATCTGCACGAAAAAACTTTGACTTAGCAACAACATTGTCAGTTTCTTTTAGAGCCTTGTCTATTAACAAAATAAAAATCTCTTTATCCATTATTCTACAGCTTGAATTTTGTTTTTTAATTCAGTACTAAAAATTGTGTTTTCGCCTTTGTTGTTTTATCACCAACAAGCCTTTTACACAAAACTAATTAAAAATTCACAAAATATTCAAGAAAAGAAAAATTAGTGTTTCCACGCTCGTTAAATATTGTTACCATCGTTCAAGTCTATTCTCTGTGTGAGCATAAAAAAATTGTTGGAAAGGATTACAACAAGGGCAGAAAATATAATTGTGCAGTAAACGCTACAATAATAGTAATTGACGAAGCGAATGCTTCGCCAAACTAGTATAGTCAAGCTACGGGTAATGGGCTTATTTACAAATGTATTAACTTATGCTAAAACTTGTGTTAAAATCTGCTGACCGACTAAATTTTTATTTGTATTTTTGCCCATGCTGTATAAGTTTTTAAGTTTAAAAAGCGATGATACAAGTTTGGGCAACATCAGTTTGCCACCTTATTAATTATATTAATTTTTCGGTTTCGAATGATTTTGAATATAGAAATTAAGAAACCGAATGCAAACATTAGAATATTGGCTAAGTTTTGCCAATAAAAAATTAAAATTAGAAACTCTAAATGAATTTAATTCGAGTTTACATAATATACTTTCTCATTCTGATTCCAACTTTTACATTTGCCGATAAGGACAACGAATGTAAGGAAACCAAAAATAAAAAAGCAATCAAACTATTTGAACAAGCTTCGTACAGCACCGAACGTGAAGCAATAAGTTTACTCAAAGAAGCCTTAGTAATTGAGCCAGAGTATGTTGAAGCTCACTTTGTGTTAGCAAACATTTACTTATCTAAAGCCGATAAAGCAGTTGAACAACCATCTGAATTTCAAAAAATTGACAGATACTACAAATACTCCGAAGAGCATTTTCTTAAAATTGTAGAATTTTGTCCTGCATTTGAAAATTACATTGCATATTACAATTTAGGCGATTTTTATTTCTATTCGCGACAATATCGAAAAGCAAAAGAAAATTTCAATCAGTTTATCTTGAATAACAAAACTGATAAAGAAAAAATCAAAATTGTTGAAAATAAAATCGACAAACTCGATAGATATTTTGCAATTATTACGAATCCAGTACCTTTTAATCCAACAAGTGTAAAAGGAGTTTCATCTGAAAAAGGCGAGTTTCTTCCATTAATTTCGCCCGATGGTCAATACGCATTTTATACTCGGAGATACGAAAAAAAAGAGTTGAATTCGATTGCCGCAAACACAGTTGATGAATTTACATATAGTGAATTATTAGATTTACCCGGAACCGAAATCGAAATATATACTGATGGTCAAAAAATGGCTTCGCCATTCAACGATGGACGTGACCAAGGTGGTGTGAGCATAACTATCGATAACAGACATATGTACTTAACAATTTGTCAAATGGCAAAAGGAAACTACGGAGCTTATACGAATTGTGATATTTATTCTTCCGATTTCATCGACGGACAATGGACAAAACCCTACAATCTTGGTCCAAACATAAATAAATCAACAACTTGGGAAGGACAGCCATCAATTTCTTCAGACGGAAAAATACTCTATTTTGCTAGTACAAGAGAAGAAAATGTAGGCGTGAACGATGCAAATATGACAAGCGATATTTACTTTTCTAAACAAGATGCAAATGGTAATTGGACTAAGGCACAAAACATTGGAACAACTATTAATACGGCCGACAACGAAAAATCACCCTTTATTCATTCCGATAGTCAAACTCTTTACTTTTCTTCAGATGGGCATTTAGGTCTTGGAAAATTCGATATTTTTTACACTCGAATGGATAAATCAAACAAGTGGGAAGAGCCTATAAATATTGGATTTCCGATAAATACCGAAGATGATGATTTGGGGTTTTCGGTCAACTTGAAAGGCGACAAAGCATATTTCTCGTCAAATAAATTAAGCGGCAAAGGCAGTTGGGACATTTATTCGTTCGATTTGTACGAAAATGCTCGCCCCGAAGAAGTTGTAATTGTTAAAGGACAATTAATTACTGAAAATGGAGAACCTATAGAAGATGCCGAAATAGTTGTGAAAAGTACCAAATCAGCAACGGTTACGAAAGGAATGGTTGATAAAAAGACTGGAGAATATGCCATTGCCCTAAAGATTACGGATAGAAATATTCCTCCTCCTGTGAAAGAAAATAACTCAAATTTAGTTTTAACCGACAATAATTTGAGCAATGACATTATCGATGATAATAAAACTTCAGAACCCATCGATATTTTCGATATATTAGATAAAATTGATTCAACAAACATAAATACAGAAGATAAAGAGAAAATGCAAAAAGAGATTTTGGCAAGTTATGAACATGAAAAAATTGTAAAAGCTGAAAAACTTAACAGCAGAATCGAAAATCCATACATCATTAAAAAAGAACCTAAAAAAATTACCGAAGACGATTTTGTAATTACGGTTAAGAAGAAAGGTTTTGCATTCACTTCATCGTATATTAAGCCCAAAGAACTTGTTCAACTTCAGCGTCCTGTTCTTACTGAAAATTTCGAAATGAAACCTATTGAAGTTGGAAAAATATTTAAACTTAATAATATCCAATTTCCAACAAATTCGGCTCGTTTAACAAGCGAAAGCATTTCAATTCTAGACGATTTTAGCGATTTCTTAATCGAAAATCCAACCATAAAAATCGCTATTTATGGACATACCGACAACATTGGCGACGAAACTGAAAACTTAATCTTATCGGAAGATCGAGCAAAATCAGTTTACTCTTACTTACTCATTTCTGATATTTCCTCCGACAGAATGTCATTCGAAGGATTTGGCGAAAATAAACCAATTTCTGATAACACCACCGAGCAAGGACGAGCTCTCAACCGTAGAACCGAATTTCTAATTGTTGAGAAATAAACTTGTGTAATTCATCTGATTAATTACCTTTGCAAGCTTTTTTAAGAAGATATTTACAAATCTAAATATCAAAATATAAGCGATTTAAATACTTTAAATATGGAAAAGAAAACCAAAATTGTTGCTACAATATCAGACGCAAATTGCGACCCTAATTTTATAAAACAACTTTACGACAACGGAATGAATGTTGCTAGACTAAACACAGCACATCAGAGCGAAGAAGATACATTGCGAGTAATTAATAACATTCGAAGCGTTTCAGAAGATATTGGAATGATTATCGACACTAAAGGTCCTGAGATTAGAACTATTGTCGAAAATGAATTCGAAATAAACGATAACGAAATTGTTTATATTACAAACGAACAAATTACTATTTCTGATAAAAACGCTCAAAATCTTAAAACAAATTACAATAATTTCATCAACGAAATTCCTATAGGAAGCCAAATTCTTATTGATGACGGAGATATCGAACTCATTGTTGAAGAGTTAACAGACCTAGGATTAAGATGTGTTGCTCAAAATGGAGGCAAAATCAAAAATAAAAAAAGTATAAATGTTCCAAATGTTTCTTTCGGACTACCTTCGCTTTCAGAAAAAGACAAAAAATACGTTGAATTTGCTATTCAGCACGATATTGATTTCATAGCACACTCGTTTGTCAGAAACAAAAAAGATGTAAAAGACATTCAAGATATTTTAGATGCAAAGAATAGTAAAATTAAAATTATTGCAAAAATCGAAAATTACGAAGGTGTTAACAATATCGATGAAATAATTGATTGTGTATATGGTGTAATGATAGCTCGTGGCGACCTTGCCATCGAAATTCCGTATGAAAAAATACCAGGTATTCAAAAAACAATTATCAATAAATGTATCAAAAAACGGCGACCCGTAATTGTAGCAACTCAAATGCTTCATTCAATGATTCAAAATCCTCGACCTACTAGAGCTGAAGTTAGCGACATTGCAAATGCAATATACAGTAAAGTTGATGCAATCATGCTAAGTGGCGAAACCACTTTTGGAAAATATCCGATTGAGGCAATTAAAACAATGAATAAAATTGCTATTGAAGTTGAAAAAACTCGTAGCGATATGCATGAAACTCCAATACATATATTCAGCACAAAAACCTCTGCATATTTAACGAAATCAGCCGTCGAAGCCTCATTAGCTCTTGATTGCACTATGATTCTTGCTGACACAACAACTGGAAGAACAGTTTTAAATGTTGCTGGTTTCAGAGGTCGAAAAATTGTACGAGCCATGTGTTATACAAAGCGAGTCGTTCGCGAATTATCGCTATCTTTTGGAATTTATCCTTGTTATATTGAATTAGCTAAGAATCAAGATTTTGTTGATGTTTCGATAAATAAAATGTTAGATAATGGAACGATTGGTTACGACGATAGAATAGTCGTTCTTGGTGGCAACTTTGGAAAATTAAACGGAGCCTCGTTTATAGAAATAAGCACTGTCCAAAACTTGCTTACATCGAATAATAGAGAATAATCTTTATTGATTACAATAAATAATAAAAGCCACTGAAAATCAGTGGCTTTTATTATAAAAATTCACTTATTTTATTTTGTTTCGGGAGCTGTTTTTGATTTATCACAACATTTTGAATCTGCTTTAGTTTTATCACAGCATTTTGCATCTGTTTTTGTTTTATCGCAACATTTTGCATTTGTTGTGCCAGAGCATTTGTGTGTTGCATCAGTGCTAGAACATTTGTGAGCTTTTGCATCGGTACTGTGCGTACATTTTGAAGTGCATTTACCTTCGCAACTTCCGTCACAATCTTCTGAACCACATTTTTCACATTTTTTCTTATCCACTTGAGTTTTTTCAATTCCATCAGCATAAGAAGTTGTAGGAACTGCGTAGTAACCAATAAAAGCGATTAAACCAATAATTAAAGCTAGTTTTTTCATAATATTTGTTTTTGATTAAATAAACATTTTTAACTCTACAAAACTAAGTTAATTATAAGTAAATGTATGTTAATGAAAAGTTAAAAGAAACATTAATTTAATCTAAGTTGTTAAAATTTTGTTAAAACTCTGCAATAACGGTTTTATTTCCTTTAACTTCTTGATTAATATTGGCGTGAATTTTTACGTTCAATGGCAAAAATAAATCTACCCGAGACCCAAATTTAATAAATCCTAGCTCTTGTCCCTGTGTTACTTTTTGATTTTCTTGAGAGTAGGATACGATTCGTCGTGCTAAGGCTCCAGCAATTTGTCTTAATATAATATTTCCATATTTCTCGTTTTCAAGAACAATCGTTGTTCGTTCGTTTTCACAAGAAGATTTCGGATGCCATGCAACAAGGTAATTTCCGCAATGGTGTTTGAAATACCTAACGATTCCGCTTATTGGATACCAGTTAATATGAACATTTAATGGGGACATAAAAATTGAAACTTGAATTCGTTCTTCGTCAAGAAATTCATCAATTTTAGTTTTTTCGATTACAACTACTTTTCCATCAGCAGGGGCATAAATTAACCCGTCGTTGATATCTTCAATGATTCTTGTGGGTTTTCGGAAAAATGAAACGATAAAAATAAAAAAAAGAAATAATACTGAAGTAAGAATGTAAAATATGGTAGAATTATTTTTGAAAATAAAATAAAATAATATTACCGTTGCAACGAATACGATAGCAGCTAAAGCAATTGTTTTATTTCCTTCTTTGTGAATTGTCATCAATATTAAATAATTTGCAAATATAGGAATACAAATGGAGAAGCCATAATTGTACTATCAAATCGGTCTAAAATTCCTCCATGACCAGGCAAGATATTTCCTGAATCTTTAATATTTATACTTCTTTTGTAAAGCGACTCTACCAAATCGCCATATGTTCCAAACACAACGATGATGCCTGCGATTACCATCCAATCGAATCTACTTAAAATCGGAAAAAAAGGTGATATAAAATAGGCAACCGCAATGGTTGAAATCATACCTCCAATTGCTCCTTCCCATGATTTTTTTGGAGATACACTTTCAAAAATTCGATTTCTTCCAAGAGTAATTCCAAAAAGATAAGCGAAAGTATCGTAAGACCATTGAAAAAGGAAGAAAAGCAGAATTTTATCGAACGAATAAATTGTTTCAGCATTTTTTTCTTCAAAAACAAAATAATTAAAGAGCGAAAAAGGCAAGGCAATGTATATAACACCCAGTAATGTATAAGCAATATTTGTAAAAGGGCGTTTATTTTTTAAATATAATTCAAATATAAAAACGAAACTAAATAAGGGTATCAGGATTAAAAAAATAGATTCTTCAACTTTATTTGAAGCATATAGAAAATTTACTGCAAACAATGATAGTCCAATAAAAACACCATAAAAAAGTTGTGAACGAACTCTATCAATCATTGCGGTACGGTAGAACTCCATCATACCTGTGGAGATTAAAAATAGAAATAGAACAACAAAACTATATCTATTAAAAAAAATACAGCCTAAAAATACGACTACAAATAATAGTCCTGTAAGCAATCTAGTTGTTATGTTTTTCAATTTTCAATTTTGCTAATTAATTCTTTTGCGTTCGATTCATCTTCGGGTTTTACGTAAATTTCAAATTCACTTAAATGTGAATAAGATGAATCGATTCTGCTAAAAATATTTGCATCAATGTTATTATCTTCCAAAACTTCTTTAGCTATTACAGCCAAGTAATTCTGTGCAAAAGTATGAATTAAAACCCAATTTTTCATCATTGATTATTTATTAAGAAAACAAAAATATTTTTCGGTCCATGAGCCCCCATAATTAGTGTTTTTTCAATATCGGCTGTACGACTTGGTCCTGAAATCATCGATATCATCGAGGGTAATTGATTGTCGTATTTTTGAATAAGTAAACGCATTGCTTCGCCTGCATCGTAAGCAAGTTGTGATGTTTTTGCAAATACAATATGGTTTGGAGAATATGAGTATATTCTTCTGCCCGACGATTGTGCTGAAGAAACTAATACACTGCCTGTTCTTGCAATCAAATATTCACATCCGGTAAATCCTGCCTCCATGTCGTAAAAATCGTTTTCGCTAGAAGAAAAAGGGATTTCGGCAGATGTTAAAATCTTCTGTAATTCTTTATCAACGCAATATAAACTCGTCCATTTCGATTGTTTGAATAAGAGTTTTATATTTTCGTTAAAATCTTTAGTATCGATACAAAAAATAAACTTCCCATTGATTTTATTGAATTCTTCAGCAAAAGTTAATTCGAGAGAATTATTTTGATTTTCAAAAATGTCATTAACATTCTTATTGTAAGAATATTTAGTGCCTTTGATTTTGTGAATTAATGCACTTTTAATTTTATCAAAAATAATATCTCTTGCTTGAGTGTTACTCATTTTTTGTTGATTCTTCAACACTAGCCACTTGTTCAGATGAAACTAATTTTTCTGATTCGTCTTCAATCTTTATCACAATTGGTTCGTCTTCGTGTTTTGCATTTTTTCTTTTTCCAAAAATAGCTTCCAAATCCTCGCTAAAAATCACTTCTTTCTCGAGTAATTTTTCCGACAAGGTAATCAGTCCTTCTCTATTTTCTGACAATATTAATTTTGCTCGTTCAAATTGTCCGGCAACAATTTTTGAAACCTCTTTGTCAATTAATTCGGCTGTTTTTTCACTATATGGTTTTGAAAACGAATACTCGCTTTGACCTGAAGAATCGTAATAGCTTAAGTTTCCTACTTCTTTATTCATTCCATAAAACGAAACCATTGCGTAAGCCATTTTTGAGACTCTTTCTAAATCATTCAATGCACCAGTGGATATTTTTCCGAAAACAAGTTCTTCAGAAGCTCTGCCCGCTAGAGTTGCACACATTTCATCAAGAATTTGCTCTGTTGTAGATATTTGACGTTCTTCAGGTAAGTACCACGCTGCTCCTAATGCTTTTCCTCTAGGAATAATCGTAACTTTTATCAGAGGACTTGCATGTTCCAATAACCAACTTGTTGTTGCATGACCTGCTTCATGAAATGCAATGGTTCGTTTTTCTTCCTGAGATATAATTTTGTTTTTCTTCTCTAGACCGCCTATAATTCTGTCGATTGCATCAAGAAAATCTTGTTTTTCGATTTCTTTTTTTCCGTTTCGTGCAGCAATTAAAGCCGATTCGTTACAAACATTTGCAATATCAGCTCCTGAAAATCCAGGAGTTTGTTTTGCTAAAAAGTTTCCGTCTATTTGCAATGATACTTTTAAAGGCTTCATGTGAACTTTAAAAATATCTCGTCGTTCATTCAAATCGGGAAGTTCAACATGAATTTGACGATCGAAACGCCCTGCTCGTAATAAAGCTCTGTCGAGGATATCGGCACGATTGGTAGCGGCCAAAATAATTACGCCACTATTTGTTCCAAAACCGTCCATTTCGGTCAAAAGTTGATTTAGCGTATTTTCTCTTTCGTCGTTTGAACCAAAATTAGGATTCTTACCTCTAGCTCGTCCAACTGCGTCGATTTCGTCGATAAACACAATGCAAGGCGATTTGGTTTTGGCTTGTTTAAACAAATCTCTAACCCTCGACGCTCCTACTCCAACAAACATTTCGACAAAATCGGAACCCGAAATAGAAAAGAATGGTACGTTTGCTTCTCCAGCAACGGCTTTCGCCAACAAAGTTTTTCCCGTACCCGGAGGACCCACCAATAAAGCTCCTTTAGGAATTTTACCACCTAGATCGGTATATTTTTTAGGATTTTTTAAAAAGTCAACAATTTCTTTTATTTCTACTTTTGCTTCTTCAAGTCCGGCAACATCTTTAAAATTAATATTTGTATTCGACTCTTTATCAAATATTTGTGCTTTTGATTTTCCAATGTTAAATATTTGACCTCCGCCACCGCTGCCTCCGCTCATTTTTCTGAAAAAAAACATCCAAATGGCTACAATAACAATAATTGGTAACAACCACGAAAACATATCTCGGAGGTAGTCTGTACGTTCTTCATGCTGAACCGAAACCGTTGGGAATGAGTCCATTTTTTCTTGAAAGTAACGAACGTCTCCTATTTTGAAAAAGTAGTGTGGTCCTGTCGTAGGTATGGCACTAAAACCTTTTTCTGCAATTTCTTTATACTTTGCATCGCCAAGTTTTTCTTTTTTGATATAGATTTCGACAATTTTTTGATTTATTACAACAACTTTTTCAACATCGTCGGACTGAAGCATTTTTTGTTCAAAAACATTCCAAGTAGTTTGTTTCATGTTATCGCCGAAATTCATAAATTGAATTCCGATTATAATAATAAATATTATTGCATAAAGCCAATAAATATTAAATTTTGGTTTTTCTATTTTTTTGTTTGTATTATTTTCTGCCATTTTTTTTGATTTAACTCAATTCTTTATACGTTTTAATTTTTGCATCTGCCCACAAGCCTTCTATATTAAAGCGTTCGCGTTGTTCACGTTGAAAAATATGAACAATAACATTGCTGTAATCCAATAAAATCCATTCAGCGTTATTATGACCTTCTTTGTGCCAAACTCGTTCTTTAAGTTTTTCTTTTGTGTTTCGTTCAACAAAATCGGCTATTGCATTAACCTGAACATTAGAATCGGCATGGCATATTACGTAATAATTACTAACCGTATTGGGAATGCCCGATAAATCGAGACTAACGATTTGATGGGCTTTTTTTTCTTGCATGCTTTCAACAATTGCTTTAACTAGCTTATCAGTATCTTTTTTCAAAATTCTTCGTTTAAATATATTTTTACAAATGTAATTAAATTTACTATTTTTAAATGTTAAGAAATGCAATAAAATATCAATAGATGAATATAATTGGTCGTAAAATTATTTTTGAAGAAAAAGTTGATTCCACCAATCGTTGGATTAGAGAAAATTTATCAGGAAAATCGGAACATAATGGTTCGTTGGTTTGGGCTGCAGAGCAAACAAAAGGGAGAGGACAAGGAAAAAATTGTTGGGAAAGCGAGAAAAGTAAAAATTTAACATTTAGCTTTATAATTTTTCCCCAAAAGCTTGAAGTGGTTAAGCAATTCGAAATTTCAAAAATAATTTCGGTCGCTATTTGTAATTATTTGAGTTCCTATTCCGAAGATGTTAAAATTAAATGGCCAAACGATATTTATATTGGTGATAAAAAAATTGCAGGAATTTTAATTGAAAATACTCTTTTCGACAAATATATTCACGAAAGCATTGTAGGAATTGGGATTAACATAAATCAGGAATATTTTTCTGATTCATTGCCCAATCCAATTTCGTTGAAGCAATACACAAAAAACGAACACAATCTTAAGAAAATTTTAGCTGATTTAATCGCCGAATTTAATGTTCAACTAGAGATGTTAAACAAGCAAAATTATGAATTAATCGATTATGCCTATCACAAACAAATGTACAAACTCAATGAAACAGCAAAATTTAAAAGCGAAAAACAGACTTTTGATGCAAAAATTAAAGGTGTTGACGACATTGGATGTCTAATTCTGGAATTCAATAATAAACGTGTGGCTTTTCAACACCATGAGGTTAAAATGTTGGTTAATAAATAAGAAATGGAAAACTCAGAGAATTTATTAAACCCGAATCTACTTATCGAACTTGTTCAAATGAAAATGCCTTTTGGGAAATATAAAGGTTGGATTTTATGCGACTTACCCGAACCTTATTTGGTTTGGTTTTACAAAAAAGGTTTTCCTGCAGGGAAATTAGGAATGCTACTTGCAACACTTTACGAAATTAAATTAAATGGATTGGAATATTTATTAAAACCCTTAAGAAATCGAATGTAATTTTTTCAAACAGAGTTTCAATTCCTTTGAACACTGCGTTCAATTACGCAGTGTCCCTTGCAGGAGACACTGATGGGAAGGGAAATGCTACAAAAATATATAATCGTTTTGCAAACTACGATTAACGGAGACTAATCTTTTAATTTTTTGGGGTCTTGATACGTATTCCAAAATCTAACTATTTCAACTTCTTTTTTCGATTTTGTCCTATATAACAATATTATTTGGTTGGTAACTGTTACTGCTCTTAAATCCTTATAGTCTGTCTTTTTAAACTCAGCATTCCCTTTTTCTAATATATCTACAATTTCATTTACTTTGTCAATAAAATTTTGAGCTTCTTTCTCAGTCCATTTTCTTATAAGGTATTCAATGTTATCGTCAAAATCATATTCCGATTCCTTCGACCAAGTTACCTTTCTCATTAAGCAAATTTTAGATTAGGGTATTTGCTTTGAGCATTTTTCATGACTTGCTTGTGTGATATACCTTTACCAGCATCAAGTGAATCCAACGCTTCATCAACCGCTTTTTTCATTTCTTCGGAAAGCTCTAAAATGTTATTTGAGGAATTTTCTTTAACAAATACTTCTAATTGAGATAATGTTACTTCATCTCTCAATCCTGTTATCCAGCGGATTAAATTTAATTTTCTTGATTCAATATTTATATCCATAGTCCTAATTCTTACAATACAAAGATACTACATTTTTCTACGTAAAATCAAGTCAAATGTTATTTTACTAGGTCGGTAAGCTCATATACATTTTGGGATTGGTTTTTTATTTGATACGTTTCTGACATTTAACAAATATAGGAATTATTTTATTTGGCTTTGTTTTTCATCTTTCCGAAAGTTCTAAAACTTTTGGAAAGATATCATATATTGGAAAAAACCTCCAAGGTTTTTGAAACTTTGGAGGTTTGGTAATTTTTTTTCAAGTAGAGTTTCAATTCCTTTGAACTCTGCGGTCAATTAAGTTTTTCGATTTATACCATTAAAAGACCTGTTAAATCAGCTATTTCATCAGCGTTTTTTTAATATTGACTCGTTGATTAAAAACAAAAAAGCTGGAACGTATAAACATTCCTGCTTTTTTGTTTTTAATTAGTTACAAGTTGTGAGTTAAAAGTTAAATCTATAAGCTCATCAACCTATCAACTATTTTTATTTTCTCAAAGCCGATTGAGCAGCAGCTAATCTAGCGATTGGAACTCTAAATGGAGAGCAAGAAACATAGTCCATTCCTACTTTTCCACAGAATCCAACCGATGATGGTTCGCCACCATGTTCGCCACAAATACCAACTTTTAATTTTGGATTTGCACTTCTACCTTTTGTAGTTGCCATTTCAACCAATTGACCAACACCTTCTTGATCTAATATTTGGAAAGGATCGTTTTTCAAAATTCCTTTTTCAATATAGATTGGTAAGAATTTTCCTGCGTCATCACGGCTATAACCGAATGTCATTTGAGTTAAGTCGTTTGTACCAAATGAGAAGAATTCAGCGTGTTTTGCAATTTTGTCAGCAGTTAAAGCTGCTCTTGGAATTTCAATCATAGTTCCAACTAAATAATCAACTTTTACTCCTTTTTCAGCAAATACTTTTTCAGCAGTTTCTCTGATTATTTGTTCTTGCATTACATATTCTTCAACTGTACCAATCAACGGAACCATAATTTCCGGTTTTGGATTCATTCCTTTTTTCTTCAAATCACAAGCTGCTTCAATAATTGCTCTTGCTTGCATTTCGGTAATTTCAGGATATGTGTTTCCTAAACGGCAACCACGGTGACCTAACATTGGGTTAAATTCGTGTAACGAATCAACTTTTGCTTTTACTAATGCTTCTGTAACACCTAACTTTTGAGCCATTTCTTTTTGCGATGGAGCATCGTTTGGAGTGAACTCATGTAATGGTGGATCTAATAAACGAATGGTTACACCAAATCCGTCCATAGCTTCTAAAATTCCATAAAAATCTTCTCGTTGAATAGGTAATAATTTTGCTAATGCTTTTTTACGTCCTGCAACATCGTCAGCTAAAATCATTTCACGAATAGCCCAAATTCTGTCGCCTTCGAAAAACATGTGCTCTGTACGGCAAAGACCAATACCTTTTGCACCAAATTCACGAGCTAATTTTGCATCGTGTGGAGTGTCAGCATTTGTTCTAACATACATTTTTGTGTGTTTGTCAGCAATTACCATTAATTTTCCGAAATCACCATCTAATTTTGGAGTAATTGTTGCAACTTTTCCGTCGTAAACAATACCTGTAGAACCATCTAATGAAATATATTCGCCTTCTTTAATTACTCTTCCGTTAATTGTAAGTGAAGTGTGAGAAACAGAAATTCCTGCAGCACTTGAAATACAACATTTCCCCATACCACGAGCAACAACTGCAGCGTGAGATGTCATTCCACCACGTTCAGTTAAAATACCTTCAGCAGCATACATTCCTTTTAAATCTTCAGGAGATGTTTCGCGACGAACTAAAATAACTTTTTCACCTCTTGCAGCCCATTCTTCTGCATCACTTGCCGTGAAAACAACTTTTCCGGTTGCTGCACCTGGTGATGCTGGTAAACCTTTTGATAAAATTTTTGCTCCTGCTTTTGCAGATTTTTCGAAAACTGGGTGTAATAATTCGTCCAATTTGTTTGGCTCTTGACGTAAAATTGCTGTTTTTTCATCAATTAAACCTTGTTCAACCATTTCAACAGCCATACGAACCATTGCTGCTCCAGTACGTTTTCCGTTACGTGTTTGCAACATCCAAAGTTTACCATCTTGAATAGTGAACTCCATATCTTGCATATCGTGATAATGGTTTTCTAATTTTGTTTGAACAGCATCTAAATCAGCATATACTTTTGGCATTGCTTCTTGTAATGATGGGAATTTTGAAACTCTTTCGTTTTCTGAAATTCCTGCTCTTTCGGCCCATCTTTTTGAACCCTCGATTGTAATTTCTTGTGGAGTACGTACACCAGAAACAACATCTTCGCCTTGAGCGTCAATTAAATATTCGCCGTTGAAAATATCTTCGCCAGTTGCTGCATCACGAGAAAAACAAACTCCTGTTGCAGAGTTACTTCCCATATTGCCATAAACCATTGCTTGAACATTTACTGCAGTTCCCCATTCACTTGGAATTTTTTCCATTTTACGGTAAAGAATTGCTCTTTCGGTATTCCAAGAATCAAATACTGCACAAATAGCTCCCCAAAGTTGATCCCAAGGATTTGTTGGAAAATCTTTTCCTGCTTTTTTTCTAACGACTGCTTTAAAATCTTCAACAATACCTTTTAAGTCTGCAACTGTAAAATCTGTATCAGAAGCATATCCTTTCGTTTTTTTAACTCTATCTAAAACTTGTTCGAATGGGCAATGTTGACCTTCTTCAGCAACAACTTCCATAACAACATCGCCATACATTTGAATAAAACGGCGATATGAATCGTACGCAAATTTTTCGTTTTTCGACTTTTCTGCAACGATTTTTACTGTATCGTCGTTCATACCAAGGTTTAAAATTGTATTCATCATACCTGGCATCGAAGCTCTTGCTCCAGAACGTACAGAAACCAATAGTGGAAATGCATCGCCTTTTGCTCCAAATTTAGCATTCATAATTTTTTCTGTTTCAATCATAGCTGCTTCAACTTCTGATTTCAACAATGCAACCACTGCATCTTTTCCTAGTTTGTTATATTCGGTACAAACATCGGTTGTGATTGTGAATCCTGCAGGAACTGGAATTCCAACTAAATTCATTTCGGCAAGGTTTGCTCCTTTACCGCCTAAAAGGTTTTTCATGTCTGCTTTACCTTCGGCTTTTCCGTTTCCGAATGTATAGACTCTTTTAACGTTTGACATAGTAATTTTTTTATATTAATATTAAAATTTCAGAATTTCCTCTTCTTGTTTTAAAAGACAGAAAGTCTCCAAAATTGCGAATTTTTTTTTGATATTTCTAATTTTAAATGCGATATTTTATTAAAAAAAAAGCATGAATTTATGCATAAAACGGAATATATATGTATATATGAGCATTTTTTCAAAATACAGATGTATTCTGAAAAAATGAAATAAAAAAAGCAGGCTTAACCTGCTTTTTTTTTATTTCAACCCTCTTCGTATCAACAAAGGCTCAACCGATGGCTCTTGACCTCTGAATTTACGATATTGAATCATTCCTTCGTTTTCGCCAACTTCCGACAAACAATGTTTTCGGAACTTAGCAGCTAAATCTTTATTAAACATATCACCCGATTCTTTGAATGCGTTAAAAGCGTCAGCATCAAGAACTGCTGCCCAAATATATACATAATATCCGGCTGAATATCCTCCGCTGAAAATATGAGAAAAATATGTCGAACGATAGCGAGGAATAATTTCTTCAATCAAACCATATTTTTTCATAATTTGATTTTCAAAAGCATTTGCATCGCTTATGTTTTCATCGCCTTTAAGCGAATGCCATTCTAAGTCTAAGAGTGAAGCCGCAAGATATTCGACAGTTTCGAATCCTTGATTAAATTTTCCGCTTTTTTGAAGTTTTTCAATCAATTCGTCTGGAATAATTTCTCCGGTTTTGTAGTGTTTTGCATATTGTTTCATTACAGCTGGGTCGCTAGCCCAATTTTCCATTACTTGCGAAGGTAATTCAACATAATCGCGAGGAACAACACCTGCTGTTTTTCTATATTTTCCATCGGTAAATAATCCGTGTAATGCGTGTCCAAATTCGTGAAACATAGTAGTAACTTCGTCCCAAGTCAACAGCGAAGGAGTATCTGCCGTTGGTTTAGTAAAACTGCACGAAATTGATGAAAGTGGATGAACTCGTTTACCTTCGTCGTTGTAACCAGCTTCGCGAAAACTCGTGCACCAAGCTCCCGGACCTTTGCTGGCACGAGGATAAAAATCAAGAAACAACAAACCGATGTGATTTCCGTTTGCTTCTTTTACCTCATAAACCTCAACTTCGGGGTTATAAACAGGAATATCTTTCAATTTTTCGAACTGAATTCCATACAATTGAGTAGCAGTCCAAAACATTCCTCCTTTTACATTTTCAGCAACAAAATACGGAGTTAGTTCAGATTCTTCCAAATTGTATTTTTCTTTTTTTAGTTTTTCGGCATAATACCACCAATCCCACGAAGCAAGTTTAAATTTACCTCCTTCTCGGTCGATAATTGCTTGCATTTCTTTTACTTCATTTTTTGCATTTTGCAATGCAGGAGTCCAAAGTTTATTTATAAACTCAAAAACTTTTTCGGGAGTTTCGGCCATATTTTCAGCAATTGCATAGGCTGCATGCGATTCGAATCCAAGTAAGTTTGCCTTTTGTGCTCTCAACTTAGCTAGTTTTACCGCTATTTCTTTGTTATCGAATTTGTTGTTATTATCGCCACGCATGAAATAACCACGATAGATTTTTTCTCTCAAATCGCGTTTTTCTGAATATTGCAAAAATGGAATCAAGCTTGGTTTTCCTAGATTGAATAGCCATTTTCCTTCTTTTCCCATTTCTTTGGCAGTTTCGGCAGCAGCATCAATTACTCCTTTTGGCAAACCGGCAAGGTCTTCTTTCTTGTCTATAACTAATTCAAAATTATTGTTGGTTTCGGCTAATAAATTTTCGCCATATTGCAATTCAAGATTTGCAATTTCTTCGTTCAACTTTTTAAGTTTTGATTGATCTTCGGTATTAAGATTGGCTCCACTTCGTTCAAAATCTTCGTAATATTTTTCAACGACTCTTATCTGCGACGAATCGAGATTGCTTTCGTTTCGTTTCTCATAAACCGTTTTTATTTTTTTAAACAAATCGAGGTTCATTGAGATATTATCTCCGTGTTTTGTCAATAAAGGGGTTACTTGGCGAGCAACTTCCTGCATTTTATCATCTGTATCGGTTTCGTTTAGATTAAAAAAAACAGCCGATACATTTTCTAACAACTCGCCTGCATTGTCCATTGCTAAAATAGTATTTTCGAAGGTTGGTTCTTCGGTATTTGAAACAATCGCAGCTATTTCAGCATCGTGCTGTTTTATTCCTTCTTCGAAAGCAGGTATGTAATGTTCAACTTTTATTTTATCGAAAGGCGGAACTTGAAAAGGAGTATTGTACTCCATCAAAAGTGGATTTTGAGTTTCTACAAGTTTTTTTTCTTCACCCTCGGGCGACTGACACGACGATACTGCCATAATTAATAGGATTGGTAATAAAAAATAATTTTTCATGTGTGTGTGTATTAGTTTTTTAATTTGCCACATGGAATACGCCTGAGGTAATCATTTCGTTTGATGTGAAATTTTTTCTCATGGCTATTTCATATATAATTTTATTAATTTAAGACGTGAAGGTATAAAATTCAAAAATCGAATACAATAATTTTTGATGAAGATTGAAATGTATCGCAAAAACTTAAGCCGTTTTCTTTTTCCTATCTAAAAATTGCTTGATGATTGCATAAAAAGTAGGAAGCAATGATACAATTATGATAAGAAAAATAACGAGCGAAAAATTCTTTTTTATCATTGGAATGTTTCCAAAAAAATATCCGGCAAAGGTAAATGAGTTTACCCAAATAACATTTCCAATTATACAAAACATCAGAAATTTTTTGTAGGTCATTTTGCCAACTCCGGCAACAAAAGGAGCAAATGTTCTAATAATTGGCATAAAACGAGCAATTATAAGTGTTTTCCCTCCATGTTTTTCGTAAAAACCTTGTGTTTTATCTAAATATTCACGTTTTATGAGTTTATAATTTTTTGCGTAAACCTTGTCGCCTAAAAATTTCCCGACTGAATAATTTACGTTATCTCCAATGAATGCAGCAGCCATTAAAAGTAAAACGACAGTGTAAACATTCAAAGGATTTCCATCGAGAGCCGCAATTGCTCCAGCTGCAAAAAGCAAGGAATCGCCTGGTAAAAATGGTGTAACAACTAAACCCGTTTCGCAAAAAATTATCAGAAACAAAATTAGGTATGTCCAATATTGATAATCGCTTACAATTTGAGCTAAATGCACATCAATGTGAAGTATGAAGTCGATAAGAATTTTAATAAGGTCTAGCATTTTATTATTTTATAAAAAATTAGCGAGGGCGAAAATAAGCAAATTATTAAATAAAAAGTATAGCATATTAATAATACTTCGTTCAAATTTAGAATTTGTTCTTTACGTATGTTGTGTACAATGCCAATTGATTTTTTATTTTACAAGCTTGAGTCATGTTTTACAAATATAATTTATATTATTGTATGTAGCAAAAGCTGCAAAAATCTAATTTGACGAAGCAGATGCTTCGCCAAACAGCAACGACTATGCTTGGGATAAGCTACGGAGAACGGGGGAATGTTGGATATATTTGGGCTAGTTATCAATAATTTTGAACTTTCTTTCATTTCCCAAAAATCATTAAATACTTCATAATTTCCCAAATTATCAAAACATATATATTTCCCAATATTTTTATTAAGAACAGAAATTAGCAGAGTTGTGTTTTTTATATTAAGAATTTGACATATCTTGGATAAAACATCCTCTACATTACTAGAAAAATAAAGAGTTGTAATTATTTCATCTTTCAAATGTACATTTAAATTTTAAACTTTCAGAAAGTTTAAAATTCAGAAAACAAGCAATCTATTTTCGTTAAATAATTACAATTCATCATGAATATGTGTCAAATTATCGATTTTACAAAGCATGAATTTGTGTTTTGCATTACCTTCAAATAATTTTTATAAAATTTTGATGAAAATCGACAATATATTGACAAACTTAAACTAATGTAACATGAAAAAATCTTTTTTACTCATTTTATTAATTAGCATTCTTGCGAATACAAGTCTAGTAGCCCAACAATGGGGTTTGTACACATTTTATTCTCCTCAAAACACGGCAACTGCGTATTTAATTGACACCAATGGAACTACTTTTAAATCGTGGACTAGCTTAGGTTCAAATACTGGATATTCGGCTTACTTAATTTCTGGAGACACTATTGTAAGGTCGGTTACAAATACAGGAAATGCGTTGAGTGGAGGTGGTTTAACCGGAAAAGTTCAAAAAATAGCATGGGACGGAACTATTGCGTGGACGTATACTTATTCATCATCAACTTACTGCCTACATCATGATATATGTCCAATGCCAAATGGCAATGTACTTATGATTTCGTACGATGTAAAGTCATCAACTCAAGCCACACAAGCTGGAGCTTCAAGTGCATCACAAGGAATATATTCTGAAAAAATAATAGAAGTAAAACCTACTGGAGCATCAAGCGGAACAATTGTTTGGGAATGGAAGTTATGGGATCATCTCTGTCAAGAATATAGTTCAGCAAAAGATAATTATATACCTGACGTTAAAAACGCACCACAGTTGATGGATATAAATTGTAGTTCAGGGCAAGACCGCTTTCACATGAATGGTATTGATTACAACGAAGAACTCGATCAAATTGTAGTAAGTATGCATTATCCTAACGAAGTCTTCGTGATCGATCATAGCACCACTACAGCGGAAGCAGCAAGTCATGTAGGAGGAAATTTAAATAAAGGAGGAGACTTTTTGTATCGTTGGGGAAATCCTAGTAATTACGATGCTACTGGAACAACAATATTTGACGTAGTTCACGATGCTCATTGGGTTTCATCAGAGAATCCAAATTACCCAAACTATTTGTGTGCATTTAACAATAAAGGCGGAACAAGTGGAAAATCAGCATTTACAATTTGGAATCCATCAAGCTATGAACTTTCAAGTTCAAGCTATGTGCCATCAACTTACAACTACCAATATTCCTCTAGTTATAGTGCAAATAATATGGGAAATTCACAACAACTACCAAATGGAAACTCATTAATGTGCATTCCATCTATGGCGTCCTATGTTATTGAAGTTAATTCAAGTGGAACAACTTTGTGGTCGAAAACAATTAGTGGAACGGTTCCTCATGCGTACCGTTACGAAAAATGTTATGTTCGTGGTCCAAAAGCAACTTGCAGTACCTCTGATTCAGAAACATGTGCAGGCACAAATGTAAATTTAAGTTCTTCGGCTACTTCGGTTACAGAAACAAGCCCAACTTACACGTATTCATGGACATCATCGCCAACAGGTTTTACTTCGAGTTTGCAAAATCCAACTTTTTCGCCAACAGTTACAACAACCTTTAATGTAGTAATCACAAATACAAATGTTGGTTGTTCCGATGAATCATCAATTCAAGTGAACGTAAATCCATTACCAGAAGCAAATGCTGGTAATGATGTAACTATTGATGAAGGAGAATCGGTAACACTAATTGCATCAGGTGGCGAAACATATAGTTGGAGTACAAACGAAAACACATCAGTAATATCGGTAACACCTGATACCACAACAATTTATGAAGTAATGGTTACCGACGAAAATGGTTGTACAAATGCCGACAATGTTAAAGTTACAGTTGATAATTCTACAGAAAACAAAACTATGAAACTAAAAAATGACGATATAATAACGATTTTTCCAAATCCAACCGATAGGATAATGAATATAGAGATCAATAAAAACGAAAAATACGAAGTAATGGTCTATGATATTTATGGAAGACTAATTGTTAAAGAAAAAAACATATCTGTTCTTGATTTATCTCAATACAGCAATGGAGTATATTCGATTGCTATAAAGGGTGAAACCTTGGGTGTGTTTATGCAAAAAATAGTATTAATGAAATAAGTAAAAATATGAAAAAACGACTATTCTTATGGTCAATAATTGTGGTGGGATTATTTAACCAGCATTTGTTTGCACAATTATTTACAAATTACACAACAATCGAAGGATTGCCCAGCAATACAATTTGTGGAGGGATTGCCATCGATACTGCCAATAACAAGTGGTTCGGAACAGCAGCAGGTGTTGCTAAACTTAGCGATTCTTCTTGGACAGTATATACAATGACCGATGGATTACTCTCTGATTATATCAATTGCATAGCAGTTGATATAAATAATAATATTTGGGTAGCTTCAAGCGAAGGAGTTAACAAATTTGATGGAAATACTTGGTATTCATACACTATATCTGATGGTTTGATTGATAACGATGTAAAATATATTACTGGAGACAATGATGGAAGTATTTGGTTTGCAACTTTTAGCGGTGTTTCGAGATTAGTCGATACCATTTGGACAAATTTTACATCAAGTGAAGGGCTTGCCAGCGATTTAGTTAATTACATAGAAATCGACAAACTTGGAAATAAATGGTTCGGGACATGGATGGGAGGCTTCTGTAAATATGATAATGCAACATTTACCACATTTAATGCTGGAGATGGATTGTTAGACGATAATGTTTCTGCCATTGCCATTGATAAAAGTAATCATAAATGGATTGGTACTTATTACGGAATTTCAATTTTCGACGAATCGAATATTTGGACAAAAAATTATGCTGACACTAATGGATTGTACAATAATATCATTCAAGATATTGCAGTTGATACAAGCGGAAATATTTTTGTAAGTGTTTTTGCCGATTATTTAGGTGAAGGCGGAATCTGTGTATTTAACGGAATAAATTGGACAACTTATACCGAAACAGATGGTTTGGTAAACAAAATAGTAAAACGAATAGCTGTGGACAGAAATGAAAATTTATGGATTGCAACCGGAAACGGAATTTCGATGTTAGCGGCACAAACAGGGATAGAAAAGAATTCAAAAAAATCAGAAATCAGCATATATCCAAATCCGACAAAAGATTTATTATATATTTCACATTATAAGCCTATTACAGTAAAAATAATTGATATCACCGGACAAATTATTTATGCAAGTGAACTCAATAGCGAAAAACAAATCGACGTATCAAACATTGTTTCAGGAACTTATGTTGTCCAAATTATAAATAATGAAGTCATTTCAAACAACAAACTGATTATTCAATAATCCACACTTATCTTAAAACGAAAAATGAATTTTAAGTGAAAAATTTAGGAATCCTATTTTTTTTGATAATAGCCAACATCTCGATAAATGCTCAACGAAATTTTTATAATCCAAACACTATCAGCGAAATAAAAATTTATTTTGAAGAAAAAAACTGGGATGAAATATTAGATAGTCTTTTTACTTACTCAAAAGCCGAAGGACGTTTACCTGCAAATGTATCGATTAATGGCAAATATTTTCATAACGCAGGCATTCGCTATAAAGGATTTAGCTCTTGTAACGTGAATTATATAAAAAATCCATTAAATATTGACTTAGACTGTTTTATAGAAAATCAAAATTATAAGGGTTTTACAAAAATTAAACTCAGCAATGTTATTCATGATCCATCGTTTGTACGCGAAATTGTTTCGTATGAAATTGCCCGAAAATACATGCCATCATCTGAAGCAAATTTTGCAAATTTGTACATAAACGATACATTAATCGGATTGTACACTTGCGTAGAAGCAGTTGATAAAAATTTTGCGAAAAGGCATTACGATTCAAAAAATCACTCCTTTTTCAAAGGAAATCCCAATGTACTGCAATATCCTTTCGGGCAAAATTCAAATCTTGCGTACACGCACGGAACCGATACTACAGGATATATCCCCTACTATAATCTAGAGTCGGATACTGGATGGAGTGATGTATTGAAATTAATTTATACCTTAAACGAAGATACTCAAAATCTAGATAAAATTTTAAATATAGACCGTACTCTTTGGATGCACGCATTCAATTACACATTAATGAATTTAGACAGCTATATCGGATATGCTCAAAATTATTATATGTATATGGATGACAACAATCGTTTTAATCCAATATTGTGGGATTTAAACATGACTTTCGGAAGTTTTAGAGAATCTGACGGTTCAACTCATTTTTTAGGCTTAAACATTAATGAAATTATAGAACTTGATCCGCTACAACATCTTAGTTTTTCAATTTCGCCACGTCCTTTACTGACAAATTTACTTAAGAACCCAACTTATTGCAAAATGTATTTTGCACATATTAGAACAATAGTTGAAGAAAATTTTTCAAATAATTTCTTTTTTGAAAAAGCACAAACCTATCAAAATTTAATCGACCAACATGTTGAGAATGACTCCAACAAATTTTACACATATAGCGATTTTATCTCTAATATAAATAATACCGTTTATAGTTCAGGCACGGTAGATATGTACCCTGGATTGAAAAATATTGTAGAAGCTCGCATGGTTTATCTAAAAAATTATCAAGGATATAATGGTGCTCCCGAAATATCAGAAATACAACATCAACCCGAAATTCCACACAATGGCGAAGCTATTTGGATTACAGTAAAAATTTCATCAGCCACTAATGTTGTGCTGGCATATCGGTTTGACAGCAAGGGCATTTTCTTTAAAAAAAATATGTACGATAATGGAATTTGTAACGACGAAGTAGCGAACGACAGCATTTATGGTGTAAATATTATTTCTGAAGGACACACAATACAATATTACATTTATGCTCAAAACGATAGTGCCGGAATATACTCACCAGAACGTGCCGAATATGAATTTTACACTATTCAACAAGCTGTTTATGAAGGAGATATTGTAATCAATGAATTCACCACAGAAGACAATGTTAATGTATTTAACAATAGCGAAAAAAACGAAGGTTGGGTTGAACTATTTAATAACACTAACGAAAACATTAGGCTTAAAGGGATGTATATATCTGATGATACCCAAAATATTGCAAAATGGGCATTTCCTGATACAGTAATTCGGAAACGAGATTTTTTAATCCTTTGGGAAAACAATGGAGAACTTAATTTGAATTTTGAATTATCGAAAAGTGAAGGCGATATAGTATTAGCATACAACGAATCGGAGATTATTGATTCTATTCACTACAGTTCATCTATTGAAGAAAAAACGTTTGGGAGATATCCCAATGGCATAGGTACTTTCGATTATATGCCCCCCTCCTTTTCTAGTTGGAATTATGTAGGAATAAATCCTCGTGTCGATTTCTCAATTTATCCAAATCCTACATCCGAAACAATTCATTTAGAAATTGATAATTTGGAAGCCGATATTAGAATTGAAATTTTTAAATCGAATGGTCAAAAAATTTTGGTCGAAGAAATAAATTCAAATCAAAATCAAATATCTACTTTTGGAAAAACCTTTGATGTATCTTATTTAGGTAAAGGAATTTATTATTTAAGAGTAATAAGCAGCAAAGAAGTAATAACAAAACCGATTATAATATACTAAGCAATTATGAAAAAAATAAACTCATTTTTATTTATTTCCTTTATAATTATAACATTAACTCTTGAATCTTGTACAAAAGAAGCTGGTGAGGGAGGAAATTCAAGTATTTATGGTTCTGTTTGGGTTAAAGACTATGATAATACGTTTACTGTGCTAAACGGAGAATACGTAGCTGCCGATGAAGACGTATATATTATTTACGGCGATGATTACGGGTACAGCGACCACATTAAAACAGATTATAATGGAAATTATGTATTTAAGTACCTTCGTAAAGGAAAATATACAATTTACACTTATTCAAAAGATTCTACTCTACAAAATATTTCTGGGGAAATAGCTATAGTAGAAGAGATTGAAATTACAAAACTGAAGCAAGAAGTAGAAGTTCCAATGTTTACAATTTATAAATAACACATGAGAACAATCATATTATTAACATTATTCGCATTTCCTTTTCTTGTTCATGGACAAAGTAAAAAAGATGCAAAAAAAAATAAAGTTAAAAGTGCAACAGTTGTACAAATTAACCATAGCGACGAGGGCGAAAATAGGTTTAAAGAATCATATATTGAGTTTGACAAACAAGGAAACACAGTTTTAGAAATTGAATACAGTAAAGACGGAAGCATAAAAAATAAAACAACGGCTAAGTACGATGCTTATGAAAATAGAATTGAAGAAACATACTTTAACTCAAAAGATAATGCAATCATTAAACGAACCTTTAAATACAATGCCAATAACGACAGGATTGAAGAAACAGAATCCAAAGATGATGTTTTTATCAAAAAAACAACATTCAATTACGATGTAAAAGGGTTAAAAACAAACAAAAAAATTTACAATAAATCAGAAAGTTTAAAATCGGAAAAAAAATGGTCTTACGAATATTATAATTGAATCTATTGAGGTTTGTTGAAAAATGTCAAAAAAACGATTTTATATAACCCTCGTTTTACTTCTTTCAATAGTATCTTCGTACTCACAAGTGAACGATGCAGGGCTTTGGACAAATTTATTTATTGAGAAAAAAATAACACCCGATTTTTCAATTGTTTTTTCAGAAGAATTTAGATTAAACGAAAATATTACCGAATTAGGTAGTATATCAAGCGAAATAGGAGTCGATTACAAAATAAATAAATACATCTCCATAACAACCTGTTATAGATATAAAAACAAACGACATCTTGACGATTCATATGATAACAGAAATCGCTTTTATGCAGATTTTACCTTTCGTAAAAAAATCAAACCAATAATAATTCGTCTCAGAACCCGATTACAATCACAATTTACCGATATGTACTCATCTTCTGAAGGACTGATTCCCCAAAATTACATCCGTGAAAAATTAACATTCAAACTTGACCTTGATAAAAAAATTTCTCCGTGGATATATGCAGAATCATACATCAGACTGAGCAATTCAGAGCCATTGTTTATCGATAAAATTAGATATAGTGCAGGATTTGAATACGCCATAAACCGAATGCACGGAATCGAATTATTTTATCTATATCAAACAGAATATAATGTCAAAAAACCAAGTTCAGATTTTGTATTTGGAGTCGGTTATCATTTTACTTTTTAAAAATTCAATCACAGAAAAAAAATCTCGAAACTGAAATTCCAATATCCGTAGGGAAAATCTCTCAAATAGTCTATATTTTTTTCAAAAAAGATATTTTTGTGTTAACCTGACGTATTATTCTAAAAAAGATGTCGAATAGCAAACAAATACACATTGCAATCATTGGTCAAAAATCATCAAATTCATATGCTCACTTATTTGCAATTATTCGAACATTACGTGAAATTAAGTGCTTAGAAATACGAATAATTGTATTTACTTATGATGCATACGAATCGGGGATTTTAAATCACAATTTGATTGATAAATGCTATTGCATTCCTAGCCCTAAGAAAAACAAACTCGTTTTTTTAAGTAGGCTTGATCACATTGTTTCCGAAGAAATAATTGATTATATTATACCTTGTTACGATAAAAATTTTATCGATTATATTAAACTAAAACCACAATTCAAAAAACGAGGTATTCGTATGTTAATACCATCAATTATTCAGTATAACAGTTTTGTTAACGACTTTTTCCTATCATCTGAGAAAATTCAAAACATCAATATTCCCTCCAAAAAATTAATACGTACAAAAAACGATATTCATAACGATAATTACAATTATAACTATCCTATTTATGTTTCAAATCTGTTTGGCGAATTATCTATTGAAGAGAGTAAAGAACAGCTAGAGAGGCAATACAATAAGCTATTAATTAAAAAAGAATTTCCCGTTTTCATACAGGAAACGTGTAAAGTTGCAAATTATAAATTTCTTGCTCTTGGCGATGGAACTGGAAATACAAGGGAAATAATTTCAGTAAAAAAAATACAAAATTCAAGCACAGATACAGCATGGATTTCGTCCAGTGAAAATATACCAAAAATCGAAAATTTAATACGTTCATTTATAAATAAGACTAAATGGTTTGGAGCTATTGAATTTGAATTTGAAATAAAAAAATCGAACGAATGTTTTCTGGTTGGGGCAAAACCACATTTTCCCGATTGGGTTTATTTTGCAGCAAAAGCAGGCAATAATATTCCCGAATTGTTTCTTCAGCTATTGCTCGGAATGCACATATCCAATGAAAAAAAAAAAACATTTGAGAATAAAATACATCTCAAATATTCGTGGGATATAATTATGGACAAACAGGAATTCGAAAATTTTATGTTGAGCAGTGAAATATAAACTACAACTCATCGTTTTTTATAGTCATACAATATAATAAATGCGTTCTATTTTTAGATTTACATACCCTAACATGTTAAATAAACTAGCAATTATTGTCATCTATATTTTTGTTCTTGCAATTCCCTGTTATTCACAATATAACTTAAACACAATGCTTTTTAATGCAAAGCTTGATATATCAAATAAGAAATACATTGATGCAATAAATAAACTGAATGTTTGTATCAACTTTAACTCTGTAAATTATGAAGCGTATTTTTATCGAGGAATAAGCAAATATTACCTAAATGACTATTTAGGAGCTAAACAAGATTTAAATAACGTATTAAACAATTTTCCAAATTTACTCGAAGAAACCTACCACTATTTAGCTTTTGTAAAATATAACCTTGGTGATTTTAATGACGCAATAATAGATTTAAACCATGTTATAGAAAAACAATCAAAGAATGCTCAACTATACATTGAAAGAGCATACTTTAAACTCGATAAACATGATTACAAAGACGCAATTGAAGATTGTAATAAAGCCATCAATTTTAATTGTTTAAACGAAAACGCTTATCTCTGTATAGGAATTGCTGAAAACGAAGGTAAAAACTTTGAGAATGCACTTTTAAATTTCAAGAAAGCAATTGAAATCAACCCACAAAATGAAAATATATTCGTAAGAAAAGGAATAACATTAGCATTAATGGGAAAATATACCGAATCAATTTTGGATTTTAACAAAGCTCTAGAAATTAATGAAGGAAGTTTATTTGCATACTACAATAGAGCAGAAATATGGATAAAATTGAATATGCCTGACAGTGCAATTAAAGATTATAACACAATATTAAAATATGAGCCAATTAATTCTATCGTTTATTTCAATAAAGGAGTAATAGAAGCTAATAAAAAAGATTATCATAATGCTTTGAATAGCTTTGATAAAGTATTATTATTAAACCCAGAAAATATACAAGCTCTATATAATAGAGCGAGAATAAAACAAATAAAAAATGATTTTAAAGGAGCTTTATCAGACTACAATCAAGCCATACGATTATTTCCATATTTTACTGAAGCATATTACAATAGATCAATTGTAAAAATTAAGTTAAATGATTATCATGGAGCAAAAAATGACAATATTCTTTATAATATGTTCAGTAATATTGATATCACTAGAGATAGTTTACAGCAAGTACAAGACTCAACAATACTATCTAGATTTCTAAAATTGGACGCGAATTTTCATAGTGTTGATATAAAATATCAAGATACAGTTTCTATTGGAATGATGCCTTTATTTAGGATTGCAATAGACCAAACTGATGATGTTAAATATTATCAGCAAACATCAGACTCTCACTGCTTAAATAAAAGCAATTTGGCAATAATCAATATGACTCCGCAAAAAAAATATGATTTTCTCTTAACTGACAGTTTATACGCTTTATCAGAAAAATCGAAATTTAGCAATGCGATTAAGAAAACCGACATGCAATTATACAACGATGCTGAAAAAGATTACAATGATATAATCTCGAAAAATCCGGAATGTGCTTCTGCATATTTTGCACGCGGAATAAATACATTTCTTGAAGCTGAGCTTTTAGACTTATTTACCGAAGATAAAATTACCACAATCAATACAACAAGTTCGAATATTGTTCAACAAATACACGATAAATATTTAGATGCAATAAATGACTTTGAAATAGCAACTCATCTTGACTCATCTCTTTCATATGCTTTTTTTAATATCGCTTTTGTAAAATATAAATTACAATATCTTGAAGATGCTCTAGACTCATATAGTCGAGCTATTTTAATAAATAAGAATTTGACAGAAGCCTATTTTAATCGAGGGTTGATTTTATTGCAATTAAATAATAAACTTGAAGCTTGTAAAGATTTCAGTATTGCAGGAGAATTCGGATTACCTGAATCGTACATTATAATTAAAAAATTTTGTCAACAAATATCAGAATAAAAATATAAACTTAAATAACCCAATTTGGTATGTAAATAAGAACAAATCGTCTTTTCTTTTTTTACCCTTAAGTTAGATTACTTATCTTTACACCTAAATTAGTGATAAATTAAATTACGAAATATGTCGTTCTTCGCTGGCAGAAAACTGGTTTTTTCACTTCACATTGTTGCTTGGATTATATTATTTATTCTTCCATCCTACTTTTTGTACATCGATTCGTCCAACGATGATAAGTTTTTAGTCAGAAGTTTCTATCAAACAGGTATTTTCATTCTTATTTTTTACATCAATTATTTTTGGTTGATTCCTTACTTTTTTTTCAAGAAACGTAAAAGTCTTTATTTTTTATTTGCTTCAGTTCTAATTGTTATTATGTCGTTTGTTTACGAAAAATTTGATAATAATCCAATGCGTGAAAATAAAATGATGCCACCACCCGAGTTTATCATGAAAATGAACCAGGATATAAAAAAACATCCTCGACCTTCTAAAAATTGGCCTACTTACAACTTCATTCTTACTTCAGTTTTAATATCAAGTTTTGGATTTGGTCTGCGATTTTCCGAAAAACTTTTCAAAAATGAGAAAAAGCAAAAAGAAATTGAAAAAGCAAAAATTAATTCAGAATTAGCATTTCTAAAAAATCAAATAAACCCGCATTTCTTTTTTAATACACTCAATAATATATATTCGCTAATTCAATTCGATACTGAAAATGCACAAAAAGCAGTTCTTCAACTCTCTAAACTTATGAGATATGTTTTACATAAATCTGAAAATGACAATGTTACCTTGTCTCAAGACATTGAATTTATGCAAAATTATATTGAGTTGATGAAACTCCGATTATCAAATAAGGTCGAGTTAAATATAAACTTCCCCAGTAAATTTTGCGAAATTCAATTTCCTCCGCTGCTGTTTGTTCCATTTATCGAAAACGCATTTAAATATGGGGTTAGTTACCGCGAAGACTCGAAAATAAAAATCGAAATGGATGTTACCAAAGACGATATCTCATTTTTATGTATAAATACAATATTTAAAAATGAAGATTCGCATATATCATCAATGGGAATCGGACTTGAAAATGTATCGAAACGATTGCAACTCCTATTTCCGACTAATCACACCTTAGTAATAAGCGATAAAAACAACATTTTCGAAGTTTATTTAACCGTTCAATTCACAAACGAAAAAAACAACACATGATACGTACAATTGCTATTGACGATGAGCCTCTTGCCTTACAATTAGTTGAAGAATACATAAAAAAAACACCTTTTCTCAATTTTCAGGGAACATTTGACAATCCGCTATCTGCAATGGAATTTATCGATCAAAGCACTGTAGATTTGATTTTTTTGGATATTAAAATGCCTGACCTTTCAGGAACCGAATTTGCAAGAACATTGGATAATGCAACAAAAATTGTTTTTACTACAGCTTTCGATTCGTATGCAATTGAAGGATTTAAGTTACACGCTGTCGATTATTTACTTAAGCCTTTTGAATATGATGAATTTCTTATCGCTGCAAAAAAAGCAAAAAAAATAATTGATCTCGAAAACAAAGTCGGTAATGAAATTGAAGCCGATGCTGATTTCATTTTTCTCAAATCAGATTATAAAATTAAAAGAATAAATTTAAACGATATAACGTATATCGAAGGACTGAAAGATTACATTAAAGTTTATGTAAAAAATGATAATAAACCTATTTTATCAATAAGTTCAATGAAAGCTATTGAACAAAAATTATCAGAAACAAAATTCATGAGAGTTCATCGCTCGTTTATTGTAAACCTCGATAGTGTAAAAATAATTGACAGATCAAGAATCGTAATTGGAAATATTTATATTCCTATAAGCGAACAATATAAAGATAAATTTTTAGCTTTTTTGAGTAAAAATACCTTATAATTGTTTCAATTGGTAAATTAAACCAACCCCGCAAATCCCATAAAAGCTAAAGCTAAAATTCCAGCAGTTACCAATGCAATTGGAATTCCTTGCATTCCTTTTGGTATTTTCACTAAATCCATTTGTTCACGAATTCCTGCAAAAATTACCAATGCAAAACCAAATCCAAGCGAAATTGAAGTTCCATAAACAACGCCTTCTAACAAATTGTAATCTTTTTGAATAGTTAAAATTGCAACGCCTAAAACTGCACAATTTGTTGTTATCAATGGTAAATAAATTCCCAAAGCTTGATAAAGTGGGGGACTAACTTTTTTCAAAATAATTTCAACCATTTGAACTAAAGCTGCAATTACCAAAATAAAAGTTACCGTTTGCATATATTGAATTCCAAAAACATCTAAAATGTATTTTTGAGCCAAATATGTTACAATGGTAGCAAGAATTATCACGAAAGTAACTGCTGCGGTCATTCCAATTGCAGTTCCAACTTTGTTTGAAACACCCAAAAATGGACAAATTCCCAAAAATTGAGCTAAAACTATGTTGTTTACAAATATTGCCGATATAATTATAATTATGTATTCCATATATTTAAAATATTAATTCATTTTTGCTTTAATTCTGTTTACAATTGCAATTAAAAATCCTAATGCGATGAAAGCTCCGGGAGCTAAAATAAACACTAAAATTCCGTCGCCTTCAATAAATTTATGTCCTAAAATTGAACCGTTTCCAAGAACTTCGCGAATTGTTCCTAAAATCAACAATGCCATTGCAAAACCTAATCCCATTCCAAATCCATCGAAAAATGATGAAAGTACAGAGTTTTTATTTGCAAACGCTTCGGCACGACCCAAAACAATACAGTTTACCACAATTAACGGAATAAAAATTCCTAATTGGTCGTATAAAGCTGGCGTGTAAGCTTGCATTAAAAGGTCAACAATGGTTACAAAAGTTGCAATTACAACAACGTAAGCAGGAATACGAACTTTGCTCGGTATTAAGTTCGAAATCATCGAAATAACCACGTTTGAACCAATCAAAACGAAAGTTGTAGCCAAACCCATTCCCAAGCCGTTAATTCCCGATGAAGTGGTTGCCAACGTAGGACAAGTTCCAAGAATTAATACTAAAATTGGATTTTCACGAATAAATCCTTTGGTGAAATTTTTCATTTGGTTCATTTTTTACCTCCTTCTTGTATATTGTCATAAACTTTTTGAATTGCATCGCAAAATGCTCTCGAACTTATTGTTGCTGCGGTAATTGCATCAACATCGCCACCATCTTTTTTTACTTTTAATTTGAATGAAGATGGATTTTTTCCGTTAAACTGATTTTTAAACAAAGGTTCAGCCATTTTTGTTCCCAAACCGGGCGTTTCTTTTTGTTGCAAAACTGAAATATTTACAATTGATTTTGCGGTATCTAATCCAATCATTAATTCTATGTGTCCGCTAAAACCTTTATCTGTAAAAGTTTTCACAGCAGTTCCAACCAATTTTCCATCTTTTTTTGCTGGATAAATTTCTAATTTTCCATCAGCTAATTCAATTGTTTGCATTTCAGCAATTGGGTCGTTGTTAAACTCTGGAACAACTTGTTTAATTGCTTCAACTTTTTTCGCCATTACCGATTTTGCAATTGGTTCTTTGGTTACTTTGTTTATAAAAGCAAGTGCTGATGCCGACACCAATGAAATTACCATCAGTGTTAGTACCATATTTGTAAAATTCGACTCTTTTTGTGCCATATTTTTTATTTTTAACCCCCAAACCCCCAAAGGGGGATTTAAAGAAATGTATTTATTATTTTGTTTTCAAATCGTAATTCGTAATTTTCCTTTATATCCTTATACCTTTATACCCTTATACCTTCTTCGTTTCCCCAAAACGTTTTGGTTTAATTTTATTCAACAAAGGAACAAATGCATTCATAATTAAAATTGCAAATGATACCCCTTCTGGATATGCTCCGAATACTCTAATTAAAATTGTTAGTAGGCCTATACCTACTCCAAAAATAATCATCGACATAGGATGCATAGGAGATGTTACCATATCAGTTGCCATAAAAATTGCACCTAGCAATGCCCCTCCTGTTAGAAGGTGAAATAGTGGATCAACGTACAAATCAGGATTTACCAAATACAATATTCCCGAAAATATAACCATAGTTCCTAACATTGAAACCGGAATATGCCAAGTGATTATTTTTTTTATCAATAGATAAATTCCTCCTATAATCAATGCTATTGCTGAAACTTCTCCTAACGAGCCTCCAATATTTCCAATAAACATTTCAAAGTACGATGGAAGGGTGTTCAATAAATCCGAAACTTGTTGACCATTTTTTACTCCTTCTTTAATAACAGCTAAAGGCGTTGCTCCAGTTTGCACATCTACCAAATTCATATTTAATACACTTGGTTTTGGCCAACTTGTCATGTCAACTGGAAATGAAATCAGTAAAAATACACGACCAACCAAAGCAGGATTAAAAGGGTTGTTTCCTAAACCACCAAACGACATTTTAGCAACACCAATTGCCACTAGACTTCCTACTACAATCATCCATATAGGAAGATTACTCGGAACATTAAAAGCTAGTAACATTCCTGTGATAATTGCTGAACCATCTGAAATTGAAGGTTCATTTTTGAGTATAAATTTTTGAATTAACCACTCAAAAGCTATGCAAGAAATAACGGCTACTAATGTTACAAAAAGAGCACTCAATCCGAAATAAAATAGTGATACAGCAAAGGCTGGTATCATCGCTATGATAACTCCATACATTATACTTTTTACGGATTCTTTTCCATAAACGTGTGGAGACGGCGAAACTGTTAATATTTGTTTATTCATTATTTTTGTCTTGTTCTAATAATTTTTAATACGGAAGATTTTCCTAATCTTATAAAGTCTAATAATGGTCGGCTCGATGGACATGTATAGCTGCATGAACCACACTCAATACAATCCATTGCTTTTTCCGATTCAACTCTGTCCCAAATTGCTTTTTCACTCAATGTCATAAGTAAAAATGGCTCTAATCCCATTGGGCATACCGAAACGCATTTACCACAACGGATGCAATTGTAAACATCTTTTCTTTTCGATTCTTTTTCTGAAAATAATAAAATTCCTGAAGTTCCTTTTGTTACAGGTACATCGGTTGACCCGATTGCTTTTCCCATCATTGGACCTCCATTCACAACTTTACCTGTATCTAATGGCAAACCACCTACTGCCTCAATAAGTTCGTTAACCGAAGTCCCGATACGCACTAAATAATTAGCTGTCTGATTTAAATTTTTTCCAGTAACGCTTACAACTCTTTCGAACAAAGGTTTATTTTTTTGAACAGCTTCATAAACAGCAAAGGCAGTTCCAACATTATGAACAACTGCTCCAACATCTACTGGTAACCCACCTGAAGGTACTTCTCGATTAATAAGAGCTTTTATTAACTGCTTCTCTCCTCCCTGTGGATATTGAACTTTTAACGCATGAACTTCTATTCCCTTATATGATTTTGCTTTCTCGATTAAATGAGCAATTGCATCGGGTTTATTGTTCTCAATTCCAATAAATGCCTTATTAACATTTATAGCTTTCATCAATATTTCTATTCCGACAAGCATTTCATCTGCTTTCTCGAGCATCAATCTGTGGTCAGATGTTAAATAAGGTTCGCATTCTACCCCATTGATGATAAGATACTCCGCTGTTTTTCCTTTTGGAATCGATAATTTTACATGCGAAGGAAAGGTTGCTCCACCAAGACCAACAATACCAGAGTCCAAAATTTTATTAATAATTTCCTCTTGGCTTGCGGTAACTTCCTTTTTAATATTTTTACTTCTATCAATGGTATCAAGCCATTCGTCTCCTTCAACATCAATAACTATCGATAATCGCTTATATCCGCTACTATCAAGCATTTCTTCAAGCTTATTAACCACTCCCGAAACCGACGAATGAATATTGGTTGACACAAAGCCAGAACTTTTGGCAATTAATTGACCAACTTTAACCTTATCGCCTTTATTAACAATAGGTGTCGATGGAGCTCCAATATGTTGTGATATTGGAATTGTTACAGTTTTTGGTAACTGCAATTCCTCAATTTTTCTTTCTTTCGAAATTTTATTTTCTGGAGGATGAACACCACCTTTTGGAAATGTCTTCAACACTTTACAATATTTTAATTAATATTATTATTCTTTCTTTTCAATTGTAGCTGCAACACCAGCATTAGTTTCCGAACTTATATCATTTTTCTGTGCATTTTCATCTGCTGGCTTTTCCTTTTTAGGAGGAAAATTTAATTCTAAAATCGAGCCTGTTGGGCAAACATCTACGCATTTTCTGCATAATTTACACTTTTCGAAATCAATGTATGCTATAAGATTTTCGACAACAATAGCATCGTGAGGACAAGCTTTTAAGCAAGCTTTACAAGCAATACAAGCAACACTACAACTCTTCTTAGCTAAGGCTCCTTTATCAGTATTTATGCAGCTGACAAATATTCGTTTACTTTTTGGTCCTTTTTTACGCAACTCAATAACAAGTTTTGGACAAGCTTTTACACAAGCACCGCAGGCAGTACATTTTTCTTCGTCAACGACTGGCAATCCTGTTTTTTTATCAATAAATATAGCATCGAATTTACATACACTTACGCAATCGCCTAAACCCAAGCATCCATTCTTACAACCAGTATCTCCACTATAAAGAGCTGATGAAATTGCACATGAAACTGCTCCATCATAAATATTTAATTTTTGTCTATTTTCATAGGTTCCACTACAACGAACAACAGCAATCATTGGTGCTTTTTCAACGGCTTCTTTGCCTATAGCTTTTGCAACAATTTTCATCGTTTCATTTCCGCCAACAGGGCAAAATAAATCATCAAAAGTTTCAGCCTTAACACAAGCTTCAGCAAAACCTCGACATCCGGGATATCCACATCCACCGCAGTTTGCACCAGGTAAAGAATTTGCAGCATCATCAATACGAGGGTCTTCGATTACTTTAAATTTTTGAGCAACTACATATAAAATCATTGCCGAAACCACTCCTATGGCTGTTAATGAAATAATTGTATATAAAATTGTTGAATCCATATATATTGATTAAAGTTTTTTAATTGCAAACGAAAATGTTTTACTTAATTTATTTTTAAAAAGATAAATCATAAAATAATAAGGAATTAATGTTGAAATTGAAATCAAGCCAGCAATTCCTTCACTAGAGGTTAGGTTTGTAGTAATAACAATAGATATTAGCACAACAATCAATGGAAACAAATACCCCAATATCATAGCTTTCACACCAAGAGATTCTTGCAGAATAACATTTACCTTTTCGCCCAAAGAAAATGAATTATTAAACGACTTAACTTCAATAATTTTGTCTTGCATATCAGAAGAGGAACAAGCTCCCTTTGCATGGCATGCAGCACAAGCTGATTGACTTAAAATGCTTACTTTAATCACATTTTCGTTAATCTCTTGAACGAACCCAATATGTTCGACTGTTTTAGAACTCATCTCTTATAATTGTTTGGCAAAAGTAAATATCCTTAAAAAAAAATGTTATGCTTTACATCATTTTTTTTCAGCCTAATCGTTATTTAGTTTTAATTTAAATAAGAGCTAGATATTATAATTGTTCAGTACTAAGGATAAAATAAATAAGCATATTATATAAATCTAACTAATAACCTAATATTTAAATACTTAATTATATTTTCAACATTGTTTCTAATATTTGTTAATATTTATTTAGAATAATTCTAAATAAATATTTTTTTTTTTAAAATCTTCATATTATATTTGAGTATTATTTTACTTAAAATGAATAGGCTGATTACCATATTATTAATTACTTCATTTTTTCAACTTTGTGTTGGTTCAATACAAGCTCAAAGTTGGAAACGCTCGAGATATGAAGTCAATTATGGTGTTGGGAATACATTTTTCATGGGCGATTTAGGAGGCTCAAATAAAACTGCCAAACATGGTTTATTTTCAATTCAAGATGTTGATATTTTATCCACACGTCCTGTAATATTCCTTGCTGCAAGATACAAAGTAATAGAACGAGTGGCTTTAAAATTAAATTTTATTTACGGAAGTATTTCTGCAAACGATAAAAACACTTCGGATCCAGGTAGAAATGCGAGAGCCTTAAGTTTCACATCTAGTATAATTGAACCATCGATTCAAGCAGAATTATCGATTTTAAAAGAAAGGTCAGGACGCAAATATTCACTATCAAACATCAAATATTTTAAGTTCAAATACTTAAATACTTACGTTTTGTTTGGTGCTGGAGTTGTTATATTTGATCCTAAAGCTCAAAAAGAAGGAATTGATATTCCTCAGGGAACTTATAACAAAACTGCACTATCAATTCCTGTTGGTATTGGTTTTAAATATGGAATAAATCGAAAATGGTCTTTTGGAATTGAGTTATCAAACCGATATACCACTTCAGATTTTTTAGATAATCACTCTGATAAGTACTCTAAAGCCAACGACTCGTACTTTGTTATGCTTTATCAATTCACATATAAACTTAAAACAACGAGAAGCGGATTACCTAAATTTTAATTCGGTTAGCCTCTTTAGTCAAGTTCTTGATTACAATAGTTCGGTTAATTTTTGTAAGCCTCTTATTTTAAGAACTCATATATAACTCCCCTGTTTCAATATGAGCATAAAATACCCCATCCCTTATTTTAGGGCAAATTATGCGGCAAGAAATATTTATGTGCAAGAAGTTTTAGCAAATAGCTAAATCTTCTTGTTT